>Ga0302326_10012272_pt1 | contig 18310 bp, 24 predicted proteins | sample Palsa_T0_3_FD_202264 | JGI IMG/M metagenome (GOLD analysis project Ga0302326, IMG submission 202264) | Peat permafrost microbial communities from Stordalen Mire near Abisko, Sweden - Palsa_T0_3 | ecosystem: Environmental > Terrestrial > Soil > Palsa > Peat permafrost | place: Sweden: Abisko...
GCGTCGGCTTCGTGATTACATTGACAACCCCGCTCATGGCCTCTGAGCCGTAGCCGGACGAAAGGGGACCGCTCACTACCTCAATGCGCTCGACGTCATGGGTCAGCAGACTAGAGAAATCGAAAGCCCCTCCCAGCAAGTTGCTTAAGTCGTTCGCAGGGATACCGTCAATCATCACTAGCACCTGATTGGGCTTCCCTCCACGGATCGTGATGGTGCTCAGCGAACCTGCACTTCCATTCTGTGCCAAGTTGACGAAAGGCACGGTCCGCATGATATCGGCGGAAGTAAGTGCGTCGGCATTCCTAATCTGCTCGTCATCAACCACACTGGCTGAAGCCGGAGCCAGCGACACCGCAAGAGGCTGGCCGGTTACGGTGATGGTAGTCACCACGCTTGGTTTAGCGGCAACCGGATTGTTTGTAGTCGTTTTGCTGGAGTCTGAATCATCCTTATTTTGAGCAGAGTCGTGTTCTGTCGGCGTCTGGGCCGGGCACAGCGAGACAAAACTGACCAGATAAAGTGCGGCAATCGCAAACTGAAGACGTTTAAGCCTCATTGCGTCAGCTCCAAGAAAACAGATCGGGATATCTGCTTGTGTCTCGCCTACTGACTTGATGAGGTTCATAATAGTCCACATTGCCTCTTTGAAGTTCGTGCAGGCGTCCGTGTGGTCGAGCCGACGCCAGCGCCAGTATTTATGCGGCGTTGAGATTAACACGAAATCTGCGGAGGTTCGAACCCAATAAGGCTAGAGGATCGCGCAGGAGTAATCCGTAGCATTTATGGCAGTCCCTCTGCAGCCTGGAAGGGCACATTATCGTTGACTCGGCAACATGGGTGGGTTAACATTCGCGGCGTTAAGGAATCATGCCAGTGCGGTCTTCTCGTCCGCACTTAGGATGGAATCAATGCACGCTTAAATCTCTCCGGGTTCGCTGGGACCGCAGTCGTAGGCTAGCTGCGAGGAGAACACCGGCAATACCGACACGCACCTTCTTGTTGTCGAATTCAAGGGGCACGCAAGCGAATGATATATCGGTTTTCCCTCGGACACGAAAATAAAAGGAGCAAATTATGGGCAGGAATCCGACTCGAAACAACAGAGCCCTTACTGTCATAGTTGCAGTCGCTCTCTTTGCACTTGTTAACTTTAGTTGCAGGCACTCCGCGCCGGCCAATAATGCGAATAACAGCATTATGACGGCTACGCCTGGTCCTGGCCCCGCTCAGATTGTGATACCGCCATATCCCCCGGGGTTCCCTCAGAGCGTGCCCCCGGCCACAGTGAGCGGCAACCTTCCTTGGGCAGTCCCACTTCCCAAACAAATCAATACTCCCTTGCAGATTCGACCGAACTTCGACTACTTTTCGTGGGAGTCGTTCATAGCGCTCAACTGGCCGGCGGCGACTGGCTCACGAGGCGTGCCCAATCAACCTGACAACCCGAGTGTATTTCTCAAAGCCGGCAGCGGCACACCCGTGGTGTGGGAAACTTACAAAGACACCTTCGATTTGTTTGGGCAAGGAGATCAGAGGCCGAGCCCCTGGGAGTCGTCCGACAGTCCGGTCAAACCGTGCACCAACAGCCAAGCCGGACAAATGACACTCATTTTCCTAAGCAAGGGCAATACGCCGTTGATGCAAACCAGCCAGGCGTTTTCATACCCGCTCGTCGATCAGCGGGGGAACTATGTTTATTACGACATCCGCTACGATCAAGCGCAATACAACTTCATTCGGGGTCAGGACAACGATCGTACCTCGTGGCTTTACCTTTTGAAAAACCTTGCACCGAAAGAGAATGCGCGGTTTGGGGTGCAGATGCCGATGACCACGACGACACCGACGAACAGCCTTGGCTCAATCATGGTGAAAGCAGCATGGCGCATCAAGACAGACAAGGATGACGCGAGTCGCTTCTATGCCACGACAGCGCAGGTTTATGACCCACAGAGCAAGTCATGCACGTCGAAAACAGTTCTGCTGGTTGGACTGCATATCGCCCATAAGATAAGTCCGTTTACCGAATGGGTCTGGTCAACCTTCGAACAGGTGGACAACGTGCCGCCGGATAGCGATATTTCGCCGAAGCCGTCCCCGCCTTCCAACGGCTATTCTTTCAACAACGGGACGGACAAACCCCCGACGGTTGGCGGATACAACTACAAACCTTCGCCGAAGCTGCCACCGTCTCCGCCGCCGGTGCAGGTCACGCGGATTAATGCAATCCCCAACACTCCGCCCGGCGCATCCACTCGAGATTTCAATACCTACTACCAGCAACTGCTGAAAGGAACGGTTTGGCAGTATTACCAACTGGTCGTAACGCAGTGGCCTTTCAGCCCCGGCATCGGCCCCGGCAATCCGTTCAAGCTGATGCAACACCATGGCGTCTATCCGCAAAACGCGGGTAGCGCATTCCCTGTTAATGGTGTTGTCAACGCTACCATGGAGACTTACTTTCAAACCCAGAACGATGCCGCCGGAGCGGGCGGCAATAGCTGCATGAGCTGTCATTACGGGGCAGGTCAGTCGGACTTTAGCTGGGGCTTAAACCGGAGGGCACACTAATGGATAAGAAGACTGAAATCGCGCTGCGACGACAGAGTCAAGATCGACAAAGCGCCACGGCCGAGAAAATTCAAGCGAGCGCCACGCTCGCTCCTCCGCCACCAACGGCTGCGCTTGCGAAACCTCCTACCGGCTGGTGGATGTATCACGGCGATCCTGAGCATACTGGTTACGTTGAAGACAGCGATCTAAACAGCCGCAACGTTGCTCCTGCCACTTTCAAGCTGCTGCACAGCCTGCAGTTGGGCGGTCCGGTACTCTCCGTGCCGGCAGTGACGGATGGCTTCGTCTACGTAGGATTAGCCAATTCTCAACAGGCGGAGGGGGGCAACGGCGGCGCATTGCATAAGATCGACATCCAGACGGGGACGATAGTCAACACCTACTCTTGGAACCTGGGTTGCGATCCGCGCGACGCGCACAGCTTCACGGGCATGGGTTCGACGCCGGCGGTCGTAAACGGACGTGTTTACTTCGGCGCATTCAACGGCAAGTTTTATTGTCTCGATCAGGAAACGCTCGCCGAGATCTGGTTCACGGATTTGCGCCAGGAAGATATTCTCCACAATCAACCCATCACAAATATGGCCGGCGTCGATATGGGCGCTCCGCCCGCGGTGATCTGGTCGTCACCCGTCGTCTCGGCCGATGGAACAAAAGTCTATGTCGGCTGTGGCGAGGGCGAGAACCCGCAGCTCTTCAGCTTTGTTTTCTGTCTCGATACAGCAACCGGAATAGTCAAGTGGATTTTCTGCACCAACAAGTTTGACAAGAACCAGCACAACCAGCCCAACACCCTGCCTGCTTCGGTTTTGTTGGGCACGGTGCCAAAGCAATATACCAAGTCAGGCTGCACGCCCGTGTCGATGGGCTGCTCCGTCTGGGGAGCAATTGCTTACGACGCGGACTTGAATCGCATTTATTGCTCAACCGGGAATCAGCAACCGGAGCCGAATGCAAAGTGGACCTGGGATGAGAAAAAACACCCGCAGCCACCACCCTTTGTGGCCGAATTACCAGGCCCCGGATATTGCAACGGTGTGCTTTCTCTGGATGCCGAAACGGGTGAGTTTAAGGCTTTCTTTCAGGTGCCGGCGGATAGCAACTACCGCCCTTCCGATAGCGACATCGATCTAGGAGGCGCGTCAGTACTCCTCGAATTGAAAGGGCAAAAGGTACTCATTGTCGGTTGCAAGAACGGTAGCTGCTTCGTGCGCGATGCCGCAACACTGCAACCCATCAAAAAGCGGCAGATGCTGCCCTACCTCAACGACGGCAGCAGGATTGCAACTGTGGATGCGCATCCTAACCCGGCCGATCCTACGATCAATCCCCATATAACGAACACGGTGTCGGATCAGGTTCCGAACGAAAACTTCTCCGGCGTTTTCAACACGGGCGCGATCCATCCGGGTTCAAAGGGTAACGCGCCAACCATCTCGCCGCGTATTTTCTTTGGTATGGGTGGGCCCAATTACCATTTGCAATCTCCCGGCATCGACTTTGAATCAACTCCTTTCATGCGGGCAATCGATCTCGCTTCCGATGTTCTGGCCGATGCCTGGCCGCTGGACAACGCCGATCCCCAACGGTACGTAAACACATCACGCACGGATCCCACCACGGGTCAAACCGTGGGAATGTACGCAAGCGCCGGTGAGAGCGGATTGAGTTCACCGGCCGTGGTCAACGACGTGGTGTTCTGCACGACGAGCAAAGTTTCTATCTATGCCTTCAAGGTGACTGACGGGACCTTGCTCTGGAACGACGACTTGGGATCGCAGACTCGCGGTTACAATGGCGGCTATGGTTACAGCCTCGGGCCGGCTATCTGGAAGAACTACGTTGTGGCTGGCGCGCTTGTTTTCGGCGGAGACGGCGGCATCCTGAACATCTACGGTCTGGCTGCGTCAGCTTCTAAATAGCACGACAGTGGTACGCTCCACACGATGAAGTTCGTGGCGAACGAAAAAACGAGGGAGAACGAAGATGGCAGTTTCTTTCAAGAGGGACATCAAGCCCCTGTTTAATCAATTTACAGGCCAGATGATGTGGCGGCTCGACCTGACCAATTACGAGCACGTGAAGGCCAACGCGCGCATCATCTACGACCGCATTGCAGACCCAAAGTTCCTTGGTCCGATGCCGCCGCCACCTTTCGATCCGCTGACGACCGAACAGATTCAACGATTCCGTCAATGGATGGATGAAGGATGCGCGCCGTGATGAGTAACACGAATGCGAATCCATCGGGCCAGTAGTCCGTGCTGTGTCAAACTTGCTCTTAAACGACGCTAGAAATGCTCGATCGCCAGCACCAGCGCGATGCAGACAAGCGCCACTCCACCCAACAGCTCTGAATTCAGTTTTAGATGGTTCACTGCCGTTCTTCCCAGCCGCAGACCGGCCAGCGACATCAATGCGCTCATCGCGCCGATGACCGCGACTGAAAGAGGTAACGGAAACCCGATCATGCCCAGACTAGCTCCTGCTACGACGTTGTCTAAACTCAAAGACAAAGGTAGACCCAGCACAACCCAGCCGCCCGTGTCCCTTGCTTCTTCGTTTGCCTCATAACGCCGTGCGACGTAGATAACATAAGCGCCATAGACGCCCAGTACGAGAGGTCCGAGATACGCGGTCCATCCGCCGATAAATCGAACGAATGATTGGCCAACTAGTATCCCCAGGAGCGGAGCCAGTCCGTCACACAGTCCAAAAGAGACAACGATCTGAGCCTGCCTTATGGGACGGAGCTTCAACGCCCCCAGACCGAGGGAAACACGAAAGCTGTCGAGGCTCAAAATGAACCCCAATAGAAGCAAAGTTCCCATCCAGCACACCTTCTAGTCGGAATCAATAGATTGCTGAAATAATGCTCACCCTCATTAGCAACGGAACGTCTGGCCCGGCAACGTGCGTCACGCTGGCAGACGACAGCGCCAGAGCTTGCCGCTTTTTGCTTCTGCATTGACCGCGCCGTCTGCGAGCATTTCAAAGTTCCCGAAATCCAGGATGTACAGCGAATCATCGACCGGGCTGAACCGAACGTCGATCGGCCTCAAGAGTCTATCCTGCACGAACGGATGCAAACTCCAATCAACAGGATCGACGCGCACGACAGAGCGGCCAACTCTCGGCCCTGACGCAGCTGTCATCGGCACCTCATCGCCGAAGAGCGCAATGAAGATTTGCCCAACCCAGGCCGACACGCGCTGCGGCGCGACATCCAGCTTGACCGCCGCTGCATGTGGTGGAAAGCACAGGAGGGGCCTTTCGGGCCTGGGCAACTCGTTGTGGTTCGCGAGCAAGAAAGTTGGCGCCGCGCCGCGCTTCGGCCGATAACGTGGGTCGGTGATCGGCACATCGCCGATAAAGTCCGGCCAACCACACCATGCTCCCTTGCGCACCTCGAAGAGCATGTCGGGTACATCACCTACCGGACGGCTGCCACGATCATCCGCGCCTTGATCTACGGCGAGCAATCTTCCGTCGGGAAGAAATCCAAGCCCGTAGGCGTTCCGTAATCCCCACGCGACCAACTCCAGCTCGCTGCCGTCCTCGTTACAACGCATGATCGCTGCAGTGCATGGCAACTGTGCGGCGATCCGCTGGCCGATCTTTGTGCGCTCGCCAAAAGGCGAGAAGGCCCCGGTTTGCGTTCGGGTGTTCTTATTTCCGCTCAGCGGGTTGAGCGTTTCAACATTTACACCGCTCAGCGTTATGTCATAGCCGGGCAGATCGTAACTGTGAGGCAAACGGCGCAGCCACGCCAGCTCATAGGCGTCGAGGCCAATGATCCCGGTATTGGTCATCGCTCCTTGACTGAAATAGAGTTTACCGTCCCCACCGAAAGCCACCATATTAGTGTGGTAGTTGCCGTTGCTAGGTAGGTTATCCAGAATCACTTGTTGCGCACGTCCGCGCAAATCGAAGTGGCTGATGCGTCCGGGATGTCCCCCTTCGGAAACGTAAAGCCGATCATTTTGAAGCGTCAGGCCGTTGACGGGCGCGCCTAGATTTTCGGCCAGCAGCGTGCGCCGCCCGTCGAACTCAAGATGCCAGATGCGGCCGCCTGGAGACGCTCCGTCGAACGCGAGGCCAGATTCGGCGACATAGAAAGACCCGTCCTTTCCAATCGACAGACTTGTCGGGAATGAAAGGCCATCGAATAGCAGTTCCAAAGATGGGTTGCCGCGCGCTGCCATATACTACCGTCGGTGAATTGTAGAACAAGTCAAAGCAGCCGGAAATCTCGACCTTCCGCAAGCGCCGCTTGGGAGGTGGCTGTCTGCGCTAATAGATATCCGTCCGAAATTCGATGTGCGCAAGAGTTGATCCTTCGTTTGATTATCCAAGGCGCGGGGCGTTAATTGCTATTGCGGTAGGGCTGCCGCCAGTTGCATCATCCTCAGCTCCTCCGCTGCCCCGATCTCGGACTCATGACTCCAGGCAATTCCAACCACAGCGCGCACTCCGCCTTCACCGTCGAGGACCGGCAGAGCCACTGCTGCCTGCGCGTCCACAGCCTTCGCGCCTGGTTTGATGTTACCTGTTTCGTCGGTCTGCAGATTGCAGGTTTGCACTGGCTGCTTCTTGACCTGGGCCAAACCCGCCATCCCTTTGCCGCGCGGGACACGAGAAACGATCGCGACGACATTAGAAGGTATATTGTGCGCACCCGTCAGGTACAGGTCTTCGCCTCGCTGCACATGCACGGTGCCGGCAACTCCGCCGAGTTTTGCGATCAGCGACTCCAGCCAATCTTGTTGGGCTTGGTTCCTCTCGTACATTCTTACCTCTCCCCCGAAGGCGCGTACCAGTCTCCTAGCGGCTTCGCTCTTAGCGGTGTGAATCTTGATTCAAACCACCTCAGATTGAGATCTCGTGATCGAAGTGCGGAGCTTATTATAGCCAGCCTGGCGAGTCAATTCACTTTGCCAAGACTCTTTGCCGAGACTTGCTGGGGTGGTTGAAGCCGACGATTGCTGTTCGGCGTACTGATTGGAGTCGTTTGTGTGAAAATCTTGTCGACTTGGCTGCGCGGCCTGTTCAATATTGCACAGTTAATCATTTAGTAATAACCGTGCGTGAGCAGTTTTGCACAGTCCCAGCTGCCTCGAAGCTGTAACCTTCGGCTACAAGAGAGGTAGCAGCCCCTGCGTCAGTCATCGATATCGAACGCGATGTCAGCCTCGACCGACAGCCGTGTGCGTTATTGCAGGTAACGCCTTGATGCTGGTTCGGAAGATCCACTCTTCAGGGAGACACTATGCCGCGTAACGCCACCCTTACCTTTAATACCGGAACATTTCTGAAGAGGATCGGCCGGCATCGCACCAGCCGGGAGTATCGCAATAAACAGACCATATTTTCTCAGGGAGACGCCGCGGACGCTATGTTCTACGTCGAAACGGGAAATGTGAAGTTGACGGTTCTATCCAAAGGCGGCAAGAAGGCCGTCATCGCTATTTTCCGGCAAGGCGATTGTTTTGGGGAAGGCTGTTTGGGGAGAGCGGGCCGGCGAATGTCCACTGCGACGGCCGTGCATCTGACCTCGATCGCGCGTGTGGAAAAGGCGATCATCGTTCGGATCATTCACGAAGATCCGGTGTTCGCAAGACTATTTATCGCTCACTTGCTTTCTCGCGTTGCCCGAATTGAAGAAGACTTCCTGGATCAAATCTTCAATTCCAGCGAGAAGCGACTGGCGCGAACTCTTCTAACCCTGGCGAACTTCAGTACGAAATCCAAGCTAGATCCCGCCATCCTTAAGGTGAGCCAGGGGACCTTGGCCGAGATGATTGGCACCACCCGGTCGCGAGTGAGCTTTTTTATGAACCGGTTTCGCAAGATGGGTCTCATCGACTACAACGGCAGCCTGCGGATCCACCGAGCGCTGCTCACTTTTCTTCTGCGCGAATAGACGCCACCAAGTCGCCTATTCCGACCCATTTCTTCCCTATTTCACTAAAGCGGAACAGTGTGCAATTTTGACCAGTTTCTTCCCAGGAGCAAAGGCTACCTTAGAGACACGAGATTCAATCACGCAATCGCACGGGAGGTGCAATCATGATCGACGTCGTCATCGCTGACCATCAGGAGCTCTTTCGTATTGGGATGGCAGAGGCGCTAGCGGTCGCGGACGACGTTCGTGTTGTCGGTCAAGCGCACTCTTCAGAAGAGTTGTTGAACACATTGAAGAAGGTCAAACCTCACATACTGATGCTGTCGACGAACTTCCTGCCAGCGCTTTCGAAGATCCAGCGGATGTTGAAGCGGCGCCAGACTGCACTGCTGGTGCTCACGGAGGAGAACGACCGAACTGCCTATGTGCGCTGGTTGCGGGCACAGGGTGTGGTCTATCGTTCGATGGATGGGCCCGCTTTCATCGATGCTATGCGCCGAGTAGCGCGAGGCGAGCTGTTTGTTCAGAACCGAAGCTCCGACATCGGAGAAAGCCGGCACGAAGTTGCATGATGGCGAATGAGAGTCCTATCAGCTCTGGCATTTACCTCTCGGTTTCGCAGAGATGCGAGGATACCTCGTTCCCACAGCGGTCTCTGTCAGTCGCAACCGCTCCACCTTCTCAGGACTAACACCTGCGAGTCTGGCCATCCTGTTCGACACCGCGCGGTCATCGGGTTCGCGTTCCAAATTAGGATTGCAGAGGGCCTCGAGACACATGCTGCATGAGGTGTCCTCTTTTGCTCAGACCTGAAGGAACCCGGAATGAGAGAGTGAGCACATAGTGTTTTTTTCCCGGTAATCCCGGCAGGAGCAAACATGCCGAATGGCTCGAAAACACAGATTCTGGTCGTGGATGACGAACCGAGCGTTCGCGAAAGCTTAGGAATGTTACTTACGTCGGTTGGATATGACGTCGCCTTGGCAGAAAACGGCGTCAGTGCTGTATCGCACCTGGACCAAGGGATCCCGGATTTGATCGTCACCGATCTCAACATGCCGGAGATGTCTGGCGTTGAGTTGATCTCACACGTACGTAGCCAGTACCCATCGATTTTGATTGTCGCAATGAGCGGCGACTACCAGGGCGACTCCGTGCCCGCGGGCATCATCGCAGACAGGTACTATCCGAAAGGACAGCACCCTCACAATTTGTTAACAGCAATCGCAAGCTTGATCGAGAGTCAGGCCGGCAGGGGTGTTTACGAAAACCGCTCTCGGACGGCTCTGGATTCTTAGAACTAAGGAGGAAACATATGATTGGAACCGTCTTGATCGTTCTGCTGGTGTTGTTTCTGGTGGGCGCGCTCCCGACGTGGAACCACAGCCGCTCCTGGGGTTATTTTCCCAGCAGCGGACTCGGTTTGATACTGGTCGTCGTCGTCGTTTTGCTGCTGCTGGGGCGGATCTAGTTGAACAGTACTAATCCTCGATGCCCCCCAATGCGCTGCCAACGTCAACGCAGTGGTATCACCGTGAACTTTGGTGGAAGTGAAGACAAATCTGTCTTGACTACCTAGCCGTACCCCCAACGCACCCAACCAGGCCAGAGGTAGGCACTCATGCTTTGGACGATTTTCGTTATTCTGCTGGTTCTGTGGCTTCTGGGTTTCAGTTTCCACATAGCAGGCGGCCTGATTCATTTGTTGTTGGTCATCGCCGTTGTGGTTTTGGTCATTAACCTGATCAGTGGTCGTCGCACGGCCTGATCTTCCGGCGAAACTCGCCGTCACCAGTTGGTCCACAAAGTAACGTGGAATAAAAAGGAAATACTTTTATGAAGAAATACGCAATTGCTGTGTTGACTTTATTTTTGTCCACCCTCGCTTTTGCTGGCTCCGGCGAGCAAGACACCACAGCGCGCTTACAAGCAGCCGGCACGGTCATGAACGAGATCATGGCTGCACCTGACAAGGGCATCCCGGAGGAAGTGCTAAATGGCACCAAGTGCATCGCTGTGGTACCAAGCATGGGTAAGGGTGGATTCATTGTGGGCGGCGAGCATGGACGCGGTGTGGTCACCTGCCGCACCACCCACGGGTGGAGTGCACCGGCATTCATTTCGATCGGTGGCGGCAACTTTGGCTTCCAAGCTGGCGCTCAGTCAGTTGATCTTGTCATGTTGTTCATGAATGACAAGGGTGTACAGGGGCTACTGTCAAGCAAGTTTGAACTCACCGGGGAAGCATCAGCCACGGCGGGTCCGGTTGGAAGGCATGCCTCGGCGGGCACCGACTGGAAGATGACCACGGAAGCCTTGAGCTACTCGCGTACCAAAGGGTTGTTCGTAGGAGTCGCTGTGGATGGCGCTAAGATCCAGCAGGACAAAGACTCAACGATCGCTATGTACGGCAAGGATGTCTCTTTTCGTGAAACGTTGTCAGGCAAGGCGCATATCCCAGCCAGCGCTGACCCGTTTCTCGCAGCTGTCAAGGCAGCCGAAAAACAGACGCACGAAACTGCCGAAAACAAGTAGTTGAGATTATCCGGCGTGGCTTTCCAGGTACGCCGGATATCGAAGAGTCGCGGCCTTACCGGTGAGGTGTTCTGAAAAAAACCCACGCCGATCCAGCGCCGCGATTGTTCTTCCATTATTACTTAGCGGTGAGTAGACGGAGCTACCGTCTTTTTGCGGCACTGTAGGAAACTTTCTTAGGTTTTAACTCGGGAAATTCCAATTTAAGTTGGAACAAGGATAACCACTATGACGACAAATGAGCAGAGTAAGTGTGCGCATCTACCATGCAGGTGCGAAGTGCAACCCGGCAACACATACTGCGGACAAGCCTGTAAAGAAGCTGGATCCGGGGAGGTTGAGATTGCATGCCAGTGCGACCATGGAACTTGTCCGCTGACCGTATGAAGATGCACAGCCTGCCGGCAGGCAGCCTGGATTTTAGATCACAGGACCACAATATCGGTCGGCGCGCGACGCCAGATTCGGGTTCGAATACGTGATCGACGCGAAACGCATCGCGATCGCAGACATCGACCCTTCACTCATGGGACTAAAGACCCCATTCGTACCGCCGACGGTGAGTTCAGCCAAAGGCCCGACCATCGAGTTTCTCGAGTGGTTCGGCGAGCTGGGCCTCTTTTTCTGGCAAGTAGTGCGTGCCGCAGTGACGCCTCCATATGAGTTTCGCGAGTTATTTCGACAACTCGACGAGATCGGGTCAAAGTCCCTGCCTCTGGTCGCTTTGGCCGGCGCCGCCACCGGAGTTGTGCTCTCCTTAGAAGCCCGTTACAGCCTGACTCGATTTGGGGCGAAATCTCTGCTTCCCGCCGCCATCGTGTTCTCTGTTATTCACGAGACCGGTCCAATCATCACCGGCCTGGTGGTGAGTGGACGAGTAGGCGCTGGTATTGGCGCAGAGTTGGCTTCGATGAAGGTGACAGAGCAGATCGATGCCATCGAAGCGTCTGCGGTAAATCCGTACAGGCTATTAGTCGCGCCCCGCATTCTGGCTTGCATCCTTATGCTGCCGCTACTGACTCTCGGTGCCGATTTGTGCGGCCTGGTTATGGGTTGGGCCGCACAGGCCCTGGTTGAACCGCTTTCGTTCCACCAGTTCATCACTAGCGGCTTCAAGGGTGCCGATTTCAACGATTTCCTGCCACCCACCTTTAAGACGGCTGTCTTCGGCCTGATCATCGGCCTCATTGCTTGTTTTCAGGGCATGCGAACAATGGGAGGCGCCGAGGGCGTGGGCCGCGCGGCGACAAGCTCGGTGGTCTTGTCTTCGCTATTTGTAATCCTGGCCGACGTCGTGCTGGTGAAGCTCATCATCGTATTTTTCCCTTGAACTCTTGATTGCACAACTCGTGGCACAAGTATGAACGCAACCGATCAACTCGTCATGAAGCCAGGAGAGGCCGAAACAGACGGCAACGTAGCTGTTGTCGTCGAGGACTTACACAAATCCTTCGGAAGTCAGCACGTTCTAAATGGAATTAGCATGACCGTGAGGCGCGGAGAAACCCTGGCGGTTCTGGGGCGCAGTGGTTCGGGTAAGAGCGTATTGCTGAAACTCATTATCGGTCTGGAGAAGCCCGACTCAGGCTCGGTTTGTATCTATGGTCAAGACATAGCCGGCTTGGCTCTGGATCAGATCGGTGAAATCAGGAAAAAGATAGGTTTCCTCTTTCAACATGCCGCACTCTACGATTCGCTAACCGTCGAGCAAAACGTCTCTTTCCCCCTACAACACCATAAAAAGGCAATGTCGAGCTCTGAGCGGGGACATCGAGTCAGACAGTTGCTGGCGGAAGTGGGCATGGTAGACGGCTTTGCGAAGATGCCCTCGGATATCTCGGGCGGCATGCAGAAACGAGTTGGGTTGGCACGGGCGCTGGCTCTGGAGCCGGATATTCTGCTGCTCGACGAGCCCACCGCTGGTCTTGACCCCATCAGTTCCGCAGAGATCGATGACTTGGTCCTCAAACTTCAGGAGGAACATCACATGGCATCCATCGTAGTGACTCACGATCTGCACAGCGCCAAGACGATTGCGGACCGCCTAGCCCTCCTCAATGGGGGAACCGTTGTGATTGAAGGCAGTTTTGAACAACTCCAAGAAAGTGACGTCGAGTTTGTTAGGGAATTTCTAAAGCAATCTTAGGGGGATGTATGTCCAGAGCGGCGCGAATTGGAGCTTTCATCGTTGCGACACTCGCAATTCTGGTGGCTGGTATCTTCATCATCGGAAGTAAGCAGTATCTCTTCAGCTCCACCTACCAATTGAAGACCCAGTTCGACAATGTGGTGGGTCTGGATGCTGGCGGCGATGTCCGCGTGGGCGGCGTTCACAGCGGAACTGTACGCAACATCGTGTTGCCCCACAAGCCGGGCGACAAGGTCACGGTAGTCATGGATCTCAGCAAGTCGACCCACGAGATCATCAAGCAAGACTCCGTGGCATCGATCGAGACCGAGGGACTATTAGGCAACCAGTATCTGGCGATCTCATTTGGATCTGCCGGTGCAGCCAACGTGCAGGGCGGTGATACCATCGCCAGCCAGCCGCCTCTCGAGATGTCAGACCTGCTCAAAAAGACTAGCGTCATTCTGGATGGCAGCCAGCAAGCGATCCAGAACGCCACTCGGGCGACAGCGAACCTAGACTCAATCACCGCCAAGATCGACGGGGGTCAGGGAACGGCAGGAGCGCTGGTTAATGACAAACAGCTCTATAGCAGCCTTGAACAGACGGCAAACACGATGCGTGACACCATGGTCCAGGCACAAGCAGGGGTTACCGACTTCCAGGAGAATATGGAAGCTCTGAAGCACAGCTTCTTCGTGCGAGGATATTTTAAGAACCGCGGCTACGAGGATTCCAACGAACTGACGCAAAATGAGATCGAACGGCTGCCTCAGGGCCCACCAGCAAAGGAGTTTACCTATCCAGTGAAACAGCTCTTCGACAAGCAAGATTCAGCCAAGCTGAGGAATCAGAAATCTCTAAACGCCGGAGGGGAATTTCTGGCTAATAACCAATTCGGCTTCGCCGTGGTCGTGGCAACCGCTGGTATGGAAGGTGATACCCAGAAGGACTTGGTGCTGACCGAAGGCCGCGCCATGGTAGTGCGTGAGTATCTGGTCGAGAACTTTGGATTTGATGACAGTCACCTCAAGACCCTGGGATTGGGTAAGCAGACGAGTGCGACTCCTGACGTTGGCTGGGGCACGCTGCAGATTCTCATATACCCAACCGGGACGGAAATGCCGCCTGACAAGCAGCCTCACGCTAGTGCCTTGTCCAAAACAACCCCGAACGAACCGGTCCGGGCTTCTGCGGCCGCAACACCGAAGCCACCGCAGTGATTGCATGTCTCCTTGGAAATGCCGCCGCGTATACCAAAGGAAGGGTCCAGCGCACTGGACCCTTGCTCTTGAGTATTCAGCCTGCTGCAGCAATTATCTTCGCCTGATCATCCAGCCGATCAACACTCCGAGTCCGATGCCTACCGCGAACGTGGTCACGATCGTCTCCACGGGATGACGCTGTAGCCGCCTGGTAGTATCGTCGATAAATTCTTCAGCAGCATCGCCGCCTTGTTTTGCGACACGCCGCGCCGCTCCTACGCCATCCTCAAGTGCATCCGCGACCGCGGATGCGGCGCGCGACGCCTTGCGCGCTGTTTCGGCAACCTGGTCACCCGTTCGTTCCAACACTGATTGAATCATTTCGTTTTGACCTCTCTCCTGTTTGTTACTTCTCTTATTCTCCGGCGGCCTTTTCAACCTTGCCGATCCAGTTTTGAACTTTGCCGGCATTCTTTTCGGCTCTACCATCGGTCTCCAGGTTGGGGTTGTTGGTAAGCTCGCCAACTTTCTCCTTGATTGCTCCTTTGACTTCGTGGATCTTGCCTGTAGTTTTGTCGTCCGTGCTCGGTTTCATCATGAGTTCTCCTCTGTTCTTGAGTCAGGTTCAACTGGTTCTTAACTAGGTGGGAAGTATACCCACCCTGTCGTGTTAGGCGACTCTCTTGTCGGGTGACGTTTGCGCCTGCACCAGTTCGTCGAAAAGTGAGCGATAGTGAATCATGGCGGTTCGCATGTCCTCTGTGCTGGCTTCCCCTCTCCCGAGTCGCAATGCGATGTTGTGCGCCGACCGATAGTTTTCCACGACTCTTGGATGGTCGACGGAAATGTCCGCGGCTCTCTGATCGAAATCAGTAACCGGATAGCCACGTGTTTGCATCAGAGAACACACCAACTCGTCGGCTTCGGTCACAGCACCCTTCGGATAATCGACGAAGCGGGACTGCACTGCCTGCCACTGGGACAAATAGCGATCACGTTCAGTTAGGTCGAGGTCGCGGAGCTTCAACATTTCGACTCGCGTTTCACGATCTGCTAGCTTCGCTTGGGCTTTGCGTTCGGACCCATGCTGTCGAACGGCGCGATCATACTCCGGCCCGAAACGGTCGCGCAATTCTGCCGTGGTGTTTTTGCGTTTGCGTATGTACAGGGCGATGGCAACCACGATTACCAGAACCACTGCGACTGCCAAAGCAATCAGTTTTGGATCCATCAGATTCAGATTCATCGGAAACTCCCTACGTTTTTAGCGTCTGCATACAGTTAATGGCCCGCTTTGGAGCCTCGTCTGCGGCTAAATACAAGTATCTATCGATCAGTTGCCGAAATCTGGTCAGAATTGCTCGTTCAATATATGCCGCGGAATGATCGAAGCCGAAACATGTCTTCCGAGTTGTTTCTCGCGAGTTGAAGGCGAACACATATTGAATGTGCGCGCCTTCTATGTGAAAACGATTTATTAAAGTTTGATGGCTCCGCGGTTGTTGCTGCCCTACGGTCGATTTGGCCTTGCGGTCGATCAAGGTCGATAACCTATCCAGCTTTTATCTCTGCCAGTTTCCCTTTCAACGTCGCGACAGCCTCCTTAGCATGGCCTAACCGTTGTTGAACTTTGCCAGCGTTTTTTTCGGCCTTGCCTTCGGCTTTCAAATCGCGGTCGTTGGTGGCCTTTCCCACCTGCTCTTTGATTGCCCCTTTCACTTCGTGGAAGCTGCCCTTAATCTGGTCTTTCGTACTGGTTTTCATGGTTCTCCTCTGTCCTTGTGAAGTGAGCATTGCGGCTCTACGCACGAAGATCCCCGCCAATGCCGCAGCCTCAAGCTCGGTTGTCTGATAGTGGAGGGTTGTTCGTTTAAGCGTTTTCTGACGGCTATCATTCTTGTAGTCTCACATCCTTTTAGCGGTCTGAGCAGAATTGACCATCTGTGCAACGGGTCTTGGCGTCGTCCCGAAATGGGTGAACGAGAGCATAGATTTTGTTAGCCATGATCTGTGATTGCAGGTTGCTGCGCCCTTTTTTGGAACCGCGACCAGCCGGTACGCCGAAACCGACATTTGCAAGACTCGCCACCAAGAAGTCTAGGACCCGCACTTCGCGAGCCCACCGCATTGCGGCGTTGCTCAATTGCGACCAGCACGGATGCCTGGCCAGCCACGGTTTTCGCGAAGAGGGGAGTGAACCTTAGGAGTCAGCACACCCTCTAGGCTCGCGCCGTTTTCCTTCCGTCGTCCGCAAGCTCATCTCGGGAAATCGATTTGTCAGCCTTAATTGCGACATTTCGAAAAGTGAGCCGTAGTGCTCAGACTTGGAAGTGCAAAGGTGGAATCCTTCCTATTGACTCCTAATTGACTCGTCCCTTTCAATCCACGCAGCCCGGAGCGGCAAGTTACAACCGGGCAATCGAAGGATGATCTGGCAAGGTGATCAAAATGCGTACAATCCGTTTGTTATCGCTGGCATTCCTGATACTGGCCATACCGGCCGCCGCGTTCGCGCAGTTCTCCGTGTCGGTCGCGATCGCTCCCCCTGCACTACCTGTGTACGTGCAACCCATGGCGCCCGACGCCGGCTATTTGTGGACGCCTGGCTACTGGGCTTACGGAGGTGAAGGCTACTTCTGGGTGCCGGGTACGTGGGTCGAGCCGCCCACCGTTGGTTTGCTTTGGACTCCCGGCTACTGGGGCTGGGGCGGCAACGCCTTCGCCTGGAATGGCGGTTACTGGGGTCAGCAAGTCGGCTTCTACGGCGGCGTCAACTACGGCTTTGGCTATGGCGGTGTCGGCTACCAAGGCGGACGTTGGCAGAACGGACAGTTTTACTACAACCGTTCAGTGAACAATGTGAACGTCACCAATATTCACAACGTTTACAACTCGACGGTGGTCAACAATACCTCCGTGAGCCGGGTCAGCTACAACGGGGGCACCGGTGGAATTTCCGCTCGCCCGACGGCAGCAGAGGAGACAGCAGCACACGAGCGGCACACGCCGGCAACCTCGCTGCAAACCCAGCATGAGCGGGCTGCCAGTACCAACCACGCACTCCTGGCGTCGGTGAACCAAGGGAAGCCGACAATAGCTGCCACTGCGAAGCCTGGGGAGTTTAGCGGCAAGGGCGTAGTAGCGGCCAAACAAGCCGGAGCGCCTTATAAGGCTCCTGCAAACAACTCTGCCGCGACCAAGGAAGCTGCAACCAAAGCCACCGAAAACAAGGCTGCCGAAAATAAGGCTGCTGCAACCAAGGCCACCGAAAACAAGGCTGCCGAAAATAACGCAGCTGCAACCAAGGCCACCGAAAACAAGGCTGCCGAGAATAAGGCAGCTGCAGCTCGCACAAATGAAAACAAGGCAGCAACGCCTAAGGCGGCTCGTGCGCCAGCTGAGTCAACTAAGGAGCCTACAGCCCATGCACAGCCCGCTGCTCGTCCGGCGACCGCAGCCCACGCACAGCCTGCTCCTCGTCCAGCGACCGCAGCCCACGCACAGCCTGCTCCTCGTCCAGCGACCGCAGCTCATGCACAGCCTGTTCCTCAGCCAGCGGCGGCAACAACCCATGCAGAACCTGCTCCTCGTCCAGCGGCGGCGGCCCATGCGCAGCCTGCTCCTCGTCCAGCACCTGCGGCCCATGCGCAGCCTGCTCCTCGTCCAGCACCTGCGGCCCATGCACAGCCTGCTCCTCGTCCAGCGCCTGCAACTCATGCGCAGCCTGCCTCTCATCCGGCGGCTGCAGTTCATGCGCAGCCTGAAAAAGCAGCCCATACCTCCGGGGGGTGAAGTACAGTGTCGTCAGTAGCGAATTGACCGCGAGGTGCTGCGTCAGGCTGCTCAAGAGAACAGCGAGTGATGACCTGCCCTCGCGCAACTGGGCCACGACAAGTTCTCACATTGAGTGGAACAGGGGAAATGCTAGCGTCGGCGTGGCTCAGAAAGCGTACCGCAGCG
>Ga0302326_10012273_pt1 | contig 18309 bp, 18 predicted proteins | sample Palsa_T0_3_FD_202264 | JGI IMG/M metagenome (GOLD analysis project Ga0302326, IMG submission 202264) | Peat permafrost microbial communities from Stordalen Mire near Abisko, Sweden - Palsa_T0_3 | ecosystem: Environmental > Terrestrial > Soil > Palsa > Peat permafrost | place: Sweden: Abisko...
CCAGCCCGTAATTCGAAAGCTACCCTGAAAGGCGTTGTAGTTTGACTGACCGCTGGAGTTCTCTTGCAGGACGTAGTACGAGCAGTAAATATTGCCCGTGCAGTAACCACCAAACGGGCGGGCCGCACTCCCGTAGTCCTGAATTCCGAAGGAACACCCTGGCAAAAGGCCGAGATCGCAGTTGTTGATAGTAGCGGTGTTGGGCTGATTGAGGTCGAAAAACCGCCACAGATGATGCCCTTGCGCCCCGACATAGGCGACTTGCACCATCATCTTGCTGGTCAACTGCTGCTGGAGGTTCAGGTTGTAGTTTTCCATGTAGGGAGTCTTGATGTTACGGTCGAAAGCAAAAGTGTCGCATTCCAGGCTGGCGCAACTCGGCGCGGAGTAAACCGGGACGGCTGATGCGATAGACCCTGTGGCGGTGGCGGATATGATCTGATACTGGCTGGGCCCCACGGGGTTGTAGGCTGGTCCGGGATCGAAGTAAGGCGGATAGGGCAGGTGACCCATGACCATATCCTGCGAAAATGCGTCGAAGAAGATGCCGTAACCGGCGCGAACCACCGTCTTGCCTTTACCGGAGACATCCCAGGCGACGCTGAAGCGCGGGGCGAAATTGTGGTACTGCGGATTGTACAAGCCGCTCAAGCCGGGCTGCCCGACTTGTGTGAGCGTGAAAGTTCCGGTTCCGGTCGCCGGCGACATGCTGGTGATGTTGCTCAACAGATTGTTCTTTTCTCCCACGACGCCGGCATAATCCCAGCGCAGACCGTAATTGAAGGTCACTCTGGGCGTGGCGCGGAAACTATCCTGAATATAAAGCCCATAGTTGTTTTCAACGGTAGTGCGGGCCGAGTTGCCGCTGTATTGGAGGCTGTTGGAAACGTGGGGATCTCCCGCCAGAAAATCGCTGATCGCGGTTCCAGTGTCGCCGCCGGTGAATTTCAATCTTCCCCTGAACCAGTGGCCGTCGATGCCTTGATCGACAGTAGTGCGATGGAAATCGAAACCCATCTTCACGTCGTGCTTGTTGATCTTCCACCCAAAGTTATCGACGAACTGATTGTTGCTGTCGACGCGATGGCGCGGATCGCTGGAACTCGCGCCGAGTTGGGAAAAGCCGCCGCTCAAGACAATAATGGGGAGGCCGGAGTCGGAAGGGCCTGACCCGGGGCATGCCGCCAGAGTACTTGCGGCGCAAAGACCGATCGAGCTGGGATGAAAGGCCTGATCCGCAGGGAAGAAGCCTTCTGCGAACCGGTTCCAGCCGTAGCGGATCTCGTTCACCTTGTTTGAGCCAATGGTGTGGACGTAAGACAAGGAGACAAGCTGAACCCGCGTCGGCGTGTAGGTATTGAAGCCGGGAAGCTGACCGCCGCTGGCCGTCAGAGCCAGCGGGAAAGACTGAACGCTGTCACCGAAGAAATAGCGGCCTGTGAGCAAATTGTTCGGGTTGAAGCTATGGTCGATCTTGGCGATGAGGCTGGTTAGATTGTTGAACGACGGAGAGACGACGGACGCCTGTCCGTAGATCAAATTCGGATTGGCCGGTAGGTTCGGCGCCGGCCAGGGGTCGCGAGCGAGGAGCGCTTGTATGACGGGATTGGTCGAATCTGCCGGAGCCAGTTGGCCATTTGGCCCGGTTCCGGTATTTGGAACATTCGCGATCGTAACCACCCCCACCGGTTCTCGCTGGCCTTCGTAGTCGAAGAAGAAGAATGTTTTGTCCTTTATGATCGGCCCCCCGATAGAGGCGCCGTATTGGTTGTTATGGAAGGGCGCCTTGGGCTGGCCGGCAATGTTGAAATAATTGCGCGCATCCAGTGCGTCATTGCGGAAATACTCGCCGGCGCTTCCGTGTATCTGGTTGGTTCCGCTCTTGGTTACGATATTGACTACGCCGCCCGCGTTGCGCCCATATTCCGGCTGAAAGTTGGAGATCACGTGTACTTCGGCGACTGCATCGAGGGGCAAAATCGTGGCGGGGGTTCCGAACACACCCGCCTCGTTTATTGCCGGGTCGTTACGGAAACCGTCGTTCATATCAGTGCCGTCGAGCAAGTAGTTGTTAGACCGGCCGCGCGCGCCGTTCATGGAGAACTCGCCGAAGGAGCCGGGGGAATCAGAAATCTCATCGGGAGAGCCCGCGACGCCTGGATTCAGGTAAATCAGCTTAGTGTAGTCGCGGCCGTTGACGGGAAGATCCTTGACTGTTTCCTGAGTGATCACGCCCCCAAGATCGTTGGTGGTAGTTTCCACCTGGGGCAGGAGATCTCCTGCGACCTCGACTCTAGTGGACACTTCGCCTGGCTTCATTGCCGCATCCACGCGGCGCTCCGTGGCCACGTCCACCGTTACGCCGCTGGTCACAGCGGTCTGAAAGCCGGTGAGTGCGATCGTAACCGTGTAGGTGCCAATGGGTAGTTCCGGCAGCGCGTAGCTGCCGTCGGCGCTGGTCTCGGTGGTGCGTTCCAATCCCGTGCCTACGTTCTTCACGGTTACCTTGGCTCCGGCGACCACCGCGCCCTCAGCGTCGGTGACCGAGCCGAGAATCGTGCCGCGGAAGGTCTGCGCCGCGAGGCTCACTGCGGCCAGAAACACAAACACTAGGACTATGCGCGCTTTCATAGGGTCTCCTAACGCCGATTTGGTACTGATCAGGTTTGCGGGAGTGATGTCTTATGCGGGAGGCCAGAAGTGTCAGACCCACTCCCAGGGCGAGTGCAATTCCTTGCATACTAACAAGATGCAGAGTCCCGACCGCAAAAGTAAGCCTTAACCGGAATCTCCTTTTGCTTCAAAAACCGCACCGATCATACACCCGTCCCGCTCTTCGCTGCCAATGTGAAACAATTTTCATACGAACCGCCCCCAACAGACCGAGATCCGTACCAAGCGCCTCCGAAAATTGCCCGTATTCAGCCACTTTTGCAACACCTCTCCTTACCTCACCCGCTGGTAAAACGGGTTCCGCTGCTATACTGACCACCATCTATCCAGTCAGTATCTGCAACAGCGCAATCCGGCCTAGCATCGCCCCGAACCGCCGCCGGTTCAGGTGTCATTCCACCAGCAGTAGCCAGTAATAACGCGCATGTTTTACCAGCCGTCCTCCGGTCTTCACCAGCCGTTGCTGCAGACTCGTCAACGTCCAGTTCTCGATTCGTCGGGGCAGTGTCAGTCGCCGCCACAAATTCCCCAGGTTGTAAGCCAGCAGGCTCAGTGCTAGCCGCACTTGGTTCGAGCGAAACCGATGGCAAGAGAGCCGCGTCATCTTGACCGCCTGCTTTCCCTCCTTGATCCATTGCTCCGCCGTACCCCGCTTGTTGTAGAACCGCACCATCGCCCGGCTCGGCGTTTCCAGGTTGGTCACGATGAACCCCAGTCGCGGGAACAATTCTCCAGCATGAAACTCCACCTTCGCCACCACTCGTCGGGCTGTCTTCCAACTGGCGGCCTGATGGAGAAATCCTTTGTACCACACGATTGGTTTGTGGCTAGGCCGTCCCACCGGGCGCGTCAGCAGTTCCTCGATGTCCCGCAGCAGGTTGTCGTTCGCCGGAAGCCGAATCGCGTATTTCACTCCGAGATCCTCCATCGTTTCATAGATCTCCGGTTTGGCAAACGCGGCGTCAGCCCGAAACACAACTTCCTTACCCATACCCTGCTGACGCTCGATCTCGGGCAGAAGTACTTCCCCCCCAGTTCTCGGCGCTGTGCACGTTGCCGGGCCGCAGCTTCGCACCGAGACAGTCTCCCTCCCCGTTGAACAGCAATAGCGGGTGATAGCAGGTGGACTCAAAATGCCCGTTGTAGGCACTCTGCTCCTGTTCTCCGTATACCGGGATCTCCGTGCTGTCCATATCCAAAACCACCCTCTGGGGTGAATGCATGGCCTCTGCCTTCGCCAGCAACTCTCGATTGATTCGGCCCAGACCGTCCAGGTTCTCCTCTTTGGGTTAACACCTCGGTCTCGAACCAATGCAGGCGCCACGGCAACGCGGCCCCCCGATCCCAGATCCTCTCCGAACCAATCAAACGGAACGTCGGATCTTGCGATAGCCGATTGGCATCGTTCGGGGAGTGGCAACTGAGTGTTCTTGCCGCGCCGGTCTTCCATGATGTTCTCGGTGATGAGCGCACAATCCCAACCGTTCATCCAACTCGCGCACTAACAGCAGACCACTGTCGGAGGTGACGCGAGAACCTTGGAAATCCACTTTTAAATGAGGGTTAAACGAGAGCTGAAACGGCTGATTTTGTTTCTCACCCACTGGGTTGAAGCCTCCGTAGAGTTCGTCTTACTCTCACAACCGCATGAATACTGGCGTTGGCGCGATCATACAGCCATTTAGTCAGAGTTCAAAAAAGGAAATGTGGGTCAAGAGCGGATTGATAACTATCCGCGAGAAGCCGTAGCTTACAACGGCTTGGGCATAGTGTTCGCCCTACAGGGGCAGTATGAGAAAGCCACGGAGACCTTGAGGCAAGGCCTGCGCCTTGCACCGGATCAGGTATCTTTTTACGACAATCTCGCCAACTTCGCCCTTGCCTTGCAACGTTTCGACGAAACACGACAGATGATCCACGAGGCGCAGGCGCGAAAACTGGATGATGTGATATTCCACAATGCTCTCTACGCTCTTGCCTTTTTGGGCTCGGATTCCGCGGCGATGACAGAACAGGAAGAGTGGTATGCAGGCAAGCCCGAATATGGGAACCGGAGGTTTGGGCTCGCATCCGACACCGAGGCGTATGGCGGTCGTCTGGGCAGGGCAAGGGACTGACCAAACGGGCGGTGGACTCCGCCATCGTTACCGACAACAAGGAAAATGGAGCAGTATGGCTGGCGGTTGCCGCTCAGCGGGAAGCCTCATATGGTAATCCTATAGAGGCTCGGCAATCAGCCGCAGAGGCTTTAATTGCGAAGGGCAAAACTTGAGGGCCGTCAGATCGGGAGATCGCGGCTCGATGTCAACAGGGAGACAACCTCGAAGCCTCGCTGTGCCGCTAACTGGAAAGCATCGCTCTTTTCTTCAAGCCAGTTGTCGGCGAACATGGTCCGGTGGGCGGGCATCTCCGTCAGTGAAAAGCTTCCGAAGAACGGCGACTTCATCTTGGCGTACCGCGATCCGAGTGGTGCCCCAGCGCAACCAAAGATGCTGGTCGATAACAAAGACAAAACCGTTGTAGCGGAGAGCGACCTCGACAAACTCGTGCGTGACGCCATGTGATCCCGTTTACCCTCACATTTACTTGTCGCACTTCCGGCCGGTCAGGTTACGGACGGAATCGCGTCGGGCTGCAAGACGAGCCTCTTGGGGTATGCGAACTGGCGTGCCTTCTTTCCACAAACACCACGATCTTCTTATTCGTGTACCACTAGCGCCCCGCTTTTGTCTGCGCGAAGAGTTCCGAGAGCGTTGACAAAGCGCCACCTCAGTTCGTGCTGCCCGTTGCCCGAGCTGTTGTACGTGTTTTGACGCATCAAGCTTTCGATGTCGGCCATGTCGGCCGCATCCCAGTCAATGTCTTTGGTCGCCGCGGAAATCACCTTCGGGTCCTTGAACGAGAGCTCTAATGGAATGGCTTTCCCTTCGATGAACCCGAACGCATTGCCGCGTTGGCCTTCTAAGAGCAGGCCACCATCAGGACAGCCAAACCCCTCGGCGCCAAGGTCGAACTCCGTGTAAACCATGTGGCCGCGAAGCTCGCCAATGTCGATGGCGCTTGCCAGCGCGCTCCATCCCGGCTCTTTGCCGCCTCCAACATGGGCACAGGGTCATCTCGTAGCTCATGAAACAGGTATGCCAATAATCCCCGCTCGGCGTAATACCGGATGCGTTTGTTCGGCGCGGTCTCAACCGTGTAGAACTTCATCTGCGTTTTCCTCCTTTGTCAATTCCCGCAAGCACAACGCCAAAGAAGCTGGAAGCGAACGCGGCGGATCCTTCTCCCACAGGCTCGACCGTGCGATGGCTATGGCCGTCCAAGGAGAGAGTTGCCAGGGAGGAGCCGTGCGCAAACCCTGCACATCCATGGAAAACCGCCGGCCAAAATCGGGATAGGGGTGGCGCTCTGGACTCCCCTCCCACACCACCGTACATGCGGGTCCGCATACGGCGGTTCGGCGGATTAAGCTAAGACGGCGCGACCATAGACGGAAGCCCGAGCATGGCGAAGTAGGCGTTGGGTAAGGCAGCGCCAACGCGGGCGAGGTCAGCGGGGGAAGGGTAGGATTTGCCTCCGGGGAGCATTTGAGACGAGCGACCTCGTTGCCGATTTTGCCCCGGTCAAGATGGAAGGGCATTTCAGAACGGAGAGCAGTGTCCCGAAAGGTGTCCTGAAAGTGACGAATGAGGTCACTTTGGGTGAGTTTTGGTGAGCGAGTGTGACGGTAAGTGATTGGGATTGTTCGGCGTCGTATCGGAAGAGACAATTGCTAAACCGTTGTACGGGCTAACACCTGTACCGAGGGTTCGAATCCCACTCTCTCCGCCAGATTCCCGTAACTCCATCCAGCGCAGAGCCTCGCGAGTTGTGGCCCCCCAGCGCATTTCTAATCACTCGGGTGCTAGCCAAAGGCAGCGGTTGCACAGTAGTTGCACACGTCGTCTGAAGGGTCTTCATAGCAGCTGCTGCGTCGCTGCTCACCGTCCTAACATAGATATTCATCGTCGTCGTGACGTTTGCATGACGCAGGATTTGCTGAATCACCTTGTCCGAGATGCCAAGGCGATGAAGATTCGTCGCCAAGCCACGCCGGAATGCATGCCAGCCATGCCATTCGAGACCCGACTCTTTAATCGCAGGCCGAATGACATCTCGAGCCAGCGCTTCCAGATTCATCGCGTTCCGCTTGCATTGGCGAAGACAAAACCTCGGGTTGGGTTGCCGCACTCCGCTCATGCCTATCCAGCAGCGTTTTGAGTTGCGCCACAATTGGAATCGAAGCCTTGCTCTTTGGACGCTCGGGCTCCATCGTTCGGGCAAATCCTGCAACGCTTCAAAGTTTCCATGTATGTCGGAAACGATAACGATTTTCATTCGCCACTCCGAAGAGCATCTCTATCACGCATCCTCTGACGACAGTCAGTGAATAGATTGAGAACAACTCTCAAAGCGGGGGCATCGGAAAGAGTTTTCCTTAGGTTTTATCGGTGACGAGCGGACAGAGCCTCTCGCTTCCGTAACACCGATTTGGCAGCCACGAATGTCGAATGCCTGAGCGCTGGATCTCGGCGAGGACATCAGTGTCATGCACATCTTAGTGGACCAGGATGACAGTCCTCCCACATCTGGCGTTTGAATAGTCAGGAAAGGGCAAACCTCCGCAAGTACCTTAGCGCGGGGCGGGACCAACCGTTTTGAGACTCGTCTTAGCCTGAATAAACCCGATTCGGCCATCTAGAACCAACCCTCACTCGTTGCACCTTTACGAATAAATTATGTTTTTTTTATTCGATATTTACGGATTGTGGTTCCCAATGGTCTGGCTTGAGTGATTCCGGCGCTGGAATCCGAGCCAGAAGGCTGCTTGTTCGTCAAAACCCTAATGACGGTGCTATGCGCGGCAGGTATCGCATTTTATGGGCGATTCCTGGTGGCGCTATGCAAGGAGTGCAAGCCTCGTCGGGTCGGTTATTGGGTGCGTCTACGACTCGGCTCTGGCGAAAGCGCGATCGCCGACCCGCCGCGGCGAAGAAAACCCGTGACTCGCGCTGCATGAGAATGGGTTGGAGCAGGGCATCGTGGAGGTCAACTATGTTGGAGCGAATGAAGATTGCACTGTTCATCGTGATCAGTGACAGACTCATGGATTGGAAGCAATGGCTAAATCGGTTCGGCCGTTTCAATTCTCGGGACAATTTGGAGCACAAAGCGGAGCACAATAACTGCCGAATGAGAGGTTCTGAGTCCGACTCAGAAGCATCGCGTCCGACCCTAAGTCCTTGAAAACGAGTGAGGGCGTTGAGAACGATTCATTTGCTAAACCGTTGTACGGGCTAACACCTGTACCGAGGGTTCGAATCCCTCCCTCTCCGCCAGACTTCCTTCCAAGTTCCATTTAGCAAAGAGAGGTGCAAAGCATCGGGCTGGTCATCACATGATCCCTTTCGCGCCCGGAACGGGCTGTCTGGGGGTCACGTAGGTGTCATTTAAAGCCGTTTCGAGTTTCTGCATGCGGCTTTGGCGTCTTCGCTCGCCGTCTTGATGTAACAGGCTTGTGTAACCGCGACGTTGCTGTGACGCAGGATTCGCTGAATTGTTGAATCGTCCATGCCCAAACGATTAATTAAGGTTGGTCGCGAGGCCGCGGCGGAAAGCATGCCAGCCGCACCACGCGGGCAGTACTTGTTCCGTTCGTATTTGATGGGTTGCTCTGTCGTGTTCCGATTCTGGCTCGCTACAGAACTCGCAGACCTCAAGCGCCGGAATGACCCTGCGCAGCAGGCTGTCGGGATCGATCGCATTGCCAGCCCCGCTGGGAAAGATCGGCCCTGTTTTATGTTTTCCGAGGCGTGCGCGATGCGCCTCGAGTTTGGTGGTCAGTTTCGGAATGATTGGGATCGGCGCCTTGCTCTTGCGACTCTTTGGGTCCGTCGTAATCCCATTCCATCCAACAACCGTGGTCACGAAAAAACAGTCAACGCTTACATACGATGATGCCCGCCACCGCGTGCCCGCTACCACCGGAACTCCCGCATGAGGAACTGAAACACGTCAGCGACTGCAATCGCGTGCGGCAGTGCCTTCTGCGTAGATCGGCAGACAGTACCGCAACGATCATCCCTGACTGGGAAAGTACCGCGAAACCCTACGTTCGCATCGTCCATGAGTTCGCGGAGTATTTTCACTAGTCGCCCGACAAGCTCGGGCCCGAGCAAATCCGGCAGTCTCAGGCGCATCTGTTCCAGAGCAAGAAGCTAGTGTAGTCTCGCCTAAACGACTGGAGTTATTTTTTCCTCCTTTTTCGTGAACGCGGCAGGGTGCATCCCGGCTGGATGTTTTCAAGGGTTTGCCGGCACCGTTGCAGTCTCCACTATCGAATCCACGGTAGCTGTCCAGACAAATGGTTTTGGATTCCGATAGAATTCAGCGGAAAAGCGGAATTCGCGCACTGTCAACCTGGGATTCTTTGAAGGTGAACCTTCCGGCCCATTTGCAATGGTTGTGAAAAAAAGGTCACAAGCAATGTTGTACGCTTCGGATCGACTCGAGGCTCACAAGAAGATGGTGACCCTGTCCCGCCTCAGCTGGAAATGGAGAAAGCGTTCGTCCGTTAAGATAACGGAGCGAACGTATGAGGAAGGAACCTACCGCTGGCAGAAAGAGCCGTTCGAGAACGGAGCTGCCGCTTTTCAGTCTCAAGAGCGTCCCCAGCGCCAAGTGGAGGAGAAGCAGACGTCAAGGTCTTGAGAGCGGAACGTCAGGCAGAAGCTCCGTGTGCGATATTGTCTTGCAGTGGTTGATCTCTGCGTCAACATGCATTTGCGCCAATCCAATAGTGAAGTTCGTCGTGCATCTACTTCAGACGGCATCTCCGGCGGACAAACGAATCGTTGTTCAGCCGCGAAGAACTACGCAGAAGAAAACCGCGTCACAGTTTACATCGAGTTGCTTTGGGCTTGTGCTCGGAAGCGGAAAGTGGCATAAAGAGCATGCGTTATCGAACCACGCGAAATCGGAATCCTCAAGAATGGGCAGAGATTGGCAGGTTATGCCCGTAATCCGCCCAGAATGGTGCCAAGTGCGGCGCTCGTCAATCTGAGAGGGCCGGGACCAACGGATTCAATCAGCTTCCGTATCCCACTCCCAGATCGGGAATCCTTATTTCAAATACTGCGCAATTCTGATCAGTTCCAAGACATCCCCGATTGTAAGTGTGTTACACATGAGTGGGTGTTAAAGGACTCACGCGGTCCTCCCTCCGTCATTCGCTGTTTTCCTCAAGGGGATGCAGCGCCACCTCTTTTGTTCGGAGAGTCTCGCATGATCGTCAAAGGGCCAGGCTACGATTTCGACCAACTTTCTGACGATTCGAAGCCCGAGGACCTGACGCACAGACCCAACGCCGTGTTTCACCGGCAAGAACCGCCGCTTGATAAGGGACAGGGTCGGGGAAGCTGCTCTGTTTCAAGAGGTATGCACTTGTTACTTTTCTTCCTTGTCTGTACCTGCCGGGGAAGCTTGCATGCCCAAGACTTAAGTGGAATTGTGGTCCACGCGTATGTCAGCCAGGGATTCCTGTACAGTTCCAACAACAACTACTTGTCCATGAAATCGAGCGATGGCAGTCCGCAATGGACAGACGCTGCCTTCAACATCTCTGATTCACTGGCCGATAACCTGCGAGTTGGCATCCAGTTGCACATGTATCAGCTGGGACAGTTTGGCGGCTCGAACGTTCAGGTTGATTGGGCCTCAGGCGACTACAAAGTCAACGACCATTTTGGAATTCGGGCGGGCAAGGTCAAGACGGTGTGGGGCTTGTTCAATGATTCTCAGGATATCGACGCGGTCTTCCTCTGGATACTCTTGCCCCAGGGCTCCTACTCAATCGACCACAAGAGCTTTTACCTGGCGCACATCGGAGGAGACATTTACGGCGGTTTCTCCCTCGGGAAACGAGCCGGAACGCTCCACTATATCGCGTACGGGGGACAGTCAACCATTGACTTGAATGACGGATATATCCAAACCTTCGCCGACCTCGGACTCCAGTTTACGAACTCTCTGGGAGGCAAGACTTACGGGGCTGATCTGCAATGGGAAACACCCGTGAGAGGGCTGATCCTCGGGTCCAGCGGAAATTGGCTAGCCGCAGACGGCACCGCGACTGCGGGAACCTTCCATTCACCGGCCTATCTGGTCTCCTCAATGTACGTCAAGTTTAGCCGGGGAAAAGTCTACCTGGCGGGGGAATATGACCGGATACCGATCAATGCGACCATCACGCTTGGGTCGACAGTGATTCCATTTGTGCAGGATGGGCGGTCCTGGTTCGCAATGGGAAGTTACCAACTCAGCAAAAAGTTTCAACTAGGAAGCTACTACAGCCACTACATCGACAAGGCAGCCGACACGACCCAGCCTGTAAATTACTCGAAAGACTGGGTGGTAAGCGGACGTTATGACTTTAACGCGTACTTTTACGCGAAGATCGAAGGCCATTTCCTTCATGGAACTGCACTTGGGTACTACAGCGACACAAACCCAAATGGCTTGGCTCCAAACTCGAAAATGTTGGCTACCAAGATCGGTTTCAGCTTTTAGGTCTCCTGCGAGTTTCGGGACGTGAATCGATGAGGAAAGCTCGTTTCCTGATGCTACTGCTGTTAGCATCGCTTGGCTCATGGTCTGCGGCCGGGGCGCAGGATGTAGTGTTGGTAGCGAACAAGGGTGTGAAGATCTCCGAAATCACGAATGCCGATTTGCGCGCCATTTTCATGGGAACCAAGACCAGATTCGCTGACGGCTCCCATGCTGTGCCGGTGACATTAAAGGGTGGGCCGGCCCACGAGGTCTTTTTGAAACATTATGTCGGAGAGAATCCTGAGGAATTCCGCTCCCAATGGCGCAAGGTGGTATTCACCGGACAGGGCGCCATGCCCAGGGCATTCGATTCCGAATCAGCCCTTATCGAATACGTAGCTGACACTCCAGGCGCACTGGGATATGCGAGCCGAATTTCGTCGCACGACAATGTGAAGCTCCTCGCCGCGGTCAAATAGTATCCGCCACCGTCCGGGTTCTCAGTTGGTAAAACGCGTCTGTTTCCGGCAATGCGCGTCCCGTCGTTCCGATAGATCACGCCCGATCCGTTATTGGCGAAAACATCGCCTCACGACCGCACACCCGTCCGTCCCACGGACGGTTTACCGAGTAGCCAGGCCTTCTCACAGGAGTAACCGAGACTGGCGTGCCTTTGGGCGCGCTGCAGCCGCGGGAAGCATGCCCTTCGAACTGAACCGCCATCACAAGCGAGAGCGCCTCCGGTTCTTTATAGTCAGGCATTTTCGCGCTGCGAGTGGCAGGAGAAAGATCGGTCTTCGAACTAGACCCTGGGGATTGGGACTCGCTAAGTGCTAGAGCACATTTGCGTCATTTACGCTCGTGCTCACGATCGCAGGGCACCGCTCGAAAGGCGTGCGACTCTCCATTGATTATTCCTTGGCCGACAATCTCGCCGGAGTCGTTGAGCGAAGTCACCTGTATTAACTGCCACGGCGATCCGGCTGGCAGAAGATTGTTCGGGTCGGTAAACACTCCGTTTTGCCAGATAAAGGGATGCATATTGAACGAGGCGTCGAACCAGAAGCCCGCCACATCGCCCCGGTTGTTAACTGAATTACAGCATGGCGCCACGGTCAACACAGCTCCAGGAAATGATCCGAGATCCTGGATGCCCGCTTTACGGGTCCACCTGAAGGGCCGCACGGTGCCGTCGGGGAACTGCGAGTCGCCTACGACTTCGCCACGATCGCTAATCGAGGAAGCGATGGTCATGGTTGCGCCGGAGAGCCCGACAAGATTCAAGGGTGTTCCATCGGCGTACCAGAACACAGGATGCGGGCCGTTCGGCTGGTAGTTCGGCGGTAAGGTGACGTTCGAACAAAGACCCGTTGCACCGACTGCCTCGCCCTTATTGTTGATTCCGAAGCCGAATCCCACAGTGTCACCCTGGAGCGGGCGGAGTTTGCGAGGCCTGCCGTCTGGCTCCCAGATTGTGGCCTCATAACGCAACACTTGAAAGGGCATTCCGGTGGAGCAGGTAGGGTCAACAACCCCGGTCTCCGAAAACCCGATGATCTGGCCGGAGTTGTTGATGCCGTAAGCTTGAGAATTGTTCCCGCCTCGCAGAGCTGGCAACGCGGTCAGCTTGCCACGCTTCCACACCGCCGCCAGGCATTGCAGGTGATCGCCGAATCCGCAAAAGTCTTCGGCATTGAGATCATTCGCGCTTGTTTCCGAAATGATCGCAGCTTCGCCTCTCAAGTTTGGGCCGCCGGCTTCGCTGTTGGGACCGCCCAGGGTGCCCAGGTCGAGCAAAGGACCGTGGCCGAACCATAGAAAGGCGTGTTGTGGTCCGGGAGGAAGAAGGGCTCCAGACCCGCCGGCCACCCAGCCTGCATCATTCACGTCATAAGCGACGCTGCTGCGGTCGAGGCCGTCGAGCACGCCAAGGTCTGTAACCGAATAGATAAGATGTTTTGGCGCCTGTGCGGCGATGGGGATGGCCGGCGCAAGCAGAGCCATTGCGCACAGAAAACCGAGAGTCGTGAGTTTCATAATTTCTCCTTCTTTAACTCCCTGCCGCTTTGTGCTGCGGTTTGGGTGGTACGCGAGAGAATTAGGTGTTGCTATTGCTGTTCCCCTGGGCGGTCCTCCTCTTTAGTCACTCCCGAGACCGTCCCCGTAAACTTCCCCGTCGCGTCAAAAACGACAGGGTTGCCAAGGGCATCGAATAGCACGGCGTTTACCGTCTCTGTCATCGTTAGCACTCCGGATGCGCGCTTGAAACGGCCCGTTCCACCAGTGACTTGGAAGGTCAATGTGCAGTGAGCCACTCCGGTCGTGAGATTGATGCAGTCGTCCCCCTGCGTCAGATTGACGTTCAGCAGGCTGCCATCGTGGAAGCGAAACACGCCCCCGCCGGCCAGTTCCGTGAGGAAGAGGTGATCTGCTCCTGTGCACGTGCTCGATGACCCCGCAGTGTTGGAGATCGCCCGCACGAGCCGAACATTGAATTTGCCCAGCGTACCGTCCCCAGCGAAGTTATCGCCGTCATTGCTGGTATCGGGTTGCTGGAGATTGTCGGGGCTGGTGTCAGAAACTCCCGAAAACGTCAGCGTCACGGACTCATCGTGCGCGTAGCCGGTTGCGACAGCCAGAACGAGCATCAGCGTCACGGTTGCCAGGCGTCTCATTGGTCCCATCGCGGAACTCACTAGAGCCGTCGCAGCAGTGTCAATCAATGTCAAGCGCTTCATAGTGCCTCCTTGGTTTTCGCTCGGTCGAGCGGGTTTGGTGTTCATGGATTCCTCCTAACATCTGTTTTGCAACCCACTGGCGTGCGGTCAGCTGGTTTTCTTGTTCCGTACCCGGTCCAGGAGGGAATTCAGGCAGATCAATGTGGATCCATCCGCTGTCTCCACACGGTGCAATTCCCCCGAATTGAGCCATTCCTCTAAGGCAGCCCGCTCCAGGTTGGAGATTACGCCAACGTTTTCCAGCGCGATGGCCGCGACCTCGGCTCCGCAGTCTCGGCACCACACTTGGTCCGAAGCGCGTCCGTGGAGGATCAGCAGAGAGTCGGTTTCGATCGTGATTCTTGTTAGTTTGCTCACGAACGCTCCGCCAGGAAAAGCTGCCTCACAAAAACGAGCGGAGTCTGACACGCTCGCCCGGAACAAGTCCTTGCAATGAGGATGAAAATTTCTGAAAGTTTCTCGCACAGGCCTAATCTGTTGAAACACAATCGCTTGCGATAGGGCGGGCCGTCGCCTCCGACAACCAGCCGAAGCCGGCTCCATGTTAGAATTTGCGAACTCGCAGCGGCCGGGCTGCGATTCGGGGTACGCCAATGTCCGCGAGCCCATCCCAGAAGGGCAGAGAGCTGTACGGGTTTGGCCCCTTCCGGATAGATCCGGAAAAGGAGATTTTGCTTCGCGGCGGCGAACCGGTTCCGCTCACGCCGAAGACTTTTCAGATCCTGCTAGTGCTCATTCGTCACAGCACCGAGGTCGTGTCCAAAGATGAGCTGATGAAATCGGTGTGGCCGGATACGTTTGTGGAAGAGGCGAACCTCAGCCGCAATATTTTCATGTTGCGCAAGGCACTCGGCGATAACGCTCAGGACCGCTACATCGTGACGGTACCGGGTCGGGGATACCGGCTAGCGGAAAGCGTGCACCTGATTCCGGATAGCGAACTGAGCATTGTCTCGGCCCGCCACGCTGCCGTGCAAATCCAGGTTAGTGAAACCAGGCCATGGTTGTGGATCGCGCTGGCGGCTGTGGTTTTGCTGGCTGCGGCCGGTCTTGCCGTTCGGTACCTGACTCCTCAAACTCCTGCACTGTCGGTGAAAGATACGATTGTGCTTGCCGACTTCGCCAACTCGACCGGCGACCCGGTTTTTGACGATACCCTGCGCCAGGGCATGGCGGTGCAACTGGAGCAATCGCCGTTCCTGACCCTGATCTCCGACCGCCGGATTCGTACGACGCTGCAACTGATGGGGCAGTCGGGGGATGCGCGGCTTACGCCGCAGATCGCCGGCGAAATCTGCGAGCGCACCGGCAGCGCCGCCGTGCTCGACGGTTCCATAGCCAAACTCGGCACCCAATACGTGTTGGGATTGCGGGCGAGGCTTTGCGCAACTGGGCAAGTCCTTGCCGAAGAACAAGTGCAGGCAGCACACAAGGAAGATGTGCTGCAGGCGCTCGATGGCGCCGTAGTCAGCCTGCGCCGCAAGCTGGGCGAGTCTCTCAGTTCGGTGCGCAAGTTTGACACCCCAGTGGATGAAGCCAGCACCTCCTCTCTGGAGGCGCTCAAGGCCTACAGCGAAGGGCGGCGCATCGGGCTGGCTCGCGGCTACACTGCGGCTTTGCCTTTTTACCAGCGCGCGGTGGAACTGGACCCGAACTTCGCCATCGCATACCGCAACCTGGCAGCGTCCTACCTGAGCCTAAACCAAGACGGGCGAACCATGGAGATGGCGCGTAAAGCCTATAATCTGCGGGAAAGGGTCAGCGAACGGGAGCGTTTCACCATAGAAGGAAGTTATCACCTCTATGTGACCAGTAACCTGGAAAAAGCCACGCAGGTTTTTGAATCGTGGCGGCAGATTTATCCGCGGGATTACCTGCCTTATTTGTATCTTGGACACATCGCCAGCTGCCTGGGAGACCTGGACAAAGTATTGCAGGAGCGGCAGGAAGCGCTGCGCCTGGAGCCGGATAGCGGATCCGCCTATGCCGTAGTCGGCGCGAGTTATGCCAAGCTTAACCGTTTCGAAGAAGCTGCCAGCGTGTTCAGAGGGGCCGAACAGCGGGGGCTGGAAGGCGAGGTTCTGCGGACCCAGTACTATGTATTTGCCTTTATGAGCGGGAACACCGCTCTGCAAGATCGTTTGCTTGCAGAAGCCGCGGGCAAGCCTGGCATCGAAGATGCAGTGCTGGCCACCGCGGCTAACACCGAGGCTTGGTTTGGAAGAATGTCGCGCGCCCGCGAGTTGACGCACCGTGCCATGAATTCAGCGGCACAGCATGATGCTCAGGAGAGCGCGGCCGCCTATGAAGCGGAGGAGGCGTTGAATGAAGCGGAACTCGGCTACCTCGAGCAGGCCCGCGCCGACGCCAAGGCAGCCGTGCGGCTCTCCCCTAACCATGACGTGCGGAATGTCGCAATGCTGGCCCTGGCCAGGGCCGGGGATTCACCAGCCGCGGAACAGTGGGCGCAGGACCTCGATAAGACCTATCCCGAAGACACTCTGATCCAGACCTACTGGATCCCCACGGTGCGAGCGGCCATTAAGCTGAATCAGGAAGATTCAGCCCATGCGATCGAGCTCCTGCAGACGATGGGCATCCGCGAACTCGGTCAACCCACGCCGTTTGCCATCCTCATGCACCCGGTTTACCTGCGAGGCCAGGCCTTCCTGGCGGCACGCAAGGGTGCAGAAGCAGCCGCTGAGTTCCAAAAAATCCTCGATCATCGCGGCCTTATGCAGAACGATCCTATAGGCGCCCTGGCCCATTTTCAGCTGGGGCGAGCCTATGCGATGCAGGGGAAAATTCGTGAAGCGCGAGGCGCCTATGAAGATTTCCTCAACCTCTGGAAAGACGCCGACGCCGAACTCCCGGTTCTCAAGCAAGCCAAAGCGGAATACGCTAAGCTCAAGCAAAATCCCACGCTCCAGCATTGAAACCATCCTGGATATTGCAGTGTCCTTCCCATTAGCCGAACTGGTTCGAGCCGCTCCAGGCCGGGCAGACAACTGTACAACGAAGGACAAAGACCCTGCGGCTTGGTTCAGTTATCAGAAATGCCTGAATGTAGCGTTGTGCGCTATCAAAGGAATTTCATAGGATAATAGATCGGCACATTTGTGGTTAGGTACTGCCACAGGGTTCCTTGCTGTGCACTTGCTGTCGCGGACGCAGTGACCCAGTTCTGAGCCAGATAAGGATTCGCGCTACCGCTCTAATCTCGTTTGCCCTTCGGTCTACTTCGTTTCCATCTTCTTCAGGCGCAGGTCCCACATGCGCGAGTTGCTCAGGCTCATTCCGACGGCGTGGCCGCTCGTGTCGCGCACAAAGCGTATGCTGCCCAGTTCGCACTCGAAGCCGTCAGTGTAGGTTGGCTTGAGCGGATAAACCGTATCGGGACGCTGGTGAATCTCGAGCCCCTTGGGCGTGAGCACCACTTTAAGCGTGGTCTCAGCTTCGTCGCTCACGTAGTCGCCGATCATTGCCTGCATCTCAGCCTGGGTTGGCTTGGAGTGCTCAACCTTGTCGAAAATGTCCGTCTGATACCCCATCGACATCGCGCGCATGGCGGTTACTTTGCCCGAAGCATCGGTTTCCAGTTCAAAAGTCGTGCCCTCAGGCATTAGGCGGAACGACGTGGCAGAGATAGCCGTGATGGCAGAACGTCCACGCGCAATGAGCTTGTCGTCTTTTCGTTCAATGGTGAAGACGACGTGGTTGCGACGGCTCTTGTAGAGCCCCTCGGCATCGGGAATGAGAATGACATTTTTGCCGCTTGCCCCCTGAGCGTCGCCTCCTTCCGAGGGGGGAACGTACACATCGACTACTTTGTGCCCAAGCAGCGTCGCGTTGACATCGGCTTCGTTACACAACACTGCGACTGAAAGCTGCTGGCTTGGATAGTAGCCGAGCCATGTGCTGTAGCCGGCGGTAGCGCCGGAGTGGCTGATCTCGCGTGCTCCATTGTGCGCGGTGATGAAGAGCCCCGCTGAGTAAAAAAGCGAGAGGCCATCGTTGAGCTTGCCAGGCTCGAGTTCGCTATTGATGAAAGTGGCGTCGCCGATCTTCGCACCGCCAAAACGGGCGTTCCAGCGCAGCAGATCGTCTACGGTTGTCAGCAGACCGCCGTTGCCGTAGGCGTTTTCAAACGGCATGAGCTGACGTTGAACGCCGTCGGACTCTTTATAGGCGATGGCGCGGTTGGGCACGATGCGCTGAAAATCGTCACGCCAGCTCGTGGTCTGCATGTCAAGAGGCACAAAGATGTTGTCATGCGTGAACTGGGGTAGCGATTTGCCTGAAACTCTCTGGA
>Ga0302326_10012274_pt1 | contig 18308 bp, 7 predicted proteins | sample Palsa_T0_3_FD_202264 | JGI IMG/M metagenome (GOLD analysis project Ga0302326, IMG submission 202264) | Peat permafrost microbial communities from Stordalen Mire near Abisko, Sweden - Palsa_T0_3 | ecosystem: Environmental > Terrestrial > Soil > Palsa > Peat permafrost | place: Sweden: Abisko...
ATGAGCGGCGTCGAGCAAACCGGGCCGGCGCCGGTGTTTACATCGCGGATCAACTGACGCCGACCGATGCCAGGAAGGCGTCGACCGCGGCGGTGTAGGCGCCGGGAGCGCCGAGAAAATCATTGACCTCCGCGTGAGTCAGGTCCTCCTTGAGCACCTCGACGCGCCCGCCGTAGCTATTTGCCTTGGCGGCAAACGCCTGGCCTTGCGGATACGAGTCGTCGCGGCGCATGGAGCACACCACCAGCATGGGCACCATGGGTTTGCCCTTCAGGCGCAGCGTCGGGGATGCCTGGCGCCAAAATGCCGGATCGCGACCGAAGGCGACATCGTATAGCCCGAAATGATTTTCGTGCATGATCTGTTCGATGTTCATCGCGCCGCTGTCGAGCGCGACGGATGCGGCCCAAGGCGCAGCGCCCTGGCGCTGGGAGATGGCGGCATCCACCGTCAGCAATGCCGCGAGATGGCCGCCGGTCGAGTGCCCCATGAGCACCACGCGTGCAGGGTCGCCGCCCCAGGAACGCAGCTTCGATTGCACGAAGGCCAGGGCCTTCGCCAGATCGTCGGCTTGCATCAGCGGATCGACGGCCGGAACCAGGCGGTAGTTGGTGGAGACGAACAGATACCCCTTGCCCACCCAGTGGGTCACCTTGTTCTTCACCACCCGCCAGAGTCGCTTGTTGCCTCGAACCCAGCCGCCTCCGTGCGCCATGATGATGACGGGAACGGGAGCACGATCGGCATTCGCCGGGTGGTAGACGTCCAGGCGCTGCAGCGGGTCGTTGCCGTAGGCGAGGTCGCGCGTGATCCGCGCTCCGGGCGGCAGCGCAAAGGGCCCGGATTCGCGCATGTCGTTCAGACCCGGGCTGGCCTCCTCATCCTCGAGGTTCATCGATCCCCCTCAAGGTCTTGAGCTTGCGAAAAATACCTCGCAGCCGCCGCGTGGATTGAACTGAAATTCCTCGCCGTCCACCGGCATGATCCTCGGGCCCCACGGATTGGCCGTGCCGATGAACATTCCATGCGGCGTCGATTGCAGCGTGCGCAGGCCCATGTTGTAGGGATTGCCCATCCCGTTGTTGGTCACCGGCACCCAATTGTCGCCGTCGTTGGTGCGGTACAGGTCAAAGCCGGATTGATACTTGAGCACGTTCTGCGGCCCCACGTGGCCCAATAGCCGTCCGAATACTCCCTTGTAGTTGCCGCGCTTGACGTACGCCAGAAGAGAGCTCCATTCGAAAGTCCCCATGTACAGCCATCCATCGTGCTCGCACATGCGCCAGAAGTAGCCGTTGAACATCTTGTCGAAACCCGGGCCACGTCCGGACAACGCTTCTTTGTGGCCGTCCGGCGTGTCGCGCGATGCGCCGACGACGAGATCCCAGGTCTTGTCCTCGTACAGGCGGATCAGCTCGGAGGCTCCCGGGCCGATATTGTTCGCCTTGTCGATTCCCCCGCCCTGGATACCGGTGCCGATGTACAGTGCCCCCTTGAATGGATACATGCTGAGCGCAATCTGATTCAACGGGCCGCGCCAGGCGCCGCGCTGCAGAATCATTTCCCATTGATACGGCTGCCTGCCCTCGCAGGTGCTGCGCCAGACTTGAAAGCCGCTGTGGTTGAGCGTGCCGACGTACAAATGATTGCCGAAGGCGCACATCTCGTGCAGGGACTTGTTGCCGAGATCGCCAAAGCCGAATTCGCTCACCGGGTGCCACCCGCCGCGCGCGGGATCGCGGCTTTCATAGACCACGGCATGCCCGGAAACATTGGTGTTGCCGCCGCGCGATCCGGCCGGGGTGGTGTACATGCGGCCCTTGAACGGCACCAGCGCCCGTATGGTGGTAACCGGCAATCCGACCAGCCCCGGCTCGCAGGTCGGCTCGAAATTCCGGCCATCCTCGGTGCGCAAAATCAGCGGTCCCGGGCCGCGGGCAGGAGACCAGGTGCCGACGAATAATGCTGGCTTGGCGGCATACGGGGATTTGTACACGGCGATGCTGCGGTAGCTGATATCGCGGGCGATCTGCTTGCCGTGACTGCCGATGATCATCGGCGCCTTGAGCACTCGCTCCCACACGTCGGTCTTGGGGTCGTAGCACCAAATCTCGGCGCGCATGTCCAGCTCGAAGGGATCGGACGGAGTCTCAACCGGCCATGAGTGCAGGCCGAGCGACAGCCGCGAGCGCATCAATGCAAAGTTGTTGCGCATCGTCGTGACGTACAGCCGATCGTTGAACCACGCCATCGAATGGGTATACGAATTGCAGCCATCGCCGAATCCGCCGAAGGCGATGAGCTTGAAATCCGACTTGCTTAGACCCGGCTTGACATTAAGCCGGTTGATCGCCCTTGACTTCATGTCGCCGCGGCATCGGGAAGCGACCGGGTGAGAATGGCATGCGCATCTTCGAATCGCGCGAACGGTCCAACCAGCGGCAGCTCACGGGTCGTGAAGTACCAGCCAAGCGTGTCCTGAAAGATCCGATCGCTGCGAAAGTAACCGCGCCGAGCCTCGCCCGCGCGATGGCGGCGCTGAGTGTCGGCGAGATCGCCGTGCCAGAACCGGCGGCAGGCGGAGATTACCTCATCGGCACGCGAGGCCGGAAAGAAATGTCCGGCGTTGCGCACGTTGCGGAATTCCGCATGCGGCCATAGGTTGAGCAATTCGTGGCCGGTCAGTCTGGCCGGGGAGCGGTCGCCGTACATCGCGATGATCGGAAAGGTGAAACCGCTCAAGGCCTGGAGCGACAGCCCGTCGTCGCCCATCATCTCGGCCTCGGCGGTCGTGCATTGCATCAGCCGCAGCCACTGGGCCGCCGTGCGCCCGCCGGCATTGTTCGTCAATGGGTTCACCAGGTGCAGCAACTCGGGCGGCACCGGCTTGTCGTCCAGCTGCATCTTGGCCACTTTGGTCAGCAGCTTGTAGCCGAAGTAGGGATCCTTGGTATCGAGGTCGATGACGCTCTTGTTGAGGATGGCTTGGATGGTCTGTCCGTGCGCCCATTCCTCGGGGCTCTTGACGTGCCGCGCCACCGCGATGTGGGTATCGGCGAGCACCAGGCTGCGCACGCGATCGGCATGCCGCAGGGCGAAGTTCATTGCCACCACGCCGCCGAAGCTGTGCGCGACGATATGCGCCTTGCGGATGTTCAGCTGATCCATCAGCGCGGCCATATCCTGCGCCAGGTTGGCGGGGCTGTATCCCGACTCGGTCATCTCGGAGCGGCCATGGCCGCGCAAGTCGAACACCGTGACGCGGAACGAGCGGGCAAAATCGCAGGCGTACTTGAAGTACCAGAACGCAATGTTCGCGGCCAGGCCGTGCACCATCACCAAATCCTCCGGCTCCTGCGAATCTCCTTCGCTGAGCCGGACGTAGTTGATGCGCGCGCCGTTGACGATTGCGTTCGGCACCGTTACTCCATGTATCCGAGCATCTGCAGTTGTTCCATGATCTTGGCCTTCTCATCGCTGTCCATCGATTCGGTTTGCACTTCCCGCCCACCGCTTACGGTGGCCGCGCCGATGACGATGGGATGGGCCGCCTTGTATTCGGCGGTGAACATGTTGGGCGGCACCGCGCCCTCGAAATCCGACGGTATCGGCAGACCCAAGCTGTATAGCAAGGTGGACGACACGTCGGTGATATGGCGGCGGCCGAGCATTTTTCCCGCCTCGATGCCGGGACCATAGGCCATGAACACCCCATCAGGATGATGCGTGCCGACCGGATACTGGCGCGGCTCGACCGAGGGCAGCTTGTTCTTCACGGAAACGAAACCGAAATCGCGCAGCACCAGCTGCAGATCGGGTGCGTCGGTCATTGCCGCGCCCGGGAACACATCCTCGCGCTTGTGGATTTCAGCGATGATCCTTTCGCCGGTCTTGGTGTCCTTGAAATCCTCCAGATCGCGGATCAGCCGCGCGCGAAACGCTTGATACTCGCTGGGCGCGATGCCGGTCTCTCCCGGCGCGCGCGCCACGCGGATGGTGATGCCGTTGCAGGAGGGCGTGCGGCAGTAGGCGGTGGTCTTGGACCAGTCGAGGAAAGCGAAGTAACTATTGTCGCGCCGCTTGCCCGCGTCGCCCTCCGGAATGGGCTTCCAATGCACGTAGCCCTTTTCGGCCAGGTAGGCGTTGATGCGCACGATTTCCGTCGAGGCCGTGAAGCCATGATCGGAGGCGAAGAACACCTGAACTTCGGGTCCTGCCGCGGTCACCAGCTTCTCGATGAAGCCATCGAGCTGGTGAAAGTAGCTCAAGGACAATTCGCGCATCCGCAGGTGATACGGGCTCAATTCTCCGGTCTGGTATGCGGGATCGACGAACTGCCAGGCTTGGTGCTGCAGCTTGTCCACACCGTCGAACAGCACGGCCATCAAGTCGGGCGCTTCCTCGCGCATCAAGTACTCGGCGACCTTGAACCACTGCTGCTCGCGCGGCAGGTGATAGCTCACCCAGGCTTCACGATCGTGATCGGTCAACTGGTCGCCCGACTGCTTTTCTTGCTCGAAGTCCCACGCCAGTTCCTGGGCGTTGAACTGCGGAATGGCCTTGAGCCGGTCGTAGATGCCCTCAGGGTGCGTGTTGCGGCGCAGGTGACGCCAGGGGATGAATCCGGGCACGACGAATCCATTGAGCTCCTTCTGCGGAGGCGCCGTGAACGGGAAGTTGAGCGCCGCGATGCGCAGCCCCTGCCGGCTTGCAATCGACCAGATGGTCTCGACCCGGCAATCGCGCGAGTCAAACAGCGTGAAGAACACTTCATCGCCGCGTTCCTCGGCGCGAATGAAGTCGAATATGCCGTGATGGCCGGGGCCTCGCCCGGTCATCAACGACACCCATGCCGGGGGCGTCAGAGGATTCGGCGTGGAGCGCAGTTTGGCGCGTGAGCCTCCGGCAAAGATCTTCGCCAGAAACGGCATCACCGGCTCTCCCGAGGCCGGATTGGTAAGCTCATTGAGAACGGTGAATGTGGCACCGTCCATCCCGATGAAAAGCGTGCGGACCGTCATGAAGTGGTTTCTTCCCTAATTAGTTGTGCTTCGACAAAAGCGGACAATTGTCCGAGCGATAAATCCCCGACGTAGCTGCCATCCCGCATCAAGAGGTCCTGAAAGCCGAAGCGGCGGTCATAGCACTCTTCCAAGGCGACGCAGAGCTGAATGATGTCGACCGACGTGAATTGCAGATTCGCGGCGAGCAAGGTGTCCGCCCCGATCGGTTCCGCGCTCTCGACTCCCCAGTCCTGGGTCAAGTCCTTCACGATGGCGACCACGGTGGATAACGTGGTGTCTCCCATAATTATGCCCATTATTGAATCAACTCCTTTGCAAACCCCTGGACTGTGACCTCGCGCCGCTCCATCGGCTCCAATGCATCCGGCTCGTCCAGCGCCGAATCCGCGGCTTCAGTGGCGGCGAAAAAACTCCCCGGCTCGCGCGCGAGCGTCACGCGCGGAGCCTCGATCAAGGAATCGCGCCACCAACCGTCGATCGCGATCGAACCGTCATTGCCCTGGCTGACGATCACGTCGGTCGGGTAGAGCAGGCGTCCGGTCTGTTGCTGCACCCAATTGCGCACGGCTTCCTTGGCGGCGGCGCGGCTGAACAGCCACTCGATCCGCTCGCGTTCCGGCCCCTTCAGTGCGCGCCACTCCTCGCGCTCCGGCGCGCTCAGCAGGGCGTGCGCAAGGGTGCGCAAGCAGATGGCCCCGGATTGCGTGAGAAAGTCGGTGGGCAGCGCCGGCACCTGCCAAGCGCCGGGCGAGCCTTCGAGCGGGCGGCCGAGCCAGCCCATCATCGGGCGCCAGCGCACCGCGTGGTAGGCGCTGGGCATTTGCCAGAATACGTTGATCAGGTCTTCACCGCGCAGCAGCACTTGCCCTGCAGAATCGACGCATTCGAACTGCCAGGCGCGCGGCGCGCCGGGATGGGTGGACGCGCCGTCGACAGGCCGCTGCCTGGCGCGCATCACGAGGCCATGCCGATCGGTCGGGCACGGTTCATACAATTCGATTCGGCCGATGGTGGAGGGAAAGTTGTTGAACTCCGTGCCGAAGAACTGCACCAGCCAGCAGGCCACCACCTGCCCCAGGGCATCGAGCAGCACCGGATTCAATATCAGCCGCGGCGTGTGGCCCGCGGCAAAGAAATCTGCCAGGCCGCAATCGGCGAGACGCACATCGATCCCTGAGTCATCCCAGGCGTCGATGTATTGCAGGCTGCGAAATACCGGTCCGTGGAACATCCCGGTGGTGTAGAGATCCGGCGCATTCCAGCAGGATTCGCGCCTTTCGCCAAGCGCGGGCAGCGCGCCTAAGCGCCAGTCCGCAGCGAAGCGGAATTCGGCGCTGAGCGCCGTGCCGCGCGCGGTCAGCACGCTGGCTTGGTAGTGGCCCTGCTCACGGTCGATCACCTCGGCCTTGACCTCGACGGTGACTTCATCATCGTCGAGAGCGATCCAGTCGAATGGGCGAATGTTCTCGATGACCGCAACGTCGGAGCGATCGGCGAGCAAGGCACAGGCTTCGGCCATCAACTCCATGCTCACCGCCAGCGGTATGCAGGACAGGCCAAGCAGATGCGGATCGGTATCCGACACCGGTCCAGTCATGACGTGGTGGCGGACGAAGTTGTCATTGAACAGGCTGACGTGGCACCGGGCCACCACATGGGTCGCATCGTGCTCGAGCACCGTGTCGAGCAGCGGCAACAGGCTGTTGGAGGCGTGGCTCGAGGAGCCCACCGAGCCTTCCGAAGATTCCGAGCCTTCCGAGGATTCCGCGACTTGCAGCGGGTCTGCGCCCATCCAGCGCTCGACCAGCGATTGCTGCTGGCCGAGAAAGCCGCGCATGACGTCGAGATACTCGCCCATCACCTGGCCACGACCGTCGCTGCTGGCGGCTGCGGCGGCCGGCGCGGCTATCGCTGCCGGCTGTGGCGCACCGCGCGCCGCAATCGCCCGGATGGCGTCGCACTCGGCCGGCGACAAGCGCACCATGGGCATGGTGTTGTCGATGATGCCGCCGCGCAGAGCCTTGGGGGATGCGTCGAGGTCGATGGCTGCGATGGCCCGACCCGAAAACAGCTTGTCCATGAGCGGCCCGCGGCCGGCCACGTACAGCTGGCCGAGGACTTGCAGCACCTGCTCGAGGTCGTTGCGGCGGCGCACATTGGTGGACAGGACCGTGAATTCGCGGCTGCCCAGAATGTCCTGAACAAATGCCGTCAGGTTCGCCGACGGTCCGACCTCGACGAACACCGAGACGCCGTCGGCATGCATTTTCAAAATGGTCTCGCGGAAGCGCACCTTCGTCGACCATTGCGCGGCCGCGAGCTTGCGCACCTCGGTGGCGCGGTCGGGGAACAAGCCCACGGTCGAGCAGGAATACAACGGGACCTTCGGCACGCCGAGCTTGATCTCCTTGTAGTACTCGAGAAACGCGGCGCTGGCGTCGCTGAATGCGGCGGTGTGATAGCCGCGGTCGAAGGCGAGGGGGATGCACACTCCGCCGAGCTTGCTCAAGGAGGCTTGTGCCTGGGCGATGCTTTGCGGCGGCCCGTACAGCACGATTTGGTTGGAACAATTGTCCATGGCCACGACCACACCCTTGGCGGAGGCGATCTGCGCCTCGACCGTGGCGGCATCCAAGGCGCCGACGGCCAGCAGCGCGCCGGAAGGAATCTTGCCCGAATCCAGCAGTTGCTTGTAGAAGGCATAGTGCCGTGCGATGCAGGCGGACTGTTCGGCCGGCGTCGTGGCGGGATTCGCGCCGCAGGCGCTGAGCGCAGCGGACTCACCGGAGCTGTGCCCCAGCATCACGTCCGGTTCGATGCCGAGCGAAGTGAGCAGTGCGTGCATCGCCAGGCCGCCCACGTAGGCGGCTTCGGAGCCGACGTCCATGGCGAACATGTCGGCCTCGAGCTGCACCTTGCGCTGCGCGTCGATTTCACAGGTCGGGTAGGCGATATCGGTGCGGGTGCGGCCCGTGGGCAGGTCATACAGGCCGTGCCAGAAATCGAGCCAGTGGCGTACTTCGTCGAAGCACAGCGCCAGGTCGGCAAACATGCCCTGATACTGGGAGCCTTCGCCGGGGAATATGAAGGCCAGCTTGCCCGCGATTCGCCGGTTGCCGTAAGCGACGCCGCCGCGCGTCGGCCAGCGGCCGCCGGACGGATCGCGCAGGCGCGCCACCGACTGGGTCAGGCTCTTGGCCAAGCCCGCAACATCCTTGGCCACTAGGGCGATGCGGTGCGAAGCGCCGGCATCGGCACGGGCCAGCGCTGCGGCAACTTCCGCCAGGCGCCAGCCGGGATTGCGGGCGAGTGCCAGCCCAAGCTGTTCGAGCTTGGCGGCGAGGGGCTCTGGCCCGTCCGCGGACAGCACGCACAGCTCGGCGGGCCACGAGGTCAATTTCTGCGGCGTAAGCGCGCCGACGGGAGCTTCCTCGAGAATCGCATGCGCATTCGTGCCGCCGAATCCGAATGCATTGACGGCGGCGCGCCGCGGCCGATCCAGCCGCGCGATCCAGGGCGCTGTGGCGGTGTTGATGTAGAACGGCGTGGCGTCGATATGCAGTTCAGGGTTCACCTGTTCGCACAGCGTGGGCGGCAGGATCTTGTGATGCACCGACAGCGCCATCTTGATCAAGCTGGCGATGCCCGCCGCCGGAATGCAATGGCTGATCATGGACTTGACCGAGCCCAGCGCAATGACCCCGACCGGCGTGGTGCGCCCGCCGAACACGCTGGTGATGGAGGCGATCTCAGTCTGGTCCCCCAGCGGAATGCCGGTGCCGTGCGCTTCGAACAGGCCGATCGTGGCCGGGTCGGTGGCACTGGCTTCATAGGTGCGGCGAATCGCCAGGGATTCGCCCTCATGGCTCGGTGCCAGCAGTCCGGATCCGCGCCCGTCGCTCGATTGGCCGACGCCCCGAACCACCGCATAAATGCGATCCCCGTCGGCCACGGCATCCGCGACGCGCTTCAACACCACCACGCCCAAGCCTTCGCCCAGCAATGTGCCGTCGCTGCCCACCGAGAACGGCCGAACTTTGCGGCGCGTCGTCAACGCGCCCAGCTGCGTGAAGATCGTGGTGACTTCGGCGGGCAAGGTGGCGTTCACGCCACCGGCGAGCATCATGCGGCTGCGCCCGGTGCGCAGCTCGTCGATGGCCGCGCCGACGGCGAGCAGCGAGGATGAGCAAGCGGCGTCCAGCAGGTAATTCGGGCCGCGAAGATTCAGCCGATTGGCAATGCGCCCGGTCATGACATTCGGGACCAGGCCCGGAACCGTGTCGGCATTGGTGGGCGGCAATTTCTTCTGCAGAATCGCGCGCAATTCCGCGAGCGAATCGGCGCTCAGATCGGGAATGGCCGCTTTGAGCACGTCCAGGGTCTGGTCGAGCACGATGTTCTGCTGAATCAGCGTGCCTTGGCCGCGGTGCAGATAGGTGCTATGGCCAAGCACGATTCCGGTATCGCAATGGTCCACGCCGGAGCCCATGTAGCCGGCGTCCGCGAGCGCATCGCGCGCGACGCGAAGCGCGAGGAATTGGTCCGGCTCGCTGCCGTTGATCGAATTCGGCATGATGCCGAACTCGGCGGCGTCGAAGCGGTACAGGTCGCGCAGGAATCCGCCGTACTGCGTCTTGATGCGGCCGGAGTCGAGGTAGCGTTTCGCACCCCAATCCTCCAGCGGCTCGCCGATGGCGTCGACCCCGCTGAGAATGTTGTTCCAGTAGGTCGGCAGATCGCGCGCGCCCGGAAATATGCAGGCCATGCCGATAATGGCAATGGGCGAGTCGGCGGCTGGGGGGGTCACTGGCTTGCTCATGCCAGCAGGCTCTCGGCGGCAAGCGCATCCGAACGGGCGCTCACACTGCAATCGAAGTCTTCGATCGCCAGCACCGGCGCACCGCGATCGTCGCAGAACACCACCTGGCCGCGAATGGTGCCGGGCGCGGGAGATTCCGACAAAGTGAATTCCATATGCATGCGCGGCGGCAATTGATCCTGGAAGCGAACCACGCGCCCATACCCGGATGGAGCGGATGATTCGTCTCGATAGGCGCGTGCCCAGAGCGACACCATCTGGCCGGCCGCGTCCAAGAATGCGGGATCGAACATCCACCGATCCTCGCTGCGATGGCCGGAGGACAGCCACTGGCTGGGCACCGTGCCACGCACCTTCGCGCCCGCGCCGGTGGCGGAGAATCCGTCGATGGATTCGATCACCTGCAGCAGCGGAGTCCGGGACAGCCATTGGCCGTAGGCCACCGGCACCGCCAGCGACCGCTCGGAGTGAACGGCGCGCGCAACCGCCGCTGCCGCGGGAAACGATCCTTGCACGCCGATGACGCCTTGAAACAGCGTTTGCCATCGGCCGGAGCCGGAATCGATTTTGATCGATGCGCTGACATCGAAGCCTTCGCTGCTGCCATAGGGGGGCGGGCTCAAGTGAATGCGCAGGTCGCAGGCGCCGCTCGGCAATTCCACCGGGCCCGGCACGCGCAGCTCGCGCACCTCGACCACGCGCCATTTCGGCCAGATGCCGCGCGCAGCCTCGGCCATCAATTCGAGCGCCACCGGCGGCGGCAGAACCACCGTGCCGTCGGCGAGCTGCAGGCGCACATTGACGATCTTCTCGCCGGTGGAGCGTGAGCTCACGGCGGTACTGCCCAGCAAGGGACCGAGTTCCGGCGCCGGCGGCGCCTCCGCCCGCAAATGAATGACCCCGAGCTCGGCCTCCTGAGCCTCCCACGGCCCTTGACCGCAAATCACTTCGACCGGCACACCGGCGGCACGCCCAAGCTCCTCGCGGAACAACCGGCGGCCCATTTTGGCGGTGACCAAATACACCCCACGCTTTTCGAATTTTTTCTCGGTCTCCGCCGTGACCATGCCGGGGCCGAACTTGGTCGCGCCCCAAGGACCCCAGCACAGAGCACTGACGACGACCTCTTTCCCCCAGCGAGCTTGCAGCGCAACGCAAATGCGGTTCATCAGTTCATTCGCGGTGGCGTAATCGGACTGGCCGCTGTTGCCATAGCGTCCCGCGACGGAGCTGAATACCGTGAAGAATTTCAGCGCCGCGGGATCGATATGCTTCTGCAACAACAACAAACCCAGCAACTTTGTTTCGATCACTCGCGACCAGCTATCGCTAGCCTTGTCCGCGAGCAGCTTGTCCTCGATGATGCCGGCACCGTGCACGACGCCATCGATGCGCCGATGGCGGCGCTGCACGTCGGCAACCAGGGCGCTCAAGGCGGCCTCATCGGTCACATCGACGCTGTGATACTCCACTGCCGCGCCGGCAGCACGGAAGTCGGCCAGATTCGCGCGCAGCTCGCGCAGATCCAACAATGACTGGACACGGCGGCGGATCTCGCCCGGATTCAGCGTGAGCTTGCCGGCGCGAACTTGAGCTACAAAATGCTTGCGCAGCGCATCGGCATCCGCCGACTGAGCCGTATCTTCCGATTCCTTCTCCGGTACCTGGCTGCGGCCGGTCAATATCAGAGTGTTGCCCGGGCGGGCGAGCTCGCGCAGCACCTCGGCCGTGATGCCGCGGGCGCCGCCGGTGGCAAGCACCACCAGGTTCTCGAGCCGGCGCTCGCGCGCCGCATCGATCGGCACGGTCTGCTCGACCGTGAGGAAAATCGTGCGCTGTCCGTCGGGATAGCCGACTTCCTGGCGGCCGCCGTCGAGCTCGATCTCCGCAAGCAGATCCGCGGCGAGCTCCTGAGGCAGGCGCGCCGGGTCGAGGTCGACGGCCTTCACGCGCAGATCCGGCCGCTCCTGGTTCAGCGATTTGAGCGTCCCGGGGGCGCCGCCCTGTAGTTGCAGCGCGCCGGAGGCCGAGCCCTCGCGGCCGAACAAGCCGCCGAGCGCGGACGCCGCGGTTATTTGCGCTCCCTGTGCCAGCAACCCATGCAGCCCGCGCAGCAGAAGGAAAAAGCACTTCTCGTTCTTATATATGGCCGCGCGCCATTCGCGCGGGCCTGAATTCTTGGGCAGCGGCGCCGTGTCTAGCGCGCCCAGGTGCACGATTCCGCCGATCGGGCGATCCGCGCTCATGGATCGGCAGAATTCGACCAGCCGCTCCTCGGACGCCAACACCTCCGAATCCACGAGCAGGACTTCCGTGCCCCGACTGCGCAGAGCGGCCGCCAGCAGCTCGGCAATGCCCAGAGTGTCGCGGGTCATGACGCACAGCCCCGCCGTCAGGCGACGATTCATGGCAGGCGTCAGCGGTTCGCGTTGCGCACGCATGATCAGCCGGGACGGGAGGTTGACGGCGTCAACCTTTTCCCCCGTCCCGGCCAATTCAAAAGGGTGGGCTGACCCTCCGGCCTTTTCTTGCATGATGAGATTCAGCATGCCGTTCAAGGTCGACTGCGTGTTCAGCTTGCCGCGGCTTTGCGTCAGCGATTCGCGGTAACCGTCGGGAAGCATCTTGAGCAGTGCCCCGACCACCTCGACTCGCTTGATCGAATCGATGCCGAGGTCCGCCTCGAGATTTTGATCCAGCCCCAGCATGTCGCGCGGGTAGCCAGTCTTCTCCTCGACGATGGTCAGTAGCGCGTCGAGGAGCTTTTCGCGCGTCAGACCGGAGCCGTTGGTGGTGGGTGTCAGCACTTGAGCCGCCGCCGCAGCCGGTTTCACCGCAGCGGCAGGCGCAACGACCGGCGCAGGCGCTGCCGCCGGTTTGGCCGCGGCAGCCGCAACCGGGGCCGGCGCCGCGCTGGGAGCCGCCGCCGGCGCGACCGGTACGTGCAGCTTGGCGGTGGGCACGACCACCGGGGCTGCTGCCAGTTCGGCGACGCGTGGCGCGTTCAGCGGCAAGGAGCGCGTGCGCGTCACAGGACGCAGCGCGCTGCCTTCTCCGAGGAACGCGGCCATGACGCGTTCCTGGGTTTCCAGAAACTGACGCATGGTCTCGAAGTACTCAGATATAACGGAAGAATCCGTCGTTCGTCTTTCATCCATGGATCGATCCTTTCTCCACGTGGTAATGGCTGATCTTGAAGAGTTCTGCGAAGGCCTGGCAGGTGCGGTGGGCAAAGCGGCCGGTGCCGCCGGTGCCGCAGCGGCGGGTTGCGGCGCGAGACGCTCCGCAGTCGCCTGGCGCACATCGCGTGCCTGTTCCAACGTAATACCGATCTGTTGCACCGGTTCAGCGGCGCGGCGCACCCCGCTGCCGTTGAGCATCCAGGAATACTTGGACACTTGGGTGGGCCGCAACAGCGTCGCAGGCTGCGACGCATCGCCGATGCGGCAATCGCGACGCGCGAACAGGCGCGATATGTCGAGTTTCACGCCGGCGCACAGCAACTGGCCGATTCCGCCCAGCAGGCCGCTCAAACCGCTGCCGTCATCGACCGCCACGGCCAGGTGTTCACGCCCCTGCAGTATTCGGGAGGCCAGCCGCGCGAGCACTGACTTCGGGCCGATCTCGACGAAGATTCGCGCCCCATCCGCGTACATGGCCTCGAGCTGCGCGACGAATTCGACCGGTTGCACCAGGTGTTCGGCCATCTGCCGCTTGACCTTCGCCGGGTCGGCGGAATGCGCGCGTCCGGTCGAGTTGCTATACACAGGTGCTGTCGCCGCCGCCCACGGCGTCACGCCGATCAAACTGGACAGCGCTTGCTGCGCGGGCCTGACGAGATTCGAATGGAAGGCGGCCGCCACCGGAATGTCGGTGACCTCCACCTCGGCTTGGCGCAAGCGTTGCGCGGCTGCCTGAACTGCGGCGCGGGTTCCGGATATCACGCTTTGCGTCGGGCCATTGTGGTTCGCCAGGACCACGCCGTCGATCCCGGACAATGCGCTCTCGACCCGTTCGCGCGTCGCATTGACGGCGGCCATGGTGCCAAGTTCGGCGCCGGCTGCACCTGCGGCGTCGATGATGAAGCGGCCGCGCGCCGCCGAGAGCTGCATCAGCGCCTCGAAGTCGATCGCGCCGGCGGCGTGCAGCGCGACGAATTCGCCGTAGCTATGGCCGGCGAACATGTCGGCTGCCAGTCCAAGCTCGCGCATGAGGCGCAACAGGCCGGTCTCGATGGCGCCTAAGGCCGGTTGTGCCACATCGGTGCTGGCGAGCCGCTGCCGCGCGTCGAGCTTGGCCGCCTCGTCGTACGCGCCGCGAGGAAATATGAATTTGCTGAGCGCCGAAGCGGATCCAAACCGAGTTTCGAACGCGTCCTTCAGCAGCGAATCGGCCTCTGCGAGCGTCCCGCTCACACAGTCGAAATGCAGCGCGGCCTCGCGCCCCATGTTCGGATACTGAGACCCCTGGCCCGAGAACAACACCGCAATCTTGCCCGTGGCCTCGGCGGGAGCACCGAAGTACACGCCCGGAGGCAGGGCCTTGGTGTCACCGCGCAGAACGCCCAGCGCTGCGCCGAGCTTGGCGTGCAAATCGCGCGAGTTGCGCGCGACGACGGCGAGGATCTGGCCGGCGGCGCGGAACGAAGCCGCGAGGCTCGCAGCCACATCGCGCATCACCAGGCCTTCCACGGGTGCTACGCCTGCGCTGAAGGCTTCGACCCGCGACAACAATCCGGCTTTGTCCGCGTCGTTCCACAGGAATAGCTCGGCGCTCCAGGTGTCGCTCGCAGCCGGGCGCATCCAGTCGCGGTACTCCGCGCCGTACTCCTCGAGGACCACGTGGAAATTCGTGCCGCCGAAGCCGAACGCGCTGCTGGCCGCGCGCCGCGGCTGCCCGCCGCTCGTCAGCCACGGCATGGCCTCGTCCACCAGATACAGCGGCGCGGCTGGATCGGCCAGCGCCGCGATCGGCGTGCTGACATTGTTGTGCGGCGGCAGCACGCGGTGATGCAAGGCGAGGACGGCCTTGATCAAGCCGGCTGCTCCGGCGGTCGCCTTGGTGTGGCCAATCATGGTCTTGACCGAGCCGATCACGGCCTGACGCGGCGCCGCGTTCTGTTCCTTGATCAACTGCGTGGTGCTTTCGAGTTCCGCGGTGTCGCCGGCGACGGTGCCCGTGCCGTGCGCCTCGAACAATCCCACCGAGGAGGGGCCGAACCCGGCCATCTCATAGGCGCGGCGCATGGCGCGCAACTGGCCTGCCGGCAGCGGTGCGGTCATGCCCTTGGCGCTGCCGTCGCTGCTCGCGCCCACGCCCTTGATGACCGCATAGATCCGGTCGCCATCGCGCTGCGCATCGGCGAGGCGCTTCAACGCCAACATCGCGATGCCCTCGCTGATGACGATGCCGTCGCCGGTGACATCGAAGGTGGAGCATTGGCCGCGGGGCGAGAGCGCCTGGGTCTTGCTGAAACAGAGGTATCCAAAGGGCCCCTGGACTGTGTCCAGGCCGCCCGCGATCACAAAATCAGAACGCTTGGCGACGAGTTCGGTGACAGCCTGGTAAACCGCGGCCAGCGAGGAGGCGCACGCGGCATCCGTGGTGAGGTTCATGCCGCCGAAGTTCAAACGGTTGGCGATGCGCCCGGCCGCGACATTGGGGAGGATTCCGGCAAAGGAGTCTTCGGTCCATTCCGGCAAGCGCTCGGCCACATCGTTGGGAAGATCGCCGATGAAGCGCGGCAACTCGGAGCGCAATCCGTATTGCATGCCGACATCGCCGATTCCGCCGCTGGCGCCGATGATCACCGAGGCGCGTTCCCGGTCGAAGGGCTTGGCGTGGTATCCGGCATCGACCAGCGTGCGATGGGCGACTTCGAGGCCCATGAGCTGCATGGGATCGATGGCTTCGATCGATTTCGGCGGCATTCCGTACTGCGTCGGGTCGAAGGCCAGATCGTCGAGAAATCCGCCCCACTTCGAATAGATTTTGTCCTTGGCTTCGCGGTCGGCGTCGAAATACATGCGCCAGTCCCAGCGATGCGACGGGATTTCCGTGATCGCATTCACCTTGGTCAGAATATTTTCCCAATAGTCGTGCATGGAATCGGCCTTGGGAAGCACGCAGGCGATTCCGACGATGGCGACATCGGCGGGCAGGGCGGCAGCGGAGGGTGCAGCGGGGCGCAGCCGTTGCTGGGAAAGCTCCAACAGCGCCGCCGCTCCCGCGCTCACTTCCTCATGCAGGGTCCGGATGTCGGTGATCTGCGCGCGCAGCGTTGCCACCTGCCCGAGCATATACATGCCTTCCTCGTGCTGCTGCGCCGGCTCGAGCGCCTGCAGGGCGCCGTCCATGCCGTCGCGCTTGCGGCCCTTGGAGGCGATGCGCAAGCGGCCCAGGATCAGCTCGTCCAGCAATCGGCGCCGCTCGTCGGCAGGGACGCCGCTGCGGCGCAGGGCCATGCGCTGGCGGAAAAAGTCGCGCGCGAACGGCGAGTAAGCGCAGCGGCTGGCATGCCCCACGCCGGACTCGAGATTCACCGTGTGCTCGCAATCCAGCACTTCTTTTTGGAATTGTTCGACGATGGAGCCGCTGGCGACGATCTCCTGGGTGAACAGGTAGGCGCTGCCCATCAGAATGCCGATCTTGGCGCCGACAGCGGCCAGCGGCGCGGTCAGGACCTGCAGCAGCGCGGAAGACGCCTGATCGTGAATACCGCCGGCAAACACCAGTTCGAGCTCCTCGCCGCGCACCTTGCAGGGGCCCAGTTCGGCCAGGATGCGATCGACCATGGAGCTCCACAGCACGAAGCTCGACACCGGCCCGATATGCCCGCCGCACTCGCGGCCCTCGAAGATGAATCGGCGCGCGCCTTCCTGCAGGAAGGTGGGGATCAGATTGGCGGAAGGCACGTGCAGAAACGTGGGCACGCCGCTCTGTTCCAGGTGCACGGCCTGATCCGGCCGGCCGCCCGCGATGATGGCGTAGTTCGGAGCGAAGCGCCGCGCGATCGCCAGTTGCTCGTCGAGCAGCTCCTGAGGGGCGAATCCGAGCAATCCGATGCCCCAGGGACGCTTGCCCAAGAGTTCGGTGGAACGCTCCAGCAGGCGGGCCAAGTCCTGGCCTTTCATTACTGCGAAGGCAATCATCGGCAGTGCGCCGCCTTCGGCGACGGCCAAGGCAAATTCCGCGGTATCCGACACCCGCGTCATCGGACCCTGCACGATGGGGTAGCGAACTCCCATGGCACGCGCCAGCGGCGCGCCCTCGGCGATGCTGCGGTACTGAAGCGCGAGAGGCAGATGGTCGTCGATGGCCGCGTCGATGGCCCGCAGCACCGCGCCGACGGATCCGAAGCGCTTGCGCCAGGGCGCCGCAAAGGCGACATCCTGACCGATAGGCAGCAACGCCTGCTCCGGCTGCTGCCACAGAGTCTGGCCCAGCACCCGGGCACGCAGGCCTTCATGACGCAGCCCTTCGCCTTCGACGGCAAATTTCTTAGCCGCGTTAAGCTGGGGCCGGACCAGCAACCGGAAATATTCGCCGATTTCGCCATGGCCCACTGCGATGGTCTCGCTTCCCGACAGATTGCCGATGAGCGCGCTCAACCCCTGAGGCAGGCGAACTTCGTTCATGAGCAACAATTGAGAATCGAGGGCCACGCCGGCGACACCTAGGCCTGAGCACCCGGCGGCGACGTGCGGTGTCACACCGCCACGCACGTACAGGGGCAGCGCAGTGCGTTGCCGCCACTTCTGCAACAGGATGAAGCTGCTGTCCTCACCGACGAAGCCGCCCGACTCATTGCCCTTGAGCATCAGGCCGTCGATCGCGCCCAAGTCCGACTCTTCCCAGTCGGCGGATGTCACCTCGGCGAGAACCCGTACCCCGATGCCGCGCAATTCCGTCGCCAATTCGCGACAGGTGTCCAGAAGCTCCGCATCGATGATCAACCAGCGCAGGCCCTTGGCGGCGGCTGCACGCACGGCCGACGCCAACACGTCATTGATGGAGTCGAGCTTGATTCCGTAGGGGGCCGCTGAATGGGCCGCAAGGTCGTCCAGGGCGCGCAGCAATGCCGGCACGTCGGAGCTTAGCTCGGCGTTGAGAATACCGACCCCGCCGGCGCGACACGCGCAGATCGCCAGCGAAGCGTCGGCCATCGCGGCGGGGGTATAAACGAGTTTGGCGAATCCGGCCATCACACCGTACCAGGGAATAAATAACGCGATCCTGGACCGCTGCCGGCACGCGTCGGCACCGGTCGGAACCGAGCGAAAACAGCTATTATCAAAGTATCCCGCCCCTTAGTGGTGAAGCAATCACGAGTCAACATAACGCAGAGTTCGAGTCCTACAACTGCGAACATATCCCGAATTTGTTGCATTCCTATACGCGTGTGTTGCATCCCTAAACGCGTGTCGGCAGATTTCGAATGTTCCAACATTTACATCCCTACGCAA
>Ga0302326_10012275_pt1 | contig 18303 bp, 18 predicted proteins | sample Palsa_T0_3_FD_202264 | JGI IMG/M metagenome (GOLD analysis project Ga0302326, IMG submission 202264) | Peat permafrost microbial communities from Stordalen Mire near Abisko, Sweden - Palsa_T0_3 | ecosystem: Environmental > Terrestrial > Soil > Palsa > Peat permafrost | place: Sweden: Abisko...
TAGCTCTCCGCGGTGACTCCGTCGTCTTCGGTGGCTTCGTCGAGAACGGGATTCGCCATGATCTCTTGATTGATCATTTCGCGAAGCTCTAAACGGTTCAGCGCCAAGACGCTGACCATCTGGACCAGGCCGGGCGTCAGTATCTGCTTCTGAGCGACGCGTAGATTAAGTTTGGGTTGGAGCCAATTCATAAATTCAGTTCAATTCAGCCGGAAGCCTTCTCCCAGATAAATGCGTCTCACCTCGGCGTTCGTAGAAAGCTCTTTGGGCGTTCCGGCGAACAATATTTTGCCGTCGCTGATGATGTAGGCGCGATTCGTGACTGCCAGCGTCTCGCGCACGTTATGGTCCGTCACCAGGACGCCAATTCCCGCCGCACTCAAATCCGCGATGATTTTTTGTATGTCCACAACCGTCAGCGGATCAATTCCAGAAAAAGGCTCGTCCAACAGTACAAACGACGGCGACAAGACCAGCGATCGCGCGATTTCCAGGCGCCGCCGCTCGCCGCCCGACAGTACATAAGCTTGGCTGTATCGCACTCCCTCGAGTCCCATTTGGGCCAGCAACTCCTCTACCCGGTCGCGCCGCTGTTCCGGAGTAAGAGGCAGCGTCTCCAGTACCGCGAGCAAATTTTCTTCCACCGTTAACTTTCGAAAAACCGAAGGCTCTTGAGGTAGGTAGCTGATGCCGCTTCGGGCCCGGAGGTACATCGGGAGGTCGGTAATATCCTCGCCGTCCAGTAAAACGCGCCCATAGTCCGGACGCGCTAGACCGACCAGGATGTAAAACGTCGTGGTCTTTCCGGCGCCGTTCGGCCCGAGCAACCCCACCACTTCGCCTTGCTGAATCTCCAAACTGACGTCGTTAACAACTTTCCGACCTCTATACGACTTGCTTAGATCGGCGGCCTGGAGTTTCAACATGCCGGCTCATTACTCAACTCGGTGCCTGGTAAGCGTGCGCGAACTCTCTTTTGAATCAATCAAAATCGTATCATTGGCCACAAAGAAGGTCAACGAATGGCCCGTAGTTGTGTCGCTTGAGGCATCCGTAAGTGTCGGTTTTCCACCGGAAAGGACGAATTTCCCGTCCGAAGCGGTATATTCCGCCTGCTCGGATGTCCCTCGGCGGTCGCCCTGCCTGACCACAACACCTCCCAGGGCCAGCGCGCGGTCGAGCTGGCGGGCTCCCAGGGCGCCGGCAGGCACCCCGCCGCCGGCCGCCGCACCCGGTCGAGCTTGAGGTTCCTGCCCAGGCGTTAGAAAGACGTCTAGGGTCGGCGATTGCAGCGACCCCTGCTGCGAACTGGCGGTAACGCCCCCCTCCAAATGCGCCTTTCCTGAGTCACTCCAATAGGTCAGCTCGGGAGCCCGAATTTGCCATATCGTCGGTCCTGCCGGTGTTCCGGTGAGTTTTACCGGAGATTTGGCCGATGGGGAGCTCGGCGACTTTCCAGGGGGAAGTTTTGGCGCCGCTCCTGGGGCGTTTGGGATTTGCCCGGAAGCCTGCGGGAATATTGCGACTACGCCGCCAGAGGCGATCAATTTTTTTTCGTCGCGCCAGATTTCGATCTGCTCCGCGTCCAACACAGATTCGCCCTGCCACATACGAGCGTGTCCGGAGTAAAGCGCTCGACCGCTGGTGTTCGAGGCGCTGAGAGTGCTGGAAGAAATGTGAGCGGGGCCCGCACCCAGATTTACTTCGTTATTCTGGGCAGATGACAGGTAGGTGGACGCCACGCCACCCGTCGCGCGAATTTCTCCGGACTTCTGATCGATCGATACGCTTCGCGCAGTTGTGCGGCTGGTCGAATCGAAAAGCGCAGGCGAGCCGTCGAGAGTGACGAGATCGGTCGCGCTGACGATTCTGGCGCGCTCCGCTGTGGCTTGACGATCGGCCTGTTGAAAATGCACACTCCCGCTCTCATCCAGGGTTTCCCACTCTCCGTTCGCGCCAAAAACGGCGACGAGTTCCTTGGCCGTGCTGACTTGCGGCGCTCCGGAGCCAATGGTGCGATCTATTTCCGTGCCGGAATGTCCGAATAATTTGGCTAGCCGCCCATCACTGTCAAATTCCGTGACGAATTTCCTGGCATGCAAATCCGTTGTTTCGCTGGCACTTTTCATTTCAATCGTGGCCGGCGTCAGTGTCTCGGCGCTTCGAGCGCGCGGCTGGCTGCCTTGCTTTCCATCGCCAAATACCACGCGCAACGATTCCGTTTTCAAAGTGCGCGACTGGCCGTCCTGGCGGGAGTCAAGAACCGTGCCGCCGCTTGTGGTCATCATACGAATGATATTCTGCGGCGCCATGGCAAGTTCCACATGCCCGCTTGAAAAATGATCCGTTCCTGCAGGGGCCTCGCGCGTTCCTTCCACGTGGCTATCGGCCACCAACTTCTCTATCCAACCCGCCGAATTGAGGAATGCTTCGAACTGGTTGGCAGAGACCGTCGTCTTCCCTCCGGACCCTGCCGAATGAATCACGGGATGTCCTTCGGCGGTAGCGTGTTGCGCTCGGAAATCCGCGTCGAGATCGATCGTAATTCTGTCTGCGGAGAGGTCGCGGTTCCCTTGAGTAACGTGAGCAGGGGCGGAAAGGATCACCTTGCGTTCATCGCGTCGAATCTCAAGACTGCTCCCGGTCACATTCACCGGTACGCCATTCGTTCGATCGGATGGCGAAAGGTCCATCTGCACATCGTGTTCCAACAGGACGACCGATTTTTGAGTGCTGTATGTAACACCCACGGCGTGTCCCTGGCCCTGTGGAAAACGGAAAGCGACCGGATCGGGAGTAGAAGCGTCGCCGGTTTCGCGGTTGAAGGTCAGATCGCGAGTGGTGACGTGAATCACTCGGTCGCCGCTACCTGGAGGTGGATTTGCGCCGGCGAGGTCGATTTGCACGTCACCCTCGCATCGCACCGCGCCTGTCGTCGGCTGGTAACTGCATTGACGCGCATGGATATTGTCGTTGCGGTTTCCCTCGCGCCCATAAATGGTCATCCATACGTCTTCCAGCAGATAAGTGTTCTGATCCTTGTACTGGGTGGCGTGCGAAGCGCGGACCGTAAATATCGTGCGGTCACCTTCCACTTTTGAGAATGTCGTTTGGTCCGATTGCTGCTGCACCGTTGCCGGCACGGCGCGAGGCTGTGCTTGATGCGACCGGGATTCGCGTATGGCGCGCTGCGAATACACGCCAACGACAACCAGAGAGATTATGCCGGCAGCGATTGCCGCCCAACGTGCATATCTCGCTGCTTCTTTATTCTGCAACGCCGATTCTCCGTCGCTCTCGCGCTTCCAACTGCATGCGAGTTTGGCAAGCTGTATGGATCACCACGCATCCGCATTCATTGAAATGTTAGAAGCTGATTATAGGTGAGAGGTTTCCAGGCAACAACTCGTGAGGGCGGCGTTATTCACCGTGGGCAAGTATGCCCAAGCCGGCAGCGGCGACGCTGTCGCGCGTCGTGTTCTTAACCAGGTACATTGCCTCATCGGCCAGGTGGAGCAGCTCCGCCTTGGTGCGGGAATCCGTAGGATACGAGGCCACGCCCACGCTGGCCGTAATGTGCACGTTGATGCTCGTATCCTTCAGCCAGACCGCCTCTCGAATCAATTTGTGCAGGCGGCGTGCCACGCCAAATGCGTTTTCCTTGGATGTCTGCGGCAGCAGCACCACAAATTCGTCGCCGCCATAACGGAACGCGAGGTCAATCAGACGGCACTTGTCCTTCACGGCTGCGCCGATCTCCGCAAGCAATTTGGAGCCAACCAAATGACCGTAGGTGTCGTTGACGTTCTTGAAGTGGTCCAGGTCGATAAAGATCAGCGAAAACTCAAACGCATAGCGGTGTGAGCGATAAATCTCAGTATCCAGCATGAAATTCAAATGCCGGGCGTTATAGAGACTGGTGCAGTCATCCGTAATCGTGAGTTCGTGGATTCTCTGAACGTGGCGCGCGTTTTCGATCGCGATTGCCGCATAATCCGCCAGCGCTTCCAAAAGCGCCAGATCGCGTTTGCTGAATCCTTCAGGACCGATGCAATTAATTAGCTCGATTACTCCCAGGCACTGATCCCGAAAACGCACGGGAACGGCCACGATCGAGCGCGTTTCCATCTTGGTCTTGGAGTCCACCTGTTTGAAAAAGCGGGAGTCCGTACTGGTATCCGGCACCACCACCGCTTCGCCGGTTTGGGCCACCCAGCCTGCGAGACCCTGCCCAACCTTGATGCGCACGTCCTTAAGCGCTTCGGCGCCTTTGCCCGTAGCGATTTGAAAGAAAAGTTCTTCTTTTTCCAAGTCCATCAGGAGTAATGACCAGGTGTCGGGCCGCAATACCTCGTTAATCTTTTCCATGATCGTGCGGAGCACTTGGTCGAGCTGGAGGGAAGACGTGAGGGCTTTTCCCAGCTCATGAAAAACAGTCACCTCGTTGGTGCTTTCGGGGATGTCCGGACCAACGCCCGGACTTCGGCGCCTTTCAACGCCGGCGAACGGTCGGTTGTCCGTGGATCGTTTTATGCGTTCGGCAGCCACACGTTCCTTGGGGTCTGGAGAATCTTTGGGCAACCTTCTCATTATAGAGAACGCTTTCCGCTATTCGCAACGGGCTTAACGGCAGCGATTGACGAATGGCCAATAGGGTGAAATCGCGATGATATTTGGCGAACATTGACACTCCCGCGACCCGCGCCTATATTTTGTGTGTCAGTCGGTCCCAGCGGATGTCTTCTACACCTTTCGGCGAACATCTAAAACGCGAGCGGGAAATGCGAGGCGTCTCTCTGGAAGAAATTTCCTCCGCCACACGCATCGCCCCGCGCTTTCTTATAGCGTTGGAGAATGAGCAATGGGACCAATTGCCCGGTGGCGTTTTCAATCGTGGATTTATCCGCGCTATTGCACACTTCCTCGGCCTCGATGAAGATAGCTTAGTATCAGAATACGCGCTGGTTACGAAAGGCCGGACCGAACCGGGCGTCGTAGCTGACCCTCCGATCGAATCGGGCAGGCGCTACCAGGAGATTACGCTGGTAATTGTTTTAGCGGTCTTACTCATTGCGGGCGCGATCCTCGCCGCGGTCCATTTCGGCCCGAGGCTTGCCGCCCGGTGGCATAAGCATTCGGCACAGTCGGCTAACATGCCTGCGCCGGTCCCTGGAGAATCCCATTAGCGCTGATCTCCGCGAAAGTATCCGTACCGGCCAGGCGACGCCGGAACAAAAGCTCGCGGTTTTTTCCGGCGGGGGTTCGCTGGCGCCCGAACATCGCGCGGAGTTACTTACACTTCTTACAGCTGATTCCGATCCTGCCATCGCCGAACGCGCTCAGAGCGTCATTTTAACGCAGCCTCTCGAGCCTTTCCTTCTCGCGCTCGCGAATCCGGATGCGGACCCTCGCCTGTTCTCCTATTGCGCCGACAATTTGTCTCAGAAACCGGGGATTGCCGACGCACTCGCCAAGAATCCCGCTTGTCCCTCGGGGGTGATCGCGCACGTGGCCTCGCGTTTGAGCGCCGCTGGAGTACAAGCGCTGCTGGACGATCTGGACCGGCTTAGCTCCGACGCGCGATTGGTTGTGGCGCTCACTCATTGCAAAGCCGCGACGCCCGAACAGCAGGAACTGCTGGTCGAATTACAAAAAACTGAAGGACTGGCGGTGCCGGAGATCGAAGAAGCTGCCGCTGAAATCGAGCCGGACGTAAAGAAGCGAGTAACCCTGCTTCAGAGACTTGCGCACATGAACGTGGTGGAGCGAATCCAGCTCGCGCTCAAAGGCGGTCGCGAGGAACGCATGCTTCTGATCCGTGATCCGAATAAAATCGTGCAGCGGGGAGTGATGCAATCGCCGCGACTCACGGATCTTGAGGTTGAAAACTTCGCCGCCATGACCAACGTCTCCACGGAAGTCTTGCGCATCATCGCGGCGAGCCGCGTCTATATGAAAAGTTACACCGTGGTGAAAAATCTGGTGAGGAACCCCAAGACGCCTCTGGATGTTTCGTTGCACCTGCTGCAGCGTCTAAACCCTTTTGACCTCAAGCTTCTGTTATCGAATAAGAATATTCCGGAAACGTTGCGCTCTACGGCCGCGAAGCTTCATCGCCAGCGGTCCTTTGCGCGGCCTAGCACCTAATGCGAACTTGAGTTCGGGGCGCCGCTGACGGGCGCAACGGCAAGAGAGGATGTCACCTTTTTCTTGTATTCTTCCGCCTTCGCGAGGATTTCTTTTTCGTCTAACGTAAGCATCCGCCGGTCTCTCATCACGACATTGCCTGCGATCACCACCGTGCGCACGTCGCTTGCCTTCAACGCGTAAACCAGCTCCGAATATACGTCGTACATCGGAGTGGCGTGCGGCGCGCCGATGTCCACCAGAATCAGGTCCGCTTTCTTGCCCGTTTCGAGCGAGCCGATAATCTTTTCCAGATGTAGTGCGCGCGCTCCGTTGATGGTGGCCATCTCAACGACTTGTTTCTCCGGCAACGCGCGTGGGTTCATCCGCGCAATCTTCTGCAGTTTCGCCGCAAGATCCATTTCTTCGAACATGTCCTGATTGTTGTTGCTCGCAGCCCCGTCGGTCGCCAACCCGATTGGCTCGCCAGCGGCCAGCATTTCCGGCACAGGCATCACTCCCGCGGCCGTTTTCATGTTGCTGGATGGGTTGTTGATGCAGCCCACGTTGAAATGCGCCAGCGTGGCGATGTCCGCCTGATCCACCCAGATGCAGTGGGCTCCAATCACATCCGGGCCGAGAATGCCGGCGCGTTCCAGGTAAGCTACTGGTGTTGCGCCATGTTTCTCGCGGCTTTGCTCCAGTTCAAATTGCGCTTCGGCAATGTGAATTAAAATTGGTGCGCCATTGCGGCGCGCCAAGGTCGCCGCATCCTGCAAAGTTTTTTCGGAACAGGTGTAGATCGAATGCGGCGCCACCGCAGCGATAATCAGAGGATCGCCCTTCCATTGATTCAGATATTTCTGCGTGTAGGCCAGCGCTTCGCCGGGAGTCTTATTGTCGGGCGCGGGAAAATCGATGATGGTCTCTCCCAAGACACCGCGCATTCCCGCATCTTTGGTTACGCGCGCCACAACATCTTCGAAATAATACATATCCGCGTACGTCGTGATGCCGCCGCGCAACATCTCGAGCACTCCCAGCCTGGTTCCCCACTCCACAAAATCGGGAGTAACGTTGCGCGCTTCCGCGGGGAAAATATACTTTTGAAGCCATTCGTCGAGCGCGAGGTCGTCGGCCAATCCGCGAAACAAGCTCATCGCGGCGTGCGCGTGACCGTTAATCAGGCCCGGCATCACAAGCGCGCCATGTGCATCGATCGTTTGCGCGGCCTCGAATCGGCTCTCGATCTCGGCACGCGGGCCCACGGCGACAATCGAGTCGCCGCGAATGGCTACCGCGCCGTCTTCAATCACTCGCCGCTGCGCGTCCATGGTCACGACAGTTCCACCGGTAACCAGCAAATCCACTTTGTCTTTGGCGGATGCTGTTGAAGAGAGAACCAAAGCCGTAAGGCAACATATCAGCGCGGAAAACACGAGGCTCGGGCAGCTTCTCCAAAAACAAAACCTTTTTCTGTTTTGCATTTTTCCTCTGGCGCGCGGAAAATCCCTACAGAAATGCGGAATCAAAGGGCCGCGGCAACAGTTTCGCAGCGCTCTCGCGCTCGACCTTGCCTTTCAGGTTTGCAAGAATCACCGGCACATCTCCACAGAATTCCCAAACGATTTGGCGGCAGGCCCCGCACGGAGGTGTCAGCGCATCGGTATCCGTTACAACCGCGATCGCTTCAAATCCACGCTCGCCTTCTGACAAGGCCTTAAATATGGCCACGCGTTCGGCGCAGCAGGTAAGCCCGTAACTTGCGTTTTCGATGTTGCAGCCGGTATAGATTCTTCCAGACTTCGCGCGCACGGCTGCACCGACGCGAAAATCCGAAAACGGCGCGTGCGCGTTTTCGCGGGCCTGTTTTGCGGCTAGGATTAAAGCGTCATATTCGCCCATGACTTGCCTTTGGGACGCCAGCCAGCGGCCAGCCTCCACTTTTAATTTTTATCCGCGGCAATTCGCGGAATAACAGCGCGGAGAAGGGCGATGAATTGGCCCTTCACGCGCTCGCCCGTTTCCAGTACTTCGGAGTGATCCAATGGCCGATCCAAAATTCCCGCCGCCATATTCGTGACGCAGGAAATCCCAAGGACGCGAATTCCCATGTGGCGAGCCACAATCACCTCCGGCACCGTGGACATTCCGACCAGATCAGCGCCAATGGTCCTTAAGTAGCGAATCTCCGCTGGAGTTTCATAGCTGGGGCCTGGAAGCGCGGCGTACACGCCTTCATGCGCTTCGATGCCGAGCCGCTTGGCCTCCGCCAAGGCAATTTCGCGATACGAACGCCAGTATGCCTGCGTCATATCCGGAAAACGCAGGCCAAAGCGTTCGTCGTTCAGGCCGGTCAGCGGATTCGCACCCTGCAGATTAATGTGATCGCGTATCACCACGAGCGCGCCCTGCTTGAACTCGGAATTAATCCCACCCGCTGCATTTGTCAAGATGGCAGAGCGCATCCCCATCCGTCCGAAGACGCGCATTGCAAAGCCCACTTCGCGCGCTGAATAACCTTCATACAGATGAACGCGGCCCTGCATCGCCGCAACGGCGATACCCTCTGCTTTTCCGATCACTAGAAGGCCGGCGTGTCCAATCGCCGTTGAGCGTGGAAAATCTGGAATTTTCTGGTAAGGGATGCGCGTGGCGTCCGTCAACTCGTCCGCGAATCCGCCGAGTCCCGAGCCGAGTACGAGCGCAATCTTCGGGCGCAACTTCGTTTTCGATAAGATGAATTTCGCAGCGCGTTCGGCTCGCGCATATTCAGTGTCGCGCGCAGAAGCCTTCGAACGAGCCGCGCTCATCGCAGCATAACTCCCACGATGGACGCAGACATCAGATTCGCCATGGTCCCAGCCAGCATGGCGCGAATGCCAAGACGCGCAAGTTCAGCTTTCTTGTTTGGAGCGAGTGCGCCGATGCCGCCGATCTGTATGCCGATCGAGCTGAAGTTGGCGAAACCGCACAGCGCAAACGTGGCGATGGTAAAGGATCGCGGGTCCAGACCGTCTTTCATCGGCCCAAGCCGCTGAAAAGCGACGAGTTCATTCGTTACCATGCGCAGTCCGAGTAAATTGCCGATGGTGTGGCAATCCTGCCAGGGAATGCCAATGACCCACGCGATGGGCGAAAAAAGCCAACCGAAAATTTGCTCCACGCTCGACGGGAACCAGGAAATTCCTACATGCGTCAGCCCGTTGTGGACCACACCGAAAATTCCATCCACCAGATAAATCAGCGCAATAAAAGTAATCAACATCGCGCCCACGTTCACCGCCAGATTCAAACCGTCGATCGTGCCGCGCGAGATCGCGCCCAGCGCGTTCGTGTCGCGTTCGAGGGGAGCCATTTCGACGCGGCCGGAAGTTACCGGGATTTCCGTCTCCGGCACCAGCATTTTTGCGAGCAAGATAGTTCCGGGCGCGGTCATGATCACGGCGGCGAGCAAGTGCTTTGCTTCGACGCCGTAAAGGATATAAGCCGCCATGATTCCGCCGGACACGTGCGCCATGCCGCTCGTCATCACCGTCATCAACTCCGAACGCGTCAGCTCGGGAAGAAATGGGCGGATCGTTAACGGGGCTTCGGTCTGGCCCATGAAGATACTGGCGGCGACGTTGAGGGATTCCGCGCCGCTGGCGGCCATCAGCCGCGTCATCACGCGCGCAGCTTGCTTGATGATGAATTGCATCACGCCGTAGTAATAGAGCAGCGCGAAAACCGCGGCGATAAAAATAATCGTGGGCAGGACTTGAAACGCGAAGAAAAAGCCCATCGGCGAGCCCTTCTTGCCGAGGTCGCCAAAAACAAATTGCGAGCCGAAAAACGCGAAATCGAGCACCCAGTTCACGGCGGCGCCGGCTTTCTGAAACAGCAAGCGGCCGTATTCCCAGCGCATCACCAGAAACGCGAATACGATCTGCAGACCCAAGCCCCAGGCGACGGTCTTGTAACGGATAGCCCGGCGATTGGTGGAAAACAGAAACGCCAGGCTCATCATGGTAATCATTCCCAGAATGCCCACGAATCGGTGCATTCGACGCAAGCTCCTTTTTTGTGCCGCGCCAGCTTACTCGGTTTCTGTTGCACCAATAATTTTTCGCACCAACGGCGAATTTGGCGGCTGCTGCTCGCCAATTTCAAAACTTCGCGACAACAACTCCACCGCGTGCGGCAGCCGAGAATCCAGGTTGTAGTGAACGGTGCAAAGATTCGCGCCGGCCTCAACCTTATCGCCAATCTTCTTTTCGAACACGATTCCCACGCCGGGATCTATAGAGTCTTCCTTCTTTTCGCGTCCGCTACCCAGTGTCATGCCGGCAATTCCCACCTGCTCGGAGCGAATTGCGGTCACGTAACCGGACTGCCGAGCGGTTATCCGCGCGGTATGTTTCGCGTGCGGCAACCGCGCCGGATCGTCCACGACACCCGCATCGCCTCCCTGCAGGCGGATGATCTCGCGGAATGTATCACGTGCGCGCCCCGATGTAATCATTTCCGCCGCGAGCTTCCGTCCTTCGTCCACCGTCTTGGTTCGCTGCCCCAGGAAAAACATCCAAGCCGAAAGCTCGTCGCAGAGTTCGCGAAGATCTTTAGGTCCCTCGCCATGCAGAATCTCGATGCATTCCTCCACTTCCAGCGCGTTGCCCACTTTGCGGCCCAGCGGCTGCTCCATATCGGTGATTAGCGCGACGATCTTCTTCCCCATGCGCGTTCCCGTCTCCACCATTAATCCCGCCAGATATTCGGCATCCGACTGCTTCTTCATGAACGCGCCGTCGCCCGTCTTCACATCCAAAACCAGCGCGTCAATTCCCTCCGCCATTTTCTTGCTCATGATCGACGCGCAAATCAGGTAGGGACTTTCCACCGTGGCGGTAACGTCGCGCAGGGCGTAAAGTTTTTTATCCGCGGGCGCGATTTCCGGCGTTTGACCAATCAGAGCGCAATGGCACTTCTCCAGTACTCGCCGAAATTCTGGGAGACCCAAGTTGACGTTGAAGCCTGGGATCGATTCCAGTTTGTCCAGCGTTCCACCGGTGTGCCCCAGTCCTCGTCCACTGATCATGGGAACGTAAAGTCCGGCAGCCGCCACGACGGGCGCAATCACGAGCGATGTTTTGTCACCGACGCCACCAGTGGAATGTTTATCTACTTTCGCTGCGGGCAAATCCGGCCAATCGAGCACCACGCCGGAATGAAGCATGGCCTCGGTGAGCGCGGCAAGCTCCGCGCTGCTCATCCCGCGCCAAACCACAGCCATCAGCCAGGCGGCAATCTGGTAGTCGGGAATATGCCCGCGTGTGACTCCCGCAATAAGAAACTCAATCTCTTCGCGGGAAAGTTCCGCGCCGTCTCGCTTTTTGCGGATAAGGTCAACAACTCGCATGAGGTAGGATACGCGGCCAACCTAGCATCGAGCGCAACACACGTCAATGAGTCTGAGCGCACGCTTTACTGTGCAGGATGTGATCAGAACTTGGGAGGGCGAGCAGCGATTTCCGCGGCGACACGCTGCACTTCGTCGTGGACAAGGCCGTTCGACACTAGAATGGAAGCGCCGCCGGGATTGTACGGGGCCCCGGAAAGATCGGTAACGTTTCCGCCCGCTTCCGTGACGATGAGCATACCGGCTGCGGTATCCCACGACTTCAGGCCGAACTCCCAGAAAGCCTCGAACCGGCCGCAGGCCACCGAACACAGATCGAGCGAAGCAGCGCCATCGCGCCGCACTCCATGCGAACGCAGCGTAAATTCCCAGTAGTAATGAATGTTTAAATTGTCGGTGCGCTTATGCGTGGGAAATCCGGTGGATACCAGACTCTCGCCCAATCGTTCTACAGTGGAAACATGGATCGGTTTTTGATTGAGGTATGCGCCCTCGCCGCGCGAAGCGTAAAACATTTCGTTGGCGACCGGATTGAACACTACGCCCGCAATCGGTTTGCCGTTTTCCAACAAGCCAATCGAAGCCGCAAAGCACGGATAGCCGTGCGCGAAATTCGTGGTGCCATCGAGCGGGTCCACATGCCAGACGAACGGCGACGGAGCACTATCCTTGCCGGAACCTTCTTCCGCGACGATCGCATGCTCCGGAAAATCACGCCGCAGCCGAGCCACAATCGCCGCTTCAGAGCGACGGTCGGTTTCGGTGACCAGGTCCACGTCGCCCTTATAGGTGATTTTCTTTGGGCTGGCGTGCCCAGACAGAATAATGGCCCCCGCCTCGCGGGCAGCTTCTATGGCAGTCTGAAGGTATCGGTTCATGATGTTGAGCGCGACAGCTTGCGCGCGCTGACAGTTGCTATCGCGGCGCCGCGGCAGTGAAATATTCTTTGCGGTAACGCACCGTATCTCCCGACTTCACCTGCAGCGTGACGTGACGATGGCTTCCCGGCGGCGGCACGGGAGTCGGATAGTATCCCAGCAAATATTGCGTCCGCAATTCGCGGTCGATGCGGTCAAAAGTTGCGTCGAGCTGCTCCATTTCGTCCACCATGAACATGGCCCCGCCGGTGCTATCGGTAATCGTAATTAACGCGTGCTCGCCGGCCGTATTTCGCCCGCTTTCGTTCGCCGGGCGGATCACGATGGAATAAAGCAGAGCCTCCGACGCAATCGCGGCTCGCCGCGCGTCTTCAAACTTCGAAACGCTTGTCGTTTCCCCGGCATCCGTCACCATAACGATTGCCCGCCGCCTGTCTCCCGGACGCCGCCGCAGCGAATTCGAGCCCAGCACAATCGCATCGTAGATGGAAGTTCCCGAGCCTGAGCTGATCCGGCGGACTGCTTCCTGAAGTTTCGGCACATCGGCGGAAAAGTCCGAAAGCTGCGTGACCTTTTCATCAAATTCAAAAACACTCAGCGTGTCCCCGGGCCGCACCACTTGCCGGACGAAGTGAGCAGCAGCTTCCGCTTCAAACTTCATGTCCTTATACGTGCTCATGCTCGAATCAACCATCAAAGCAAGATCCAGCGGGCGATTGGTTTCGGCTTCGAAGCGCTCAATTTTTTGCGGTACGCCCTCTTCAGAAATTGCGAACACATCTTGGGTTAGATCGGGAATCGGCCGGCCCTCGGCGTCGATTACGCTCGCAAGAATATTCACGAGATTCGTCTGCACGCGGATTACGCCGGACTGCTTCGGTTGTTGCGCGCGCAGAGCCGCTCCCAAGCCGGCACATGCTAGAAATCCAGCGGACATACTGACGACGCTGAATCCAACTGCGCGAAGGGTTTTCTTCATTTGTTTGTCTGAAGATTAGATTCGTCCGGCCGGGAATTGGCTTCCTGAGAGGCTTTCTCGCCTTCGGCCCAAACCGCGCCGTCCGCAAAAAACTCCTTTTTCCAGATCGGCACCGCCCGCTTCAGCGTGTCGATGGCGTAGCGGCATGCGTCAAACGCAGCGGCTCGGTGCGCCGAGCTTACGGCAATCCATACACTGGTTTCGCCAACCTCGAGACGACCCAGACGGTGAACGATGGCCAGGCGATGAACTGGAAATTTTGCGCGGAGCTGCGCGCCAATCTCGCGCATTTTGGCCAGCGCCATCGGCTCGTAGGCCTCGTACTCGAGGTAAAGCGTGCGCCTTCCCTTAAAATTGTTGCGCACGAAACCATCAAAAACCACGACGGCGCCGTCTTCCGGACCTTTCAAATTCTCGAGAAGCTCGCGCACCTGGATTGGCTGGTGCACGAGCTGAAATACGTCATCGGTAACGGTTGTTTGCCGGCCGCCGCTGACCGGCGGCAGAAACGCCACTTCGTTGCCATCCACAAGCGGAGCTCGCCATTCGGCGTATTCCTGATTTACTGAAGCTGCGATCGAACTTCGAAATTCAGCGAGCCTCGGAAACCGCCGCGCGTAACGCTCGAAAAGATCTTCCACGCGAGCGCCTTCGGAGAGGTCGGCATCGTCCTCTGCCGCACCTACGATTTCTTTAAGTTGCCCAAAAAAAAGCACTCGCACGCGCATCAGGAATTCATTCTATCGCGCAGAAGGCTTCAAAGCGATGCGAGAGTCCCGGATGGTAGCGGGTGAAACGAGCCATGCGGCGCAAACTTTCACATTTGCCGGCCTAAGCCTCCAAATTGCGCTAAGATTCGCAATCGACGAAGAAGGTGCGGGACGCCGCATCCAGCGCTATATTCCCGACTTATTGAAAAACACCAAATGCTACGCGCCACTTGGAATAAACGATCGAGAGATTCCTCGGGCCGTTACATCCGGTTCGGCGTAACTGAGTGCCTGGAATTCGCGATCGGCACGGAGGGAATTTCATGAAAGTTCTGATTTCCGGTGGATCGGGACTCGTCGGGACGGCGCTGACGGAATCGTTGCGAAGCGATGGGCACGCGGTGTCTCATTTAGTTCGGCCCGGAGGCGCAGCCTCAGCAGGCGACATGCGTTGGGACCCAGCCAGCGGATTTATCAACACGAATGCGATGGAAGCCGCCGACGCGGTCGTAAACCTCAACGGGGCCAGCATTGGCGGTGGCAGATGGACACCCGAGCGGAAAAAAATTCTTCGTACCAGCCGAGTGGATTCTACGCGCTTTCTGGTGGACACTCTCGCGCGCCTCGAGCGGAAGCCGCGCGTATTCGTTTCTGCCTCCGCAATCGGGTATTACGGCAATCGCGGCGATGAAGCTCTCGACGAGCCCAGCGCGTCAGGAAGCGATTTCCTGGCGGAGCTCTGCCGCGACTGGGAAGCGGAAGCCATCCGCGCACAAGCAAGCGGCATCCGCACCGTATTAACACGCTTCGGCATCATTCTTTCCGCAAAAGGCGGAGCGCTAACGCAAATGCTTACTCCCTTCAAATTGGGATTGGGCGGACGGCTGGGAACGGGGAAACAGTGGATGTCCTGGGTGGCGCTTGATGATGTAGTCGGGATTCTGCGCAGCGCGCTCTCAAACGATCAAGCCAGCGGGCCGGTGAACGTGGTGGCCCCAAGCCCGGTGCAAAATTCGGAATTTACGCGCGTGCTTGCGAGCGTTCTTCATCGGCCGGCAATTTTTCCCGCGCCGGCATTCGCATTGCGGCTCGCTTTAGGCGAAATGGCCGATGCGCTTCTTTTATCCAGCCAGCGAGTTCACGCAGAACGCTCGCCTGCCGCCGAGTACGCTTTTCGATATGAGAATCTCGAGCCCGCCCTCCACGCAATTCTTGCAAAGCACTAGCCCGGTTTTTCGCCCCGCTTCGCCTAATCGCGGCCACGCAGTTTGTCCAGGAAAGGCGCTTGCATCGCCCCATCGCGTGATCGCCCTTATTTCAATATGTTAAGAACAGCCTCAACTTTTAGAACACGTCCCGTCAGCGGATCCGTTGCTACTGTAGCTTCTGCTTCCTGGCCATCGCGAAGGAGCAGCGTCACGTCCCCGCGGAATTGCCGGATCATCGGCTCGTTACCCGGAGGCGGGTCGCCCGCGGTCCAATCTTTGCCCCCGTCTATATGACCGTCTTTATCTCTGGACGGCACATACAAGGAGGACCGGTCGATCTTCAGCTGTACGCTGAATCTACCGGGCGTTGAAAGGAGATGACTCTGATTTATGCGATAGTCGATATCGCTGACGTCGATGTTCGTACCCACGTCGACATACGTCAGTGAACTTTCTCCTGTCTTCGAAGTTGTTGAGTTGACCGGAACACGAACGCCCATGCGCAAAGACGACGTCAAGGCTGCACGGGACAATATGAAAGGAATCGAGTAAGGCATGCTGCTGATCTTCTTGGTTCCGTCATACTCAGTTAGGACAATTTGAAGCTTTGCAGGCTGCTCGATCGCTTCGGGAGCGGGTGGTTCGGTGGCAGGCTTGTCCTGCGCCTTAGCCGCTGGTGCCGCAAATATCAGGAGCGCAGCGCACGCTCCGAGCCAATATGAAACTCTCATCAGTTGCCTCCGGCAAATCAGCTTTCGAATGCTGTATAAGAGACGCCGCGGTGCATGGTTTAGTTCAGAAGAGCCCAGGCCCCTTGTCTGAATCGTCCACAGGCGTCTCTAGCGGTTCCAGCGGAGTAATTTCAATCGGCTTTACTTCAAGTGGCTTCTGCGGCTCCTCTTGTGCGGCGTAGAGCTCTTCGTTATCGACAGGCGTGTTGTGTACCGCCTCGTAAAACTTCACAACAGCGAGAAGTTCTCCCTTCGGAACGAGGACTTCAGGCTCGCGCCGAATTCTGGAGGAAGGGACTGAGTGCGATGTGACTTCCTTTCGAGAATGATCCGGAATCGTAGTGGCCTTGGGGACGGCAGTCGCGGCGTGCGGAGACGGGGGCGTTGTCGGCACAACTTCTGTCACCGTCGGAGCAGAAACACGTCGGCGCGGCGAACCCATAACCACAATCGCCAGAATCGTTGCAAGAACAACTGCTCCCGCAGCGTAGGACAAAGGCCGACGAGCTACCTGTTGCCAAATCCTCCACTCTTCCAAACTCCACGGCTTCGGAGCAGGTTCAGCCGCAATTCGTGCACGCATGCGCGCCATGAACTGCGGCGAAGGTTCTCCCTCAATTAGCGTTTCCACGCCGCGATCCACTACGAGACGCAACGCCTTGGCTTGATCGAAAGCTTCTCGGCAAGCTTCGCACTCCGCCACATGCGCCAGCAACTCGAGTTCGCTCTTTGGGCTCAGCTCGCCCAGCGCAGAATCGTTTATCCGCTCCATCATCTGCTCGGATTTTTTTTGACAATCCATTCCAGGCTCTCCGCTAGTTTCTTTCGCGCTAAAAATAATCGTGACTTCACCGTGCCTTCCGGCAGTCCTGTGAGTTTTGCCACTTCGCTGGTGTTGTAGCCTTCGATGGCTGCGAGCGTCATCACCAAGCGCAGCTTTTCAGGCAGGGCGTCCAGCGCCCGCGCCACCTGACGCTCGAATTCCCGAGCGGCGGTGACATTTTCGATTCCAGCGGCGTGCTGGCTATCCAGGAACGCAGCGTGTTCGCGCCGCTCGCGCCGTCCAGTCGCTCGAATGCGATCGAGCGCGAGCCGCCATGCCGTCCGAACCAGCCAGGCGCGAAAACGCTCGCGGTCGCGCAGGCGGTGAAAATTGCGGTACGCGCGCAGCATGGCTTCTTGCGCCACGTCTTCTGCTTCGGCTGAATTGCGCAGCACACCCAGCGCAACGCGATAGGCCAATGTAGGACAGTCAGCCAAACGCCGCTCGAACTCGCGTTCGAGCGAAGCGTCCTGGCTCACCGCGTTACCCGGAAAACTGGCTGCCAATGCATCCATCTTGGTCCCACTAAGCCAGACGCCGGTAAACGGGTTTCGGTTCACTTGTTTTGGAGAGAAGAAACGGATTGATTACAGGTCCAGCCGCTCAAGCAGCGCTCCCAGATTTGACCCGTCCACCACCAGGTCCGGGCGCTTGGTGGCGAAATCCTCCACCTCATCGAGCGCTTGAAATAATCGCATCTTTGCTACCGCGTACTCCTCGGTCCCAGTCAGCGCGCGCCCTGTCCGCTTGGTCCACAAATCCAGAACGTCGCGGCGTACAAATATGCGGACCGGGAACATCGACTTGCGGTCGGCGGACACGTAATAGATATATTCATTTCCCGCGGCGCCGTCCTGCTTCGCGGGATGCACGTCTTGGAACTGGTATTGGTAAACGTAACCGCTTTCCGCGGAGTAGGCCTTGATTCGCCGCACCGTCTCTGGTTTGGACATCCCGGCATTATTCGGCTGCGCTCATTTGGTGTCAATCTCTGCGTTAATGCACAAGCCGCTCCCATAACGGGATTGCATCCTTGCCATTGCGGGAATGAAATATTGGAAATCGCGCCTCTAACCGGCCCGTGAGTTTCGTGCGCTCAGTCCTGATCTTTTTCCACAAGTGCGTAACTTCCGTGTGCTCCACCGCTTACATCGAAATTTAGACGCGGGTGAGTACTCGCGATATGAAAAAAGAATGTGCTCCGCTTTGGCACACCTGTTGCCCTACTGATTTTTGTGATGTTAGTTTCAGTCCAACTGAAAAACTGGCGGTCGGATCACCTGCGCGATTCGAATTCCAATGTCTGTGCCTCGCGAACGCTTCTGCGGATTCTTGCCCGCAAAATTTCTTGGTATGTTGTGTCGATTCTCCCAATCGCGCTCATCGGCTGCGGTTATGCGGGTACTCCACCTTCGCCACCGCCGCCGAATGTCGTGGTTGCGATTCAGCC
>Ga0302326_10012276_pt1 | contig 18303 bp, 14 predicted proteins | sample Palsa_T0_3_FD_202264 | JGI IMG/M metagenome (GOLD analysis project Ga0302326, IMG submission 202264) | Peat permafrost microbial communities from Stordalen Mire near Abisko, Sweden - Palsa_T0_3 | ecosystem: Environmental > Terrestrial > Soil > Palsa > Peat permafrost | place: Sweden: Abisko...
GCCGACAACAGCGTCTGGTCGCTGATCTTCGGATACAACGGCCTCGGCCGGATCTCAGGCCAAGCGGGCGGCCCCGGGGGTATCGGCGGCGGCGGATCTATGTTCGGCGGCTCGACCGGACCGTTCCGGCTCGTGGAGTCCGCGCTCGGGGATCAGGCCGGGTGGTTGATCGGGTTCGCGATTGTGTCCGGAGTGGTGCTACTCATCAGCTCGCGACTACGCCGCCGCGATCCGAATTCAGGCTGGCTGATCGCGGTCGGTGGCGCATTCGTGACGGTTGCAGTCGTGTTCAGTTTCGCGAGCGGGATCTTCCATCCCTACTACGTTTCGCTGCTTGCCCCGTTCACCGCCGCGCTGATCGGCGCGGGCGTGGGGATGATCCTCGCCGGGGGTCGCAGCTCGCGAGTGATAGCCCCGCTCGCGATCGCGGCCGGCGCCACGACGGAGCTGATAGTGCTGCATGAGTGGAGCGGGCAGCTCACCTGGGCCGTTCCACTCGTGATCGCTGTCGGCGGCGTGTGCGCGATCGTGCTCGCCTTCGGCGTCAGCGGGCGCGTGCGCGCGATCGTGCTCGGAGTCGCGCTGGCGGCGCTGTTCGCCGCGCCCGCGACATGGGCGAGCGAGACGATCGGCCACGCCACCAACGGCACCTTCCCGACGGGCGGCCCTGCGATCGCACTCGACGCCGGCGGACCCGGCGGGTTCGGCCTTGGCGGCGAACGCGGGTTCGGCCTTGGCGGCGGACGCGGGTTGGGCTTCGGCGGACCAGGCGGGCTCAACGGCGGTGCGCGCGGGCTCGGCGGTGCGCGCGGGCTCGGCGGCGGTGCGCGCGGGTTCGGCGGCGCGCGCGGGCTCGGCGGCGGTGGCAACCTTGGCGCCCGCGGTGGCCCGCCTGGCGGTTCGGCGGGTGGCGGCAGATTCCCCGGCGCACCCGGCGGCGGCACGGGCGGTGGCGGCTTCGGCGGTGGCGCGGGCGGTGGCTTGGGCGGTGGTTTGGGCGGTGGCGCGGGCGGTGGCTTCGGCGGCGGCGCGGGCGCGTTCGGCGGGAACAGCGCCTCGCTCCAGGGCGCGATCTCCTACGCCGAAGCCCACGGCGGCGGGACGATCGCCGTTGAGAGCCAGAGCACGGCTGCGGCGGCGATCCTTTCCTCCGACACGAACGTGGCCGGGATCGGCGGTTTCTCCGGTCGCGAGAGCTCGGTGACGGCCGGCTGGGTCGCGATGGAGGTAGCGGCCGGCCGTCTGCGATGGGTGCTGCCCGACGGTAGCGGCGGGTCCGGCGCTCCCGGCGACACCCGGACGGGCAGTCAGGCCGCCATCGACGTCGTCGAGCGGGCGTGTCGCGCCGATACGATCAGCGGGACGACCCTCTACGACTGCAAGGGCCGCGCGTCAGCGATCCTGCAGGCAGCAAAGCAGACGACCACCACGGCGGGCGCGAAAGCCACCCGGTCCTGAGACTTATCCGAATGCTCGAGTCGACCGTTTTACTATTGCAACCGATGGTCCGATAAGGCCGATGATGCGTGTGCCCAGATTTCCCATCCGGAGGTGCCTGCTCATCGGCGCCGCGCTGACCCTGTTTGCCACCTCGAGCGCGGAGGCCAGAACGATCGCGAGCACGAGCACGAACTGGTCGGGCTATGTCGCGCACGGCAGCGGTACGGACTTCCGCTACGTCTCCGCCGTGTGGACTCAACCGACTACGACTTGCACGGCGGGTGACCCGACCTACTCCGCCGTCTGGGTCGGGCTCGGCGGCTACAACCTGAGCTCGCAGGCGCTCGAGCAGATCGGCACCGAAGCCGACTGCAGTGCGTCCGGGCGCGCGGTCTCCACAGCTTGGTACGAGCTGGTTCCGGCGCCATCGACCGGGATCCGGATGACCGTCAACCCCGGTGACGTTTTGGCCGGAAGCGTGACCGTGATCGGACACCAGGTGACGCTGACCCTCAACGACCGCACTCGAAACAAGCGGTTCTCGAAGACGGTCACGGTCTCGACGCTCGACGTGACCTCCGCCGACTGGATCGTCGAGGCGCCGTCCGAGTGCAACGGCAACGGCAACAACTGCCAAGCACTCCCGCTGGCCGACTTCGGCTCTGAGACGTTCGCGGACGCCAAGGCCGACACGATCAGCAAGCGCAGCGGTTCGATCTCGAGCAACCTCTGGGGAACGACCGCGATCACGCTCGCTCCGGGCGGGCGCCAGTACGCGGGCTACCAGGAGGCCGGCGAGGGCGAGTCGTCGCCGTCCGCGCTCCTTGACTCGGGCTCCGCGTTCACAATCACCTACTCGTCGGCCACTCCCGTGGTCGCGCAGCCGGTGCCGGGCCAGCCGCCGCAGGGCCAGCCGCCGATCGAAGCGCAGATCTCCTCGAGCTCCGGCGCCAGGGTCCAGCCCGGTGGCGCTCGCCGCTGATCGCCAGGCGCATCAGCTTCAAGGTCGGGGTGACCCGGCCGATCACGTGATCACCTGAGCCCAGACCAGGAGGGTCCCTGATGAACGTGCCTGAACCGATCGCCACCCAGATCCACGATGAGACGTGGGCGGGGGTCAGCTACCGGCGAGTAGATCGCCCGTCGCTCAGAGACCGGGCGGGTGGCGCTCCACGAACCCGGCGAACTCCCCGCCGCCCTGCGCCCACCGCGTGCCGTCCTCGGCCAGCGCCACGGTATCGAAGCGCCAGCCCGCCACTTCCATCCAGACATGGTTGTAGCTGGCGTAGATCGTGATCCAACGGCCCGGGCCGGGATCACCGTAGGACTCGAAATCGGCCGCCACCTCCGGCGAGCTGAGCAGGCCGGCGGCCGCTAGCGCGTAGCTCACCGAGCCAGAGCAGTCATAGCCGGAGGCTTGGAAGGACGCGTGACCGCCGCCCCAGAGGTAGGGGAGCGTCGCGATCGCGTTGCCGGCCGCGATCACCTGCGCCACGGCCGCCGGGGAGCCCGGCGGCGGCTGCACCATCCCGCCGGTGTCGACCGCGATCCCGCCGATGTTCGCGTTGCCAGTCGCGGCCGCCGCGGCGGCCTGCTGCGCGGCCTTGGTCTCGAGCGTGCTCAGGTCGGCGTTCAGCGTGCCGAGCTTCGCGGCATTGCTCGACCGGTTGCCGAGTGCGCTGATCCGCTCGCGCAGCAGCGCGTCCTGGAGCGCGGCAACCTGGTTTCGCTGTGCGAGGACCGCCGCCGCGAGCTGCTGGTCTCGCAGCTCGAGCTTCCCGAGCGCGTCGGCCTGGCGGGTGACCGCCGCGCGGGCGATTCGCGTGCTGTGGACGATGCGGGCGTCCTGGTCACCGATCGTCTTGAGGAACGAGAGCCGTTCGAGCAGATCGGGGAATCCGTGCGACTGGAGCACAACGGTGACCAGGTTCGGTTCGCTGCCCTCGTAGTTGGCGACCAGGTTCGCCGCCAGCGCCTGTCCCGCCCGCTCGAGCAGGTTCTCGAGATCGACCAGGTGCGTGCGCGCGTCGAGCAGCTGCGTCTGGACAACTCCGAGCTGCGCCTCGCGCCTGGCCAGGTCGGACTGGAGCCCATTGAGCTGCGCCTGCGCGGCCTGGATGCCGCCGTTCGTCTCGTGGATCTTCGCCGTGTCGGCGGAGATCGCCGACTGGAGCGAGGACTGAGCCGAGCGGTCGGCTTGGATCTGACTTTGGAGGTCGGCGGCGCCGCTCGGGACTGACCCGCCCGCGAGCACCGCAACGGTGGCCGCGACCGCGCCCGCTGCGCCGGCGGCGCGGAGGACCCAGGGATGACGATGACGGAAGGACATGGGGGCGGCGGCGGGCAGCGAGATGGCGCGTCGAACTGCACGCGGACGACCGGTCCCGCGTGGCCGTCATTTCGCGATCCAGAGCCAGCTCCGGCGGCAGGTGGAGAGAAGCTCGCGGCCACACTAACAAGCCGCGTCGGGTTGGGGGCCGCTCACCCTGGCTGTGCAATAAATCCTGCAAACAGATCAGTTCGCGATTCGATTGCGCGGATCGGAAAGTCGGCCAGAGCGTCGGGCGGCGATAATCGGGAGCCGATGACCAACGATCAATGGACGGCCGTCGACCACTACATCGAGGAGCTGCTGCTTGCGCCAGATCCGGCGCTGGACGCCGCTCTGCAAGCGAGCGCAGAAGCGGGCCTGCCGAGGATCGGCGTCTCACCCCCGCAGGGCAAGATGCTCCAGCTTTTCGCACGCCTAAGGGGCGCGCGTTCGATCCTCGAGCTCGGCACGCTCGGGGGCTACAGCACGATCTGGCTTGCCCGGGCGCTGCCACCCGACGGCCGCCTGGTCACGCTCGAGCTCAACCCCGCCTACGCCGAGGTCGCAAGGGCGAACATCGCCCGGGCCGGACTTGGTCACCTCGTCGAGCAGCGCATCGGCCCGGCGATCGAGACGCTGCCGCAGCTCGTAGCTGAGGGCTCGGGCCCGTTCGATCTGATCTTCATCGATGCCGACAAGGTCAGCTACCCGGACTACCTCCCGTGGACGCTCGAGCTCTCGGCCCCGGGAACGCTGATCGTCGCCGACAACCTCGTGCGTGGCGGCGCGGTGATCGACCCCGCGCGCGATGACGCGAGCGTCGCCGGCAGCCGCCGCTTCACCGAGCTGCTCGCAGGCGAGTCAAACGTCAGCGCGACGCTGATCCAGACCGTCGGCAGCAAGGGGTACGACGGGTTCGCCCTGGCCCTGGTGGGCCCTTAGCGCGGTACCGTCGGATCGGCCGCGGCGATCTTGTGAATTCTCTCATCTGCCGTTATCGTGAAGTCGCACGTGACCTTTGCGACCAGCCGGAGGTCTTACCGGGCGTGGGCGAGCGGCGCGGCTGAGCCGGGGCCGCGGTAGAGCGCGGTGTTCCGTCGGCGCAGACGGAGGCGCGCCCAGCCTCAGACTCTTGGTGGGCCGCTAGGCCCAAGGCTCGTCCCGCCCTCTCGACGGCGACCGCGACGGGTCCGCAGCAGCAGGAGGATGGCCTGGGCGTCTGGCATCGCCGTCGCGGTGCTCATCGGCGGACTCGCCGTCGACCTCGCGGCGCACCGGCGCAGTCACGCGAAGACCGCGGCGCACCGCAGCATCTCCGCGCGGGTGAGCGCGGAGGGGGCCGGCCGGACTCGGCGGCGGGTCGTCTCCCGCACGCCGGTCACTCGGGCGGTCGATCCGTTCTCGACGCCGGCGGCCCGCGCCGACTTCGCCGCACGCAGCGGGAAGATCACCGCCGCGGTGCAGGACCTCAGGACCGGTCAGACCTGGCTTTATCACCCACACGGCCGGGCGCAGACCGCCAGCATCATGAAGGTCGACATTCTCGAGACGCTCCTGCATCAGGCCCAGATCGCCAACACGCCGCTCGACGACGACGAGACGGACCTCGTGCAAGGAATGATCGAGAACAGTAACGACGACGACGCCACGGACCTGTGGGACCAGACCGGGGGTAGCAGCGCGGTGGCTGCGTACAACGCCGCGGCCGGCCTCACCGAGACGGTCCCGAACCCCGACGGCTACTGGGGGGAGAGCACTACCTCGGCGATCGATCAGATCCTGCTGTTGCGCGAGCTGGTGCTGCCCCATGGCCTGCTCAACCAGGCATCACAGGATTACGAGCTGCGTCTGATGGAGAACGTCGAGGCAGACCAGGCATGGGGAGTGAGCGGTGGCGTTCCCCGTGGCGTGAACATCGCGCTCAAGAACGGATGGGTGCCAATCACCGGTGCCACCAACTGGGAGGTCAACAGCATCGGCCGGGTGAAGGGCGACGGCCGGTTTTATCTGATCGCTGTCCTCACCACCCATGACCCGAGCGAGGCGTACGGGATCGACACGATCGACGGACTGTCGAAGGTCATCTGGGACCAGCTTGCACGCGGCCGAACCGCGAGGGTCTGAGAGGAATCGCCGGCGCGGGCGCTCAACCGGCCGCGGGCAGCTTTCGCGCCCTGCGGGCCATGCCGTCCCAAGCGTCGCCGTGGGCAGCGACCCGATCTGCCGCGGTACTCACCGTCCAGGTTCCTGGCCGCAGGGACCTGTCAGACAGCTCATCCCACTCGATCGGCATCGCTACCGGGGCGCGAGGCCTGGCCCGCACGGCGTAGGGCGCGACGGCGTGTTGGGCGTAGTTGATGCGGTTGACGTCGACGTAGATCCGCGCACCGCGGTCGGTCTTGCGCCATTCGCGCGTGAGGTGCTTGGGGTCGTTGGCCACCATCGCCTCGGCCAGCGACCGCGCGTACGCGTGGACCTCGCCGAACGACGGCCCTCGCCGGAGCGGGCAGACGACGTGGACGCCGCGTGAACCGGTGACCATCGCATAGGTCACCAGCCCGGCGTCGCGCAGCCTGGCTCCCGCTTCGCGGGCCGCGGCACGAACGGCGGCGAACCCGATCCCGGGAGAGGGGTCGAAATCGAGGATCAGACGGTCAGGCTTCTGTGGCTCGTCGGCTCGGGAGAGCCAGGCATGCGCCGTGATCATGTTCTGGCCGGCGAGGTAGACAAGCGTGGCGGCGTCCCGGGCGAGCACGTGGGTCACCGTTCCTCCCTGTTTCGGCGCGGTCACAGTCGCGATCCAGTCCGGGAAGTGCTTGGGGACCTCCTTCATGAAGAAGCCGTGACCGTCGATCCCCTGCGGGTAGACCTGCAGCGCCAGGGGCCGGTCGCGGACGTGTGGCAGCATCGCCGCCGCGACGGCGTCGTAGTGACGCGCGAGGTCGAGCTTGGTGATCTTCGGGCGCGTGAACAGCGCCTTGTCGGCGCTCGAGATCTCGATCGTACGACGCCCGACGCGGATCCCGGCAGTCATCCTTCGCGCTCCACCTCGAGGGCGGGGTGCGTCATCCTTCGCGCTCCACCTCGAGGGCGGGGTGCGTCACGTAACTTGGACATGGACATAGAACCGTGCCACACGGGCCGGTGATTCAGGATGTCACTCGGTTTGACGTGCAAGCAGCGCGATGAACCGCTCGATGCGGCCGCGCTCGTCGTCGGGGAGCTGACCGTCCACGTCGACGATCAGGGTCATCGGTCGCCGCTCGCGGGCCCAGGCCCGCACCGAATCGTCGAGTCCGGACCCAACCCACACGAGCGGGAAGGACCCGGCGAAGGCGATCACCGTCTGCGCCTGCTGCGCCGCGGTCTCCTCGCTGCGAACGATCGAGACGGTGACGAGGCCGAGCGCATGGGCTGCCGAGTTGATCGCCTCGAGGCCGCCGTCGTCGACGAGCAACGCGAGGTCGCCGTCGCGAAGCTCCTCGGCCGCCCAGCCATCGGGTGCGCCGGCGAGCGTGGCCGCGGTGCAGACCATGCGGAAGATCGGCGCCATCGCAGACACGCTAGCTGCTCGCGGCCGCCAGGGTCGCCGACGCCTGGGGCCGCAAGCGGCGCTAGCGGCTCTCCGGCTGCCGCCAGGTTCGCCGACGCCTGGGGCCGCAAGCGGCGCTAGCTGCTCGCGGCCGCGAGGTTCGCCGACGCCTGGGGCCGCTAGCGTTGACGTACTGATGGAGCTGGCCTCTAAGCGTGCGAACGTCGAGCTGCGCCGCGACCGCGAGGGACAGCGGATCGTGGTGCTTGCGTTCCCCTACGAGCGGGACCTGGTCGAGCTGGTGAAGACGATCCCCCGCCGGCGCTTCGATTGGGACAAACGCGAATGGTGGGCGCCGGCCGATGACTGGGCAGGGATCAAGGTCGCCGAGGCGCTCGAGCGTTACCCGGAGCTCACCGCCGACGGCGAAGTCCTGGACTGGCTCGCCGGAGTCGAGCGGCGTTGGATCGGCTACGTGCGCACGATCCGCCACGACGGTCGCGGCTGGTGGGTGCTCGACAGCCGTGGCGGCCGGCTACCAGAGGCACTGCGTGCGGGCGCCCTCGAGCACGAGGGCAAGCTGCTCGTGCCGCTCTCGGAAGAGGCGGCGCGCGCGCTGCGCGAACTGACCTCAGCGCGCCTGGACATCGCTGCCGAGCGGTGCATCTCGGTGATCGAGCTTGGTGGCGTCCCCCCGCCGGCCCGGCTCGTCTGGTTTCGGGGGGTCGATGGGGAGCAGCTGCGGCTCGAGGTGCTGTGGGATCCCGACATCGGCTCGGCATTCGACCGCCTTCCGGGCGCCGAGAGTGGCCGCTCGGTGCCGCTCGATCCGTGGCTGGCCGAGCACCTCGACGAGTTCGTGGCCCGCCACGAGGTGGAGGTCGACGGGCTGGCCGCCGAGGCGCTCGACGGGCTGCTGGCCGAGCGACTGGCGGCGGCCGAAGCGGTCCGCAACTCGCGCGCCGAGCACGGAGACCCGATCGCGCCCACCGCGGCGGTGCTGGGTGGTGAGCTGGCGCCCTTTCAATGGGCCGGGGTCCGCTACGTGCTCGACGCTCGTCGCGTGTTCCTGGCCGACGAGCAGGGTCTCGGCAAGACGGTCGAGGCGCTCGCGGCGCTCGAGGCGGACGGCGCCTACCCGGCGATCGTCGTCTGCCCGGCGTCGATGAAGCTCGGCTGGCAGCGGGAGGCCGAGCGGTGGCTGCCCCACCGGACCGTTTCCGTAATAGAGGGCCGTCCACCGGTCCCACCCAGCGCCGAGATCACGATCCTCAACTACGAGATCGTCGCCGCCCACCGTGAGGCGCTGGGGCGCCGGCGTCCGCGTGCGCTCGTCGTTGACGAGTCTCACTACTGCAAGAACCCGCACGCCAAGCGCACCCAGGCGGTCCGCCGGCTCGCGGGCGCCGTGGCGCCGAACGGCCTGGTCCTCGCGCTGACCGGGACACCGGTGCTCAACCACGCCGACGAGCTGATCGCGCAGTTGCGCGTGATCGGCCGTCTCGAGGACTTCGGTTCGGGCGCGCGGTTCTCGCGGCAGTTCCGCGGACTGCTGAGCGAGGAGCGTCTGCACTGGCATCTGCGCCGTCGCTGCTTCGTGCGGAGGCTGAAAGCCGACGTCCTCCCCCAGCTCCCGGCGAAACGCCAGGTGGTGGTGCCGGTCGCGCTGACGAACGGAGCCGAATACCGGCTCGCTGAGAAGGACGTGATCGAATGGCTGCGTTCACAACCGCTCGACCTGTCGGAGCTGAACGCCCGAATCGCCGCCACCCTGCGCGCCGAGCGGCTGGCCCAGCTCGGGACGCTCCAGCGCCTGGCCGCGCGAGGGAAGCTTGCCGCGGCACTGGCATGGATCGAGGACTTCCTCGCCTCCGGGGAGCCGCTGGTGGTATTCGCGCGTCATGTCGAGATCCAGCAGGCCGTGCTCGAGCGCTTTCCCGCTGCGCTTCATCTGCTCGGCGCCGACTCGCTTCGTAACCGCGAGGCGGCGATCGCCGCGTTCCAAGATCCTGAGGGCCCGCCGCTGATCGTCGGCGCCACGCGGGTGGCAGGGCAGGGCATCACGCTGACGCGGTCCTCGAACGTTGTGTTCCTGGAGCTCGAGTGGACTCCGGCGATGCACGACCAAGCTGAGGATCGCTGCCACCGGATCGGACAGCACGACGCGGTCACCGCCTGGTACCTGCTCGCGGCGGACACGATCGATGAGACGATGGCGCGCCTGATCCAGAGCAAGCGTCAGGTCGTCGCCGCCGTCACCGACGGTCGCGTGGTGGGCAGCGACGGGTTCGTCGAGGCCGTCATCCGCGAGCTGCGCGACGGCCGGCCGTTCCAGCACCTACGGGCAGTCGTAGTGGAATCGGCTGGCGCCGATCCCATTGGAACTTCGCCTGGCGGCGAAGTTCCCGCTGCCCGGTGACCGCACCTCGTAGGGTAGGCGCGGCGCTCAGGCCGCGACCTTCTCCGGCTCGGCGACGCGGCCCGGAGGCGCGTCGTCGGCGTCCGCTGCCGCGCTCCGGCGCAGGGCGAACGGTGTGATCAGTGCGGCGACGGCGATGCACGCCGCGCCGGCGATGAACGCCAGGTGGTAGCCGCCGATCAGCGCGCTGGTTGCCGGATGGCCGGCGGCGGCGAGCGCGCGTGTGCGCTCGGTCGCGAGGCTCGCGAGCGCGGCCAGGCCGATCGCGGCACCGATCTGCATCGAGACGTTGACGATTCCCGACGCAAGCCCGGCGTCCCGCGGTGGAACCTCTGACATCGCGATCGTGAGCAGGGGCATGAAAGCGGACCCCGCGCCGATTCCGAGGAAGACGAACGCCAAGAACAGCCCCGGGAAGTAGGACGAATGGGGACCCTGCTGGGCGAGCAGCAGCAGGCCGGCGACCATCGTCAGCAGTCCGGGCACAACCGGGCGCCTGGCGCCGAACCGGCGGACGATCCGGGCGGTGACGCCGAGTGAGAGACAGCCGACGGTGATCGTCATCGGCAGGAACGCAACACCGGTGCCAAGCGCGCTGTAGCCGAGCACGTGCTCGAGGTACAGCGCCCCGATGAAGAAGGCGGCGAACATGCCGCTGGCCATCAGCGACCGGATCGCGCTCGAGCCGATCAGCGTGCGCACGCGCAGGATCCGCAGCGGCATGATCGGGTTTCGCAGACGTGACTCCAGCAGGAGGAAGGCACCCATCAGCGTGATGCCGGCGCCGCCGACGCCGAGCGTATGAGCGGAGCCCCAGCCGTAATCGGTCGCCTTCACGATCGCGTAGACGATCAGCATCAGCGCGACGGTGATCAGCATCGAACCGACGACATCGACTCCGTTGCGGATGCCGATGCCCTCGTCGCGATCGATCAGGGCGACGCCGAGCAGTAGTGCGATGACGCCGATCGGCACATTGATGAAGAAGATCCAGTGCCAGTCGATCGACTGCGTGATCGCTCCGCCCGCGAGCAGGCCGATCGAGCCGCCGCCGACAGCGACGAAGGTGAATGCGCTCATCGCTGTCGCACGCTCGCCCGGCCGCGGAAACTCGGTGACGATGATGGCGACGATCACCGATGAGGAGACCGCGCCTCCGAGGCCCTGTACGAAGCGCGCGGCGATCAACATCGTCTGATCCTGGGAAATCCCACAGAGTGCCGAGGAGACGGTGAACAGGGCGATGCCGGCGAGGAAGACCCGCTTGCGTCCGATCAAGTCGCCAAGGCGCCCCGCCATCAGCAGGAAGCTGCCGAACGTGATCAGGTAGGCGTCGACGACCCACGCCAGGCTTGCCTGCGTGAAGTGCAGGTCCTGTTGGATCTTGGGCAGCGCGACATTGACGATCGTCGCGTCGAGCACGTTCATGCCCTGGGCGAGGCACACGACGACGAGGGCGAGCCAGCGCCGCCGGTCGGTTGTCAACTTAGCCGCTAACACAACTAATCATCACTATATCAGGGATAATCCTTGTAACATTGGGTACACTGTCTCCGCCCTGCCTCGGACGGCTGTACGATCGCGGGCGTGGACGCCACCGAGCTCCCGACGACCGTTTCACCAGCACGTCCCGGTGTGATGCACCTCCTGACGCGGCTGGCGAAGGTACTCCACCGCAAAAGCACCGAGGAGCTGCTCGGCGTGCGCTTCCGACATTTCATCGCCCTCTCCTACCTCGCCGACCGGGACGGCGTGTCACAGCAGATGCTCGGCGAGGACCTCCTCGTAGACGCTAACAACGTCGTGATCCTGCTCAATGAGCTCGAGGCCGCGGGCTTCGTCGAGCGCCGCCGCGATCCGCTCGATCGCCGCCGTCATACCGTCGTCGTAACCGAGGCCGGCAGACGCGCGATCGAGCGGGCTGAGCACGCCAGGGAGGCGCTCGAGGACGAGGTGCTGGCAGGCCTCTCGCCCGAGGAGCGGGCGACGCTCGGCGATCTGCTGCGCCGAGCGGTCGAGGTGCACTGATTCGGCCTGCGTCTGGTGTTTGTCATGGCGCAGCGCGGGTAGAACACGGACAGGGCAATGGACATTCACAGCCGCGTCGACAGGTTCGACCGCTACCAGCAGAGGCGCCGCTGGCTCGCGGTTCCGATCGCAGTCCTGAAGAAGTTCTCCGACGATCAGGCCGGATCATTGGCCGCCCTGATCGCCTATTACGGATTCTTCTCGCTGTTCCCGCTGATCCTCGTGCTGGTAACGGTGCTCGGGTACGTGCTCCATGGCGACGCGAGCGCGCAGGCGTCGATCAAGGGCAGCGTCCTGAAGGAGTTCCCGATCATCGGCCCACAGATCCAGGAGAACGTCCACGCGCTCCACGGGAAAGTGAGCACCCTTGTGGTCGGGATCGCCGGATCGCTGTGGGGAGGTCTAGCCGTGACGAACGCGAGCCAGAACGCGTTCAACAAGGTCTGGGCGGTGCCGCGCCGCGAGCGACCGAGCTACCTGCAGTCGCGGCTACGCGGCCTCGCGGTGCTCTCCACCCTCGGCTTCCTGTTCATCGCCTCCTCGCTCGCCTCGGGCCTCGTGACCGGCGGCCTTGGTGGATCCTTGGCCGTGGTCGCGGGGATCGCCGTCTCGCTCGTCCTGAACGTGTTCCTGTTCCTCGCGGCGTTTCGCCTCTTGACCACGGTGGAGGTCGAAACCCGCCGCCTGATGCCGGGCGTGCTGTTCGCGAGCGTGCTGTGGGAGATCCTTCAGGTCGGCGGCGGCGTCTATGTCGGACACGTGCTCCGTCATGCCAGCGCCACCTACGGCGTTTTCGGCGTCGTCATCGGCCTGCTCTCGTGGCTGTACCTCGGCGCCCAGATCACCCTTTACGCCGCCGAGGTCAACGTCGTGCGAGCGCGGCACCTCTGGCCGCGCAGCCTGCTAGCCGACCCGACGACGATCGGTGACGAGGAGACGCTGACCGCCCTCGCGAAGGTCGAGGAGCGGATCGACGCAGAGCGGATCGAGGTCCACTTTGACCCCAGCGTCGAGGAGCAGCAGTGAGGGGCGCTGTTTGGGCAGGGCGCCACGGGGGCTATGCGGTGTCCGATGTCTGACAGCGAGCGATTCGATGCGGTGATCCTCGGCGCAGGGCCCGCCGGCGAAGCGGCCGCGACGCGCCTGCACCAGCAGGGCCTGCGGACCGCGCTGGTCGAGCGGGAGCTCGTCGGCGGTGAGTGCGCGTACTGGGCCTGCATACCGTCGAAGACGCTGCTGCGTCCCGGGGAGGCGCGCTCGGAGGCCACGCGCGCGGCGGGCGTCGCGACGCCGGAGCGCCGCTGGGAGGACGCGGTCGCGTACCGCGACTACATGATCCGCAACCTCGACGACACGCGCCAGGTGGAGGGCTACGAGCGCGACGGGATCCGGGTCTTCAAGGGCAACGGGAAGCTGAGAGGCACCGGACAGGTCGAGATCGACGGGGAGACGCTGCTCCAAGCCGCCCGAGTGGTGATCGCGACCGGCAGTGAGCCGCGCATTCCGGACATACCCGGCTTGCAGGAGGCGGGCTACTGGACCAATCGCGAGGCCACGACGCTCCGCGAGATCCCGGCGAGCGCGACCATCATCGGCGGTGGACCGGTGGGCATCGAGCTCGCCCAGCTGCTGCGACGCTTCGGCGCAGAGGTCCATCTCGTCGAGGCGGGCGATCGGCTGATCGCACGCGAGGATCCGCGCGTCGGCGAGCTGATCGCCGACGCGCTGCGCGAGGATGGGATCGAGGTCCACCTCGACACGGAGGTGCGGTCCGTGAGCGCGAACGGAGGCGGCCGCGAGATCGACCTCGGTGACGCCGGGCGGATCCGGACACGCGAACTGATCGTCGCCGCGGGCCGCGCGCCGCGTGTCGCCGACCTCGGGCTCGAGACGGTCGGCATCCACCCCTACGGGGAAGGCCTCAAGATCGATGAGCGATGCAGGGCGGGCGACCAGGTGTGGGCGATCGGCGACGCCACCGGCGTAATGCCGTTCACCCACGTGGCGATGTATCAGGCGCGAATCGCCTGCGCCGACATCGCCGGCGAACACGCCGCGGCCGACTACTCGGCGGTCCCGCGAGTTGTCTTCAGCGATCCCGAAATCGCCGCGGTCGGACTCACCGAGGAGCAGGCCCATGCGCAGGAGCTCGACGTCGCGCTGGCGCGGGTCGAGCTGCCCGAGGTGATTGCGCGCCCGTGGACCTACGAGACCGAGCCCCGAGGCGAGCTGGCGGTGATGCTCGACCGCGAGCGGAGGGTGCTCCTAGGCGCGTGGGCCGTCGCCCCGCTCGCGGGGGAATGGATCCACTACGCGGCACTGGCGATCAAGACCGAAGCGCCGCTCGAGGTTCTGTGCGACATGGTGGCGCAGTTTCCGACGTACACCGAGGGGTTCCGAGAGGCCTTGGTACGCGCCGAGCTGTGACCCCGGGGGTCGCGGCAACGTGGAATCACTCATCTGGCAGCGTGTGACTTGAGCCGCGCCCCGGAGCCGGACATGACGGCGATCGTGCCCACGATCACGAGGACCAGCGCGATTTGCCAGCCGCGAGCAGGCTCGATCGGCGAGAGCACGAACGCCGTACCGGCCAGCAGCCACACCCAGTCGAAGCGGGGATGACTGATTGCGAGCGGAATCAGCAGCAGCACGAGGTAATGCGACCACAGAATCGGCGAGACGAGCAGGCCGAGCGTGATCGCCGCTGCGAACCAGCCCTGATCGCTGCCGTGGGCGGCACGCACGACTGCGAACGCAACGGCGATCGCGACGGTGATCGCAAGTCCGGTGGAGAGCCCTTCGGGGATCCCCAACCGCATCGCCAGAGCGACAACCGAATGCGACCGCGTCTCGAAGGCTTGTGCATCGGCAGCAAGCAGACGTGGATATCCGACCATGCCCTTGAATCCGATCGGCGCCCAGCTGAGCAACAGCAGCGCGATCGCTGAGGCCAGCGCAATCAGCGATAGCCGGATGCGTCGAGTGATCAGGAGCCAGAGCAGCAGGGGCCAAGCGAGCAGCTTCGCCGCGATCAGGACCCCGACCGCGAGCGCTCCCGGCCACGAGTCGCGATAACGCCAGGCAACCGCTGCGGCGAGTGCGAACAGGCCGTCGGGCTGGCCCATGATCTGGCTGCTCATGAAAGGGAACGAGCATGCTGCGAGCAGATACACACGCCCGTCGCGCACTCCGACTATGCCCAGGCCGGCGGCGAAGGCGCAAGCGGAGACCACGTTCCAGAGCGGCAGGGCAGCGCTGAACGGCAGTAACGAGAAAGGGATCGAAAGCACCCCCAGGAGCGGTGGGACGATGAACGCGTTACCGGCCACGAGCAGCCGGTGAGGATCGGGGGCGGGATACGGAGAATGCCCGGCGAGGATCTGCTGTCCCGCTCTCCAGATCCCGTGGTAGTCAAAGCCGAACTGGGTGCCGAGCGCCATCCGGGAGACGATGATCAGGGCCGCAATCCCGACCAGCAGCAGCGGCGCCCAGCGACTGTATGGCGACGAGTCCCCCACGTCCGCGACCAGCGGGCCTCGGCCGATCGGCCGGCGGCGACGTCGCGCACACGCGGTCTCGCTGAGCGATCCGAACGAGGACATAGGTTTTGATCGTCTCCCGCGCGACCGTTCCTAGCCGACGATCGGATAGGTCACCCTAAAGAAAGGTGCAGCGTGGGGGCGGGGCTGGGGGGCCCAAGCCGCTAGACCTTAACCCGCGGCGACGCCGAAGAGCATGTAAGCGGCGAGCGGCGAGAGGTCGATCTGAATCCCGCGCAGCGGGCCGCGCTCGGTGATTGTGACGATCCCTCCCTGCAATTTATAGAGAAACCGCGGCGTCGCCAAACCCCCCCCGTGTGTCGGGTTCGCCCCGGCTGAAACTTGGCCGGCCGCACCGCCTAGGTCACCGTGCAAGCCATGGCGTATAGCCCGAACACCACCGGCGGAGGCAAGCAATGAGCGTAGCGCTCGCGTCACCCCCCGACACAACGCTCTCTCCGATCGAGCGCTTGGAAGTCCTCTGCGACCACGGCTCGCTGCATGTGATCCGCACGGAGATCCGTTCGGATCGGATGGGCGAGAAGGCGGCCGCCGGAGACGGCGTCGTCGGCGGAGCAGGACTGGTCGACGGCCGCCCGGTGTTCTGCTACGCCCAGGACTCGAGCTTCGTCGGCGGGTCGCTCGGTGAAGCGCACGCAGAGACGATCGTCCGCGTGCTAGAGCTCGCCGACCGCGCCCGTGCCCCAGTGGTCGGGTTCGTCTCCTCCGGCGGGGCGCGGATGCAAGAGGGCGTCGCCGCGCTCGGCGGTTACGCTCGAATCTTCCGCCGCACCGTCGCGCTGTCGGGGAAGGTCCCCCAGATCTCGATCATCACCGGGCTCTCGGCCGGCGGCGGCGCGTACTCGCCGGCGTTGACCGACTGGATCGTGATGACCGACGAGTCGAGCATGTTCCTGACCGGCCCCGGCGTCGTTCGCGAAGCGCTCGGCGAGGACATCACCGCGAACGATCTCGGTGGTACCCGTGTGCACCAGAAGAACGGCGTCTGCCACTTCGTCGAGCCGAACGCGCTCGACGCCGCCCTCCTGGCCCGCGACCTGCTCGGCTACCTGCCGAGCCATCGGGGCGCGCAAGCACCCGTCCGTACATCGCGGCCGCCCACAGGACGTGACCCGGCAGCATGCGTGCCGGCACAGGCGCGCCGCGTCTACGACGTCCGCGACGTCATCTCCTGCCTGACCGACGACGGCGAGCTGCTCGAGGTTTCCTCGGGATGGGCGCGGAACCTCGTGACCGGGTTGGCCAGGATCGACGGCCGGCCAGTCGGCGTGATCGCCAACCAGCCTCGCTACCTCGGTGGAGTGCTCGACGCTGCCAGCTCCCAGAAGGGCGCCCGCTTCGTTTCGAAGTGCAACTCGTTCGGTATCCCACTCGTCGTGCTCGTCGACACGCCCGGCTTCATGCCCGGCCGTAAGCAGGAGTCCGCGGGCGTGATCCGGTTCGGCGCGTCCCTCGTACATGCATTCGCCGAGGCGACGGTGCCCCGGATAACGGTGATCCTGCGCAAGGCCTTCGGCGGTGCCTTCATCACGATGAACTCCAAGGACCTCGGTGCCGACTGTGTGTACGCCTGGCCCCAGGCGGAGATCGGGGTCATGGGCGCGAAGCCGGCGGTCGGAATCATCCACCGCCGTGAGCTCGCCGCCGCCCCCGATCCCGAGACGGCACGCGAACGCCTCGCGGCCGAGTATGCGCACGCGCAGCTTCGGCCGGAAGTCGCGGTGAGGGCCGGATACGTAGATGAGCTGATAACCCCGATGGAGACTCGCTCCCGGCTCGCCTGGTCGCTCCGCACACTCCAGGCGGCGGCGTAATCATGAGCTATCGCGGCGATGTTCTGCTGACCGGTGGGACCGGCTTCGTCGGGATGGAGGTGCTGGCGCGCTACCTCGAGCGAGGGGATCGCCGCATCGTCATGCTCGTTCGCGCCGCGAATGACGCCGCGGCCCGGACCCGCGTGGACGCGACGCTGCGAAACCTGTTCGGCGTTGTGCGAGCGCGTCGCTACGCAGGGCGCGTTGATGCGGTGGCCGCGGAGCTGACGGCACCGTCACTCGGGCTTCGTCCGCTCCGGCGCCAGGAGCTCGCCCGCCGCGTCACCACGATCGTGCACGCCGCCGCCTCGGTTTCGTTCACGCTCCCGCTCGACGAAGCTCGGGAGATCAACCTCGAGGGAACGCGGCGGATGCTCGATTTCGCTGAGCTGTGCTCCGAGCGAGGCGGCCTCGATCGCTACGCCCACGTGTCAACCGCGTACGTCGCGGGCACACACGCCGGCTGCTTCATGGAGAGCGATCTCGACGTCGGCCAGGGGTTCCACAACTCTTACGAGCAGTCGAAGTTCGAGTCCGAGCAGCTCGTGCACGCGCGGACGTCGGTTCCGTCGACGATCATGCGCCCGTCGATCGTGGTCGGCGACCGCCATAGCGGCTGGACCGCCGCCTTCAACGTCATGTACTGGCCGCTCCGCGCATTCGCGCGCGGTCTCTACGCGGCGGTTCCCGCCGAGCCGACGGCGCCCCTCGACGTCGTCTCGATCGACTATGTGGCGGACGCGATTCACGCGCTGTGCGAGATGTCCGGCGGGATCGGCGAGACCTTCCATCTGACGGCCGGGGCGAACGCGAGCACGATCGGGGAGATCGCCGAGCTCGCAAGCCGTTACTTCGATAAGCCGGCCCCAGCGGTGCTCACGCCGGCCGAGTTCGCCGTCGCCGCCCGCGACGCGACCGAGAGCCAGCGCCGAGCGATCGAAGGCAGCGTTGCCTACTTCCCCTACTTCGCGATCGGGACCACGTTCGACGACGCGCGCGCACGGGCTTGCCTGGACCCGCCGGGAATACTTGTGTCGCCGTTGCGCGACTACCTCGTGCGGCTGCTCGACTTCGCGACCGCGAGCCGGTGGGGTAAGGCGCCGATCGGACGCGCGGAGGCACTCGCGGCGTAGCGGAGGCACTCGCGGCGTAGCGGAGGCACTCGCGGCGTAGCGGAGGCACTCGCGGCGTAGCGGAGG
>Ga0302326_10012277_pt1 | contig 18303 bp, 16 predicted proteins | sample Palsa_T0_3_FD_202264 | JGI IMG/M metagenome (GOLD analysis project Ga0302326, IMG submission 202264) | Peat permafrost microbial communities from Stordalen Mire near Abisko, Sweden - Palsa_T0_3 | ecosystem: Environmental > Terrestrial > Soil > Palsa > Peat permafrost | place: Sweden: Abisko...
AGCCTCCTCACTGTATTATTTATACCAATTCCAGTCGTGGAAGACACTGTTTCCTCAAAAGAGTTATCACAGACAAAATCGATTCCTCCAGCCTCCTCGCTTAACCGGATGGTTATACTGTTTTGCACGTTGTCCTCCCTTGATACATGCTTAAAAGCGTTCTCTATAAAAGCCAGGAAAATCAGCGGAGCTATTTGCAAAGCCCTGTTTTGGATATTTACGTCTAAAAGAACCCGTAGATTGTCATTGCTCCGCGCTCTTTGCAAACCAACATAATTTTCCAAAAACTCTATTTCCTTTTCGAGCGCTATCAGGTCCACATCCGCTTCATACAGATTGTATCTTAGCAGGTCAGCGAACTGCACTACGATGTCTCTTGCGTCGCGATTGTTGATATCAATACGGCTGTAAATAGTATTCAGGCCATTAAATAAGAAATGCGGATTAATCTGTGAACGTAAATATCTCAGTTCTGTCTGTAGTTGACTAATCTCTATATTCTTAACCCGATCCCGTTGTTCGGACCATCGCTGCGTAATGTAAAGCATCGAGGCAACAACAATAAACCAGTCCGCATATACAAAACTGTTGCCAATATCCGCTCCCACATTATTGCTCCTTTCATGATACAAAGCCTCGTAAATATATCTATGATAAGCGCTTCTCACGAAAGTGAACAGCGCAACAAGAAATAGGAGACTGGTAATGTACCAGCCAAACCGCCTCTTTTCCAGCAGATAGGGTATCAAAAACCTATTATTGACAACTACCATGAATACCATAAGAGAAAAATGAACAATAAATGTCGGCAGGTAAGATAACCAACTGTCATTTACAGAAAAATAAGGCTTTTCCAGCACCAGGAACCCGATGTAAGCCAATGAAAAAAGGAAATAAAATGTATATCGCTTGAGCAACATCTCCCATTTCTGTTTAACTGCTTAAAGATATTTTAATGATGCGGTAATCGCAAATACTCATTTCCGGCCAGATACCCGTTTTCTTTGAAATCCGACCAGTAACCCCGGAAATGTTGCAGGATGCCATATATATTTTTTTCGCCCCTGTTTTTTTTCAAATTTCAATATTGCGGGCTGTGACGAATGACTCGGCGCCGACCGCCTATCTAACTTTTAATATAATGAAAAAGATCCTCTTGTTCTTCATCGTATTCGCCTTTTCCCTCTGCAAAGCTCAGACAAATACCCCAACCAATTCAAAAATTGATCTAAAAACCGTTGCTAAAATAATAAAGGAAAAAAATGACCTCTACAGGAAGGCCTATTTAGCTGGCGACTCCGCTTCATTTGCAAATCTTCATCATAGCCAAACCATCAACATGCCTCCAGGCAGACCTTTGTCGATCGGTAAAGCAGCAATAGGCGCCACAGTGAAAGATGTACCGGGCGAAGGTGTGAAGGATATGATCATTAATACAACGGCAGTTTATGGTGGTCCTGACTATGTGATCGAGGAAGGTAAGGTTGGAATTGTCACCCAAAACAATACATACAAAGGGAAATATATCGTCGTATGGAAACAGGAATCGGGAATTTGGAAAATATACCGAACAATATGGAATATGGATTTGAAATAAAAGCAGCTTCTGATACAAGAATCAGATCTATCGATATACTTCGCGGTATCGTAATGGTACTGATGGCAATAGATCATGTCCGGGTGTACTCCGGAATCCCGGCTTGGGGAATAGGGTACGGCATATTTCTTACCCGCTGGATAACCAATTTCTGTGCGCCGGCATTTACATTTCTTGCCGGTGCCAGTGCCTTCCTTTATGGGAAAAGAGCAGGAACCCTGTCTGAGCTGTCGAAGTACCTTCTTGGCCGGGGCCTGATGCTGGTGATATTGGAGTTGACGGCAATCCGCTTTTTATGGACTTTCAATTTCAATTATTCAAATTTTCTTTTGGCAGGCATAATCTGGATGCTTGGCTGGTGTATGGTTATATTGGCGGCAGTCGTTCGGTTAAAACCACGGAGCATCGCGATAGCAGGATTGTTTGTTATACTGTTTCAAAACCTATTTGGTCTGCTTCCCAAGCTTTTCCCATTGACGACACAAAAATATGCCGGATATGCCTGGGAATTCATATATCCCGCAGGATTACACTCCCTCCCCGGCGTGACTATCCTCTACGTACTGGTACCCTGGATCGGGGTAATGATGGCCGGTTACGGATTTGGAAGCGTGTTTCTAAAAAATACCGAAGTTCGCCGCAAGATTTGTCTTTGGACAGGTTTGTCGTCGATCACATTGTTTATCCTAATAGGATGCATCGTCGCTTTAACCCAGGAACCTGAATATAATATGCCTTTTTTGCAGCGTCTTCTGGCCCAACAAAAATATCCTGCCTCGCAGCTTTTCCTACTGATGACGCTTGGGCCATTGATTACTGCAATTCCCTTTGCTGAGAGAATCACGGGTTGGTTAGGAAAGGTCTTTTATACATTTGGAAAAGTCCCGCTATTCTATTACATGGTACATATCCCGGTCATTCATCTCGGCTCCCTAATCATTGTATATTTGAAAGATAGGATTACCTTCCCTGGATGGTATGATACGGCTCCATTTGTCGAAATGCCCGCAGCATATCAATGGTCGCTGCCCTTGCTTTATGCCGAATTCATTGGTGATGTAGCCTTCCTCTATTTGATATGCGCGTGGTACGTCAGATATAAGCATGCACATCCCGAAAAGAAATGGCTTCGGTATTTTTAAGACGCCATTCTGAACCAAGGCGTTAGGATTCAAAATGGGGGTAGGAATAACAGATCATCGCGAATACACAAATTTGTCTTAAGGTGCCGATAGATCGACCCCTAAAACTTGAACTTAGAAAATTGTTACATATGCAAACGGCTGTCCCTGTACTTAAAAAAATGAGTCCGCTACTTCTTGTGGCCAATATCGAGCATTCCATTGAATTTTACACCGAAAAGTTAGGCTTCAGCCTGGATTTTCGGTACGAAGACTTTTATGCGGGCATTGTTAAAGACGGTCATTCCATTCATCTGAAATGCGGCGCCTCTGCCCCTGCGGACAAGGAGCACCTTGAAATTACTTTCTCTGTGGACGGTATTGAACGCCTATACCAGGAGATACTAAACAAATCCGTCGAAATTGTCCAGCCCCTGCGAGATATGCCGTACGGGAGGGAATTTTACATTTCAGATCTGGATGGGAACCATATTTCTTTTCTGGAGGAAGGCTGAGTTTACTATTTCTAAAAACATTTCCTGTCCTGTCAGTCACATTATGAGAACCTAACCTATTCTAGGCGCCACAGGCTCATTTTATCTCCAATAAGTGAATTCTATAACTTTTTATCAGTTTGATATAATAATTAAATGACAAAATGTTTTCAACTTTGTCAATCCAAATTTCCAATTATAAGCGCCAGGTATCAGATTACTTAAACTAAAAAAAATGTTTATGAAGTACATTCTCCCGTCGCTTATGCTTTTGTTGTTCGCGGCCTCCTGCCAGAAAAACAATGGAGGAAGCCCTAAACCGGTAAATGGGGATGTGGTTTACGTGGAATCCAATGACTACCGGGACAATCAGAACAAGATCATCGCCTATCTCAACAAAGGCGATGGCAAGCTCGAAGAATTGCCGGGAAGCCCTTTTCCGGCAGGCGGCTCGGGAGTCGGAGATCCAACACAGGCACTGGGGCCATTAGACTCAGACAATCAGCTAAAGATCAGTTCGGATGGCCATTTTCTTCTTGCCGTCAATGCCGGCAGCAACACGATTGCGGTTTTTAATATACTGGATGACGGTTCGCTGATTTCCGTGTCCGGTTCGCCTTTCTCGTCGGACGGTCAGACGCCGGTAAGTATCGGCACAAAGGACAACTATATATATGTGGTTAACAAGGCCCAGGATTCCGTGCATAAGATCACGACCAAGCCGAACTATACTGTGTTCACCATTGACTACAAGGGAACTTTGACCCCCGTACCGCATTCCACCATCGATCTCAGTACCGGAGCGTCGCCAGCACAGGCGCTCGTATCGAATGATGGCAAATTCCTTTTTGGCGCCGATTTCCTGGCATTCATGCTGCAACCGGCTCAGGGGACCTTGCGCTCTTTCACGATCGACAGCAATGGTAAACTGGATGCCGTTGCCGGCACTCCGCAGGCAATCCCGATGGGCGGTGCATTGGGGCTGGCCCAAAATCCGAGGGACAACACCTTATATGTAGGCTCGCCGGTTACCGGACAGGTCGATGTATATGGCGTCGATGGTTCCAGCGGAGCACTAAATTTTGTCAACTCCGTCACCTCCGGGCCCGCCTCCTGCTGGCTGCGGACCGCCCATGACGGCAGCAATCTGTACGCCCTAAACTCAGCTGAAAATTCTATCTCCGTCTTCAACAGCAGCTCCACGAAATCTCTCTCGCTGATGAATAAAGTCTTTCTTAAGGAATCTGGCCCGCTGTTCACGGCTGGCGGGAAACAGAATTCGACGAGCGAGGACTTCTCCTTTGAATTCTCCCCTACCCAAAATTTCGTGTACGTCGTCAGTCAGTTTGCCAATCCTGATTTCAGCGTTGGGAATTTCAATTACCTGCACGTGTTGGAAGTCGCCGCGGATGGCAACCTGACTGAAACAAAAGACCCGACCTTATTACCCGTAGCCAACATCTTCCGGCCGCAGGGCGTGGAAGTGGTTCACTTCAGCAACCTTTCGAAGTAATTTTCTGTGCCGATGCCCATCCCATTATCCTCAATTGCGATGACACTAATTGAACAAGGCCTGTAATTGTCTATAAATGCGTAAATGTTATAACATCTTGATTGAAGTGTATAACTACTTACCGGGGAAAGGCGGATAAATTTGCACTCTGTTCGAATACTATCATTTTTAATTTTTAATCAACTTGAATAGTTATGAAAAAACTAATGTTTCTTTTAGGCATCATAGCAATTGCGAATGGCGCTTTTGCTCAGGATAATACTATGAATATGCCGGATACGGGCATGTCGAAGATGAGTCAAATGAAAAAGGATTGTTACCTGATGAAGGACGGAAAGATGATGATGATGAAGCATGGTGACACGACGATGATGAAGATGATGGACAAGTCCGTCATGTTGAATAATGGGGCCACCGTAATGATGGACGGCACAGTCAAAATGTCTGACGGAACGACCAAAATGCTGAAAGAAGGCTGGTATGTGGATATGGATGGAAAAATGGGGAAGATGAAAAAGATGATGACAGAGGATAAAATGTAATTGGGAGGCATATCAAAAGCAGGTGTATCTACAAAAACGCATGCCATTAAGCTGGTATGCGTTTGCTTTTTTTCACTTCCGTTGAATCCCCCCCTCGACATAAAAGAATTCCCAATTGTCCAGTGGCTGCAACCGGCCCTTTATTCTTACGGGTTCGCCGACGTAAGGTAACACAGCCTGATTCATCGCCCTACCATCTTCGCCTACCAGCACCGCATAATGCAGCTGACCGTCTGCCTCATACTTTATACAAGGCATGATCCCCCCACTGATGCAGCGGACAGCGCAGCTCAGATGAGTCTTGCCTTCTCCCGGATTCATTGCCCCGAAGTAGCATTTGGGATCGATGATCTCGCCCCTGACCTCGACGGTTTTGCCGGGATAGGCAGCCCGCGGGGGCTCGGCAATCCGGCTACTGGCCGGCGTTATGGAGTGTAGCCCATCGGCGATCTCCAGGATAGGAAAATGGGGAACAGCACCGATGCCCACACCCATACACATCGGTGTCGATCGTTCCGCAGGGCCGCAGGAAATAAATTGCCTGTCCAGCCCATAGCCGGTTATCTTTACAAAGGCTGTTCGCCGTCCTTGCAGCGCCTCCGTCACCAGCTCCTTCGCCCCATGCTTTAACGCATCTATCAGCAGCACCGTAGCAAAAACCGGATTACCACGGGCGTCCTTGCCCTCCGGAGTACGCAATACCGGCACCGGGTCGTTCGTCAGCCAACCCTCCAGGATTTGAACGTGGTCGTAATCCTGTTGAAACCGGGATATCCTATGTTGGGAAAAGGTGAACACCAGCGCCAACGCCAATGCGCCGCCGGCAGCCATCAAACCTAAACGGAATGCCCGGCGGGTCACGCGTTTCCCGTTGTCGCCGCTCCAGCCGATAAAGAAGGCGTCCTCCTTTGTGGTCAATGGGCTTTCGGTGAGGCGTAGGGGTTCGACAAACCTTCCCTCAGGCAGCGCGGATGACTGCACAAAAATCTTATCACCCTCCAAACGCAGGAAATAGGTATGCAGTTTCTCGGTAAAAGGCGGCGGGGCGCATCCATCCTCCGGCCGGTATTGATACCCGTGCCAGGGACAAGTGATACAGCCGTCGACTACCTTCCCCTCCCCAAGCGGTCCCAGCTGGTGCTTGCATACATTGTGAACCGCACTTAGTTTCCCATCATATTTGAATATGGCGATGCGTTCGCCATGGACGACAACTACCTTTGCGCGGTTCTCCGCTATTTCGCCGATCCGGCAGACATATTCCCAACCTCCTGCGTCGACAGTGACGCTGCCCTTGTCCACCTTATATTCCCTGGCGGCCGCAGTTACATGCAAACCCGCCAGGATACCGATGCCCGCCAGCAGCAAAGAAAAAAGGACGGGGCTGTTCTCGTATTGCAGGATACCCAGGGCGATATGCAGAACAATTAACCCATAGGCCCCATATACCAGCATATGCAGGGTCTTCCATGCAACGGGCGAAAGGAAGTTGAGCCAGAAATCGTGGCTGGTGACGGCCATGAACAGGAATATGACCCAGGCCACAGCTCCCAATATCTCGAACGGGAAAAAGACAAACGACCCATAATGCGTATTGCTCGTGAAAAGGGAAACCAGCGGATGCAGGTTGCCGCCACCGTGAAACCAGAGCAGGCTTAGGCCGGCGTGGGCGGAGGCGACGAAAAAAAAGCTGACGCCTAAATGCCGCCGGTTGTAAAGCAATGGCAGGAACGCCCGGTTGAGCCGGCATAGCGGCCCGATAGCCAGAATAAGATGCAGCATCAGGATCGCCAGAGTCCCGAAGGCCCGGATCAGGATCGTATTGGTATTTTGATAAGGGAAGAAAGCGGAATTCACCAGGATAAAAACCGCCAGGTACAGAATGATCCCGGCCCACAAAAACAGATCGTACCGCTTCTTGTACCTATTCCAAAGCACCGCCTGGTAACCTGCACTCATTTTTCTTATTTTAAGAAGGAATAAACAAATACGCCATAATGACCAAAACCGGAAGGACTATGGCCAGGATCATCCAAACGATGCGATGCGCTTTGCGAAGGCTGATGGTCATTTTTCTTTTTTTATCCGTTTACTTAACACCAGGGGCCAAAGCAAGAGGGCCGCAGGCAGGATGATCAATTTGAAACCGATGCCCGACTGGGCTGCGCCCGCATCGGTCCTGCCGGCCTGGAAAAAACAGAACCAGCAGCCCGCCAGGAGACCGGCGAGCAAATAGCCATATATCAAATACACGATAACCATAGTATGAATTTAGGTAATATTTACCTGCCCTTGCCGACTAATCAGCGGTTTAAAAAGTCGATCGATTCCGCTATAACGCCGGTCCACCCCGTTTGATGGCTGGCGCCTACCCCACGGCCATTGTCCCCATGGAAATATTCGTAGAATAAGACCAGCTCCCGGAAATGTTCATCCCGGTAGCGTGTTGCATCCAGCCCGTTCACGGCGCGGTCTCCCTTCTCATCCAGCGTGAAAAGCCGCAGTAACCGGGCGCTCAATTCCCGCGCCACTTCCTGTAAATTCATCCATTTCCCCGAACCGGTGGGACATTCCACTTTCAGGTCGTCCCCATAATACGCATGATAATTCTTCAACGCCTCGATCAACATATAATTCATCGGCATCCAGATGGGTCCACGCCAGTTGCTGTTGCCGCCGAAAAGACCAGTACTGCTTTCGGCAGGCTCATATCGCAGACCGAACCATTCGCCGCCGATCTCCAGCCCATAGCCGTTCTGGTGGATCTTCGACAAAGCCCTGATGCCGAATTCCGATAAAAACTCCTTTTCGTCGAGCATGGTACTCAGCAGTTTGGTAAAACGTTTCTTGGGCAGCAAGGTCAGCAGCATCCTGTCGTCCCTCATTTCTTCCACGATGGTATACTCCTTGTTCTTTTTCAGGTAATCGTTGAACCAATTGAGCCGGCTTACAAATTCGGGGCAGGCCTCGATCTTATCTCTATCTATAGTTAGGGTGGCAAACAGGGTAGTCAGCCCCACAAGGCTTCGCACTTTCAGCGGTTTGTATTCACCATGGGGTAATGCCAGCACATCGTAAAAGAAGCCTTCCTCCTCGTCCCAGGCGCCCGTCCAATCCTTACCTATGCGGTTAAGGCTTTCCGCTATCAAAGCAAAATGCTCGAAAAATTTAGTGCCCATCTGTTCGAAAGCCCCGTCGTGCCGCGTTATTTCCAGCGCGATCGCCAACAGGTTCAGGCAGTACATCGCCATCCAGCTGGTGCCATCGGCCTGTTCCAATTGTCCACCTCCGGGGATGGCGCTGCTACGGTCGAAAATCCCGATATTGTCGAGACCCAGGAACCCACCCTCGAACACATTCTTGCCATGGGAATCTTTCCGGTTTACCCACCAGGTAAAATTGAGGCAAAGCTTGTGAAACGCCTTTTTCAGGAAATCCACATCGCCCTGGCCGGTTTGTTCTTTTTCCATCTCGTACACTTTCAGACAGCTCCAGGCGTGTACTGGTGGGTTTACATCGCCAAAAGCCCATTCGTAGGCAGGTATCTGGCCGTTGGGATGCATGTACCATTCCCGCAGGAAGAGCAGCAGCTGCTCCTTGGCAAAACGGGCGTCCACCATCGCCAGGGAGACACAGTGGAAAGCCAGATCCCAGGCGGCAAACCAGGGATATTCCCACTTGTCGGGCATGGAAATGATATCTTCGTTGTTAAGGGTTTGCCATTCGCTGTTGCGCCCTTTTTTGCGGCTTTCCGGCGGCGCGCCGAGCTGGTTTTTGTCACCGTTCAACCACAAGGGGATATCTATATTGTAATACTGCTTGCTCCATAACATGCCCGCCCACGCCTGCCGCTGAATATTCCGGACATCCCTTCCTGCACCGGGTCTTTGCAGGCTCGCATAAAATTCATCGGCTTCTTTTCGCCTGTCGGCAAAGACGCTGTCGAATGCTGCCTGCAATGGATCATTATCGAATTTTTCTTTGCTTAGCCTTAACCTTATTTCTATCGATTGCCCTGCTTCCACCCGTAGTTGGTAGACAGGGGCCATTTTGGTGCCGTCGTTGGCCGGGTTGGCCTCCGCGCCGTTGACCACCACTTCATGAAAATGGTCCTTTACAAAGGGGTGCCTGTTTTCAACGCCCCACAACCGATGGGTATTCGTCTCGTTCTCCGTAAACAAAACCTGTGGCGCCTGCTGAAAATAAAAATGATAGTCGCCCAGCTCGGGATGCGTTAGGGAGGCTTCCCCATAGCCTTCTTTTTTTTGCAACCGGATGCTTGGCTTCTCCGCCAGCAACCCGAAAGCCCACAGGTTACGGAACCACAATTGCGGCAAAACCGTCATATCGGCCGCCCGCCCGGCACGGTTAAAAACCACTATTTTTATCAGGATATCATCGGTATCGGCCTTGGCATATTCGGTCTGTACGTCGAAATAGCGGTTGCCATCAAAAACACCGGTATCCGTTACCTCGACCTCCCTGTCCAGCCTGGAGGTATTCCTGTTGGCCTCCAGCAATTGCGTGTAGGGGTACGCCGCCTGGGGATATTTGTATAGGTGCTTCATATAGCTATGGGTAGGCGTATTGTCCAGGTAATAGTACAGTTCTTTTACGTCTTCCCCGTGGTTGCCTTCCGGGCCCGTGAGGCCGAATAGCCTTTCTTTCAGGATGGGGTCATTGCCGTTCCAGAGCGCTATGCCAAAACACAAGCGCTGAAGACTGTCGCTGATGCCGGCAATACCGTCCTCGCCCCAACGATACACCCGGCTGCGGGCATGGTCATGCGGGAAGAATTCCCAGGCGCTGCCCCCGGGACTGTAGTCTTCCCTTACCGTTCCCCATTGCCGTTCGCTGAGGTAGGGACCCCAATGATGCCAATTTTTTCCGCCCTCGTCGTTTTCCCGCAAACGGTGATGCTCTGCCGTACGAATCTGATTTTTTTGCATTTGGCTATTTTTATAGTACATCCCTGATGATAAAGTCCGCCACCCGAAGGGCATTGGCGGCAATGGTAAGGGATGGGTTATAGGCCCCGCAGCTCGGAAAAAACGACGCATCGGCCACATACAGGTTCTGTACAGTGTGCAGCCTGCAATGCACATCCAGCACCGAGTCAGCCGGATCGGCCCCAAAGCGCATGGTGCCGCATTGGTGAGAAAGCCCGTCCACGCCCAAATCATATCCACCCCAATAGATTTCCTGCATCCCCCTGTCTGTCCTGCCCACGGCTTCCATAATTTGTTTCAGCCGCAACTTCAAGGTTTCATAGCTGGCTAAATTGTTCTTTTCCGGATAGTAAAACAACTGGATATCTCCCTTCGATGTAAAGCCAATCCGGTTGGCCGCCTGTGGCACGTCTTCAGCTGTCAACCAAAAGTCGATGGCATGCTGTCCGATATACTGAGCATCCTTTCCTTTAAAAACGTCAGGCGGGTTCCACAAATAGGTGGCAGGATCGTTCTTGCCCATCAATTGTATCTCGCCCATAGGGTGAGGATAGTGGGCATCGCCCCAATAATAATCGCCGATACAGAAATATTTTTGGAATATCGAATCGTTCAATTTGTTCGGCGTAAAGGCGATCATGCAGCCATTGATATGTTTCATCAAATGCGTGCCCAATACACCATTTGCATTGCCCAATCCATTCGGGTGCACCAATGATCTGGATTGTAACAACAAGGCAGCTGAATTGACAGCGCCCGCCGCCAGTATCACCATGTCGCAGTCAAAGACACAGGTTTCACCCTCTTTTTCAACTATCACTCTCTTTACCTTCCTGCCGGTGGCATCGGTCTCCAATTGGGTCGCCAGGGCCTGGGTGATGAGCCCTACATTGGGATGTTGCAAGGCAGGTCGTATTCCCAAAACATGGGCATCCGATTTGCACTCGGTAGGGTCGGGAAAACCATCAAAATTGGCAAGCGTCATTGGCGCATCGGGCCGGCCGCCTTCGTCCTGCGGCAGTCTTAACGCCATGGGGATCGGATAGGCCTGAACGCCTGTTTGCCTTATATTTTCAAATAGCTCTTTCGTAAAGGACTCCACAGCAATGGGTGTAAAGGGATATTCACTGTCGGTAAAAGGTTCGGTAGGGTCTGCACCACGCTGCCCATGTACGTACATCAGTCTTTCGGCCTCATCATAATAGGGCTTGAGATCGGCATAGCTCAATGGCCAGGCCGGAGAGATCCCGGCAGGTGTGCTATATTCGGTAAAATCCTTCTCGCGTAACCGGAACGCGGCGGCGCCATAGGCCTTGCTGTTGCCGCCCACCGCATAATATATAAAGGGTGTAAACGGTTTTTCGTCCTTATCGTACCAGACTTGCTTTGGCCGGTAGCGCCCCTTTTCCACCACTTCCACGGGGTCCCAGTTTTCCTTTTCTTTGGGAATAAAACCGCCTCTTTCCAATATCAGGATCTTTTTGCCCGTCGCGGCCAATTTCCTGGCCATAGTCCCCCCACCCGTTCCCGTACCGATAATGATAATGTCATAATGCGCCATCGTATTGTTTTTATTTTATTTTGCATCAACCGGCAACGAAAGCAGAACGGCTCTTATTTCCTGGAAATGTTGCCAGGGAATAAAATGGTTGGCCCCGGGAATAATCGTCGTGTGCATGGATTTGGCATTGCTGCATTGCTGTTGGATAAAATTCACATTTTCAACCGGCACCAGCGGATCTTTATCGCCATGCACGATCCAGATGGGAACGCTGATTTGGCGCAGCTCCGGTTCCATTTTCCGGAGATCGGCCTTCAGATACCACAGTTCTTCATTGGCGGGCCGCATGGCGCCCGGTATCAGGTAATTGAGCGGCGTTTTAAAGAAAACCGGCCGCCATTTTTCGGGCTTTTCCAGCTCCGGCGACACAGAAGCCGCCAATAGAACCAATCCGGCAAATGCCCGGGGATAATCGATACAAAGCCGAAGCACCATTGGACCGCCTAAGGAATGACCGACAGCAAAAACAGGTTTGCCATTCTCTATCATTCGCAATAACGGGCCGATCAGTTTGGACTGATCTTCCAAATTTCTCGCCTCGCCAAAACTGCTGAATCCAAAGCCAGGCCTGTCAATGGACACCATCCTGAATTTTTGCAACAGGGCTGTGTCCTGCATGTACCTTTCAAATGCATCCCAGCTTCCCGGCGAGCCGTGTACGAAAAACAGCGTGGGCAGACTGTCGCTTCCTACCTGCGCATAATGCATAGTATATCCACCCACCTGGTAAGTACTCAGGGACAGCGGGACACCTAGCTTCTCAAAACCGGCCCTGGCAATCTTGTCATCTGTCCTTAATTTCATGGTGCATTGCGCAAGCGAAAACAAAGCGCCTAGTACCAGCACGCACACGACCAGGCCCTTCTTTCTTCTGTTATGTCGCCAGGTTTTTATCATTGTTCGAAATGAAATCTTTTATCCAGGAATACCCGCAGCAGCATTGCCACGCTCCAGGCCTGCTGAACACAGCCCTTGCCTGCCGCGGGCTCCAGCCCATCGAAAATCTCCGAAATGGCGTGAAGGCAACCCTCGTTATAGAAATGTTCCCGGAGCTGTGCCGAACGGTCCCAGATCGTTTTACAGGCCCACGGAGAAAATTCATGCAGATTCAGATAGGCCAGGGCCCATTCGCCCCATAAAAATGGCCATACCGTGCCCTGGTGATAAGCCGTGTCGCGTTGCCAGGCATCACCCTCGTATACCGGCTTGAAATCAGCGTTTTTCGTATCGAGGGTGCGAAGACCCAGCCCGGTGTAGAGATTCGTTTCAATGCAGGCCAGGATGGCTTCTTTCGCCGCTGTATCCAATGGTGAGAAAGGAAGGCTAAGCGCATATACCTGGTTGGGCCGGATGGCGTCGTCCACTAAATGGCCCGGTATGACTACATCGTTCAAATACCCTTTGTCGTTGACAAAGTATCTGGTAATGGAACCCTTTGTCGTCTCCGCGTCCAGTCCGGGGATCGCCTGGCTATTACCCGCCACCGCCTCCGTAAGACTGTCGTAGATACAGATGGCGTTGTACCAGAGCAGGTTGATCTCCACCGGGCAGCCGCTGCGGGGTGTTACCACATATCCATTTACCCTGGCGTCCATCCAGGTGAGCTGCTGCCCCTGTTGCCCCCCATACAACAACCCCTCCCCGGTCTGATGGATATTGTATCTCGTCCCCTTTATGTGCCATTCCAATATATCTTCCAGTACCGGCAAAGTAGCCCCGATAAATTCGGTGTCGCCGAATGTTTGATGGTACTCGTATAAGGCTACAAACAACCAAAGGGTGGCGTCGACGGTATTGTATTCCAGTGGCTCATCGCCATCGGGGAATCGGTTGGGCAGCATACCTTTATCTACGTATTTCAGAAATGTTTGCAAGATGCTCCTGGCCTCCTCCTGCCTCCCGGCCGCTATGCTGATCCCCCGCATGGCGATCATGGTATCGCGGCCCCAGTCGGTAAACCAGTGATACCCGGCAATCAGGGTGCAGCCATGAGTCGATTGACGCTGCACGACAAACTGCCTGCTGCTATCCAGCAAATCTTCCACGAAGCGGGGCAATTCCTTCTGAAGAACAGACTCGGGAGCAGCCTTGCTGCTGATCCCATCGCCGGTAAAAAACGCCAGGGTGCAATTTTCGTTACTGCCCAGCACCACCTCGATACAACCCCTTGATCTTATGTCTTCGGTAAAATCAAAGCCGCGTTCCTTCTCCCTTTCGTATTGTATATGGTTCACCCAAAAATCCTCATCCTTCCACTCGCCTTTGGAATGCTGGACAAAAAATGGCCTGGCCCCATAATGGGCATATATCTTCAGCTCGTTCCCTTCTTGCCTTTCCACATAAAAATCATAATAGGCATTTTGCCGGAACAAGGAATGGTAATCCCTGAATACCAGCAACGGCCGGATAGTCAACGATAGTTCATGACCACCTGTATTGGTATAAGTGACGACCGTCTTGTTTTGCCCCTGTATCATGGCTATTTGCTTTTCCAATACCCAGCCATTGCCCGAATAGGTAAAGGTGAAGGTGTTTTTTTGGTAAGCCGTCGCCCGCAAATTCATGAACCCTTGCGGGTATACTGCGCCTGCGTATTGGTTGGCCGACAGTTGAACCGCCTGTCCGTCGAATACCAGGGTTTCTTCCAGTTTCGATACCAGCACCATCCTTTCCGTAGGCGGGTTGAAACTGGCTACAAGAAGACCGTGATAGCGACGGGTATTGGCCCCGCTTAAGGACGAGGAGGCATACCCGCCGATGCCGTTGGTTACCAAAAACTCCGTATTGCTCAAGGTTTTGAAATCCTGCACACCACTTTTTTGTATAAGGTGATCAGCCCCGTCATCAGCAGCGTGAGGCTTACGATAATGTTGAGCAAGACCTGCCGCTCTCTCAGGATATCGATGAACAAATGCCCCGCCAGCCCATAGAGCAGGAAGGCCAGCGAAGTACCTATCCCGATGGCGGTGACATATATATTGTAGGAGGCGCTCGTGTCGGTAAGCATCTTCCTTGACTTGAATACTGCCGTCCAACCCAGCCAGAAAGGAAGGTGGAGGGGATTTAGGATGCTCAGGAGCAGACCGGCGAGAAAGGGTCGGCGACCGGTTAAGGGAACCACCGTCTCCGGCACGTGCATTCGAAATGCCGCCCACAGGCCGGCGCCGGCCAATACGAAGAGGGCAAGACAGGCCAGCAGGCTGAAGAAGGTAAAAAGACGCTGCATTCCTTCCAGCTTCTTCATGACGACAATAGCCACGCGGACCAGCAGCATCTCTACCAGGATAGCTCCCATGGCAAATTGTATGGCTCCCGCCGTATCCATCCGAATGACGAGATTCGCCACACTGACGTTCAAGGTGCCGATCGGTAACGTACCGAGGAAACTGACGAGGAAGGCCGAGAAGAAAAGATAGAGTTGTCGTGCCATGCTATGCGGAGATTAATTTCAGGTATTCGGTATTTTCCTTCAACAGTCTTAGTCCTTCCCTCGTCCTCATGAGCGGGATACCACTGGCCGCGGCATTCATCGTGCTGATCCGGTACAAGATCCGTAAGTGCCGGATAATTTCCCGCCAGGCGAAAAAGATCGAGTGAGCCGGATCATAGATATGGGTGGGCTCACTCCCCGCGCCGTTGAGTTCGATCACCGAATAGTTCTTGCCGGCGCAGAGTTCAGCCCAGTCCTTATACTTTATATCCAGTCGCCCATAATAAAACCCCGGTATCTCCCGGCAGAGCCGGTCAATCGTATGGACCAGCTGGTCGTCGACCAGGTGAGTCAAATCCACGAATTTAGCGCCACGGCTGTGGTTCCCATACGGCACCAGCGTTTTACACGCGCCTGCCGGCAGCACCTCCTCCAGCACCCGGCCATATGTAGCCCTGAGAACCGGCAACTGCAAAAAGTAACGATCTTCCTGCGACAGCAGGGTTTCGATCGTCGACATTCCGTCCCCTACTACGGCCAGGAACTCCTTGCCGACTATGCCTGAGATGTGCCCCTGCTGTTCGCCGGGTAACCGGTAATAAAATATCCCGACTTCCTTTTCATACGGAACAAACTCCTGTACCAGGAAATCTACCTTGCTTTGGGTGGCATAACAAGCCAATTCGTCTTCCGTCCGCAGCAGCTTGACGCCGATTCCGCGCATACCGATGTCCGGCTTGGCGATAAGGGGAAAGGACAAGCCCTTCTCCCCGATGCGGCCCATCATTTCAGCGGTCTTGCTTTTTTTCGCGACTAACAGCGTTCGGGGGTAAGACCAGCCCGGCATCAGATCATAGATCATTTTCTTACTCTCCATCAGGAATCCTCCATGCCGGATGGATGGGTTGGAAGCGTTGAAGAAGAAAAAGGAACGCGCCTTTATTCCAAGCCATAGCCAATAGAAGTAGATCGGGGCATAGACAACACCGAACGACCAGTATTCCCAATTGAATAGCTTGATGCGCCATTTTTTAAAGGCCGGGAGACGCTCTGAACCGGGCCGCTTCACCTGCAGCTGTTCCTCGAACAGTTGCTTGCTTCTGATATCCAGGTAGCTAAAGCTGGATTTTGATGCCGATAGATGAAGAGAAGTGATACTTACTGTGGATATTCGGCCATCCCGGTTCATCAATAGATCGTTGTATGAGTCGCCTGAGCCGGCTGTAGAATGAAAGCCCATAACGCTTTCCGTACTTACCTTTTCTCCGGACTCCAGCCACTGTCTGAACCAGCGTTTTCTTTCGAGAATAGCGTTATCGTCATAGAGCGTGACCGACGACCAGATATGCGCAGACAGGACGGATGGACGGAAAATGTATTTGGCAGCGCCGTCCCAGCGGCATTCATATAGTCTTGTCTTCCGCCGGATATTTCGGCTGGGCGCGCCCTTATCCGCCGCCATATATAAGACCAGCGTAAAAGGTTCTATGCCGGATAAATCCATGCCCTTAAAACAGGCCAGGCCATCCGCGGAATGGATGAGATCCAGGAATACCATTCCCCGGCTTTTGCGGTACGCGGGAGCCTTGACATGATTTTGAAACGCGCCATTCAGCAAGACGGCGGCATCTCCCGTACTTTTCAAGGCAATCCAGGTGCCACCCCCATCAGGGTCCTGGGGATAAACCACCTCATGCGTGGGCCAGTGATGGCGCACAGGCCGTATCGCCTGGCTCCGGGTAGCGTGCTCATCCCGGTTGGACGTGAGATACACGCCACTCTTGGCTGGGATGTACGTTACTGTGCACATGCTTTCCTGAATTTCTGGGTGGAGAGGGCAACGCCGAAGTTTTCGGGCAGTGGCAGATCGGCAAGGGCGGATACGCCAATCCGCAGCAACGCCATATGATGGACCGTATGTTCGAGATTATAGACAAGCTCCCGTTGATAATTCGTCCGGATCCTCGCCGTGGCGGACCCGGCCTTCCGAAGCAGCACCATTTCCCCCGCCGCCTCCACCGTGTCGAAATCGGCAGTCAGCCACAGCTCTTTGTCAGGTCTGGCCAGCTGATCGGCTACCTCCTCCAATTTCAGGAGGGCACATCGCCGGTCTGTCTCGATAGCGTGGGACCTTTTACGGTTATCGTAGTCCACCACTCCACACTCGTATCCCGAAAAGAGCTCCAAAAAGAATTCAATGATGTGCCGGGTATGCTGGCCGATGCTGGCTTCCGAAAGAAGCCCCAACGGCTTCGTATACTGTTCGTCGGTCAGGTCTTCCAGCAAGGCGGAGATCTGTGCTAATAAATTAGTGATCTGGATTCTGGCGTACATATTCTATTATTGTTTAGGGGGTCAATGATAAACTTTGGCCCAATTGGCATCCGCTTTCGCATGCAGGTTCGTCTCGTCCGCATTCCATTTATTCAGCGTATTGTTCACCCAGCTGTGATAAAAAAGAAACAATTTGCCGTTGGTTATTTTAAAGTACTCCGGATCGATTTCCACTTTATCCCCGCTGGCGCCCATGGCATAGGCGCACCATCCGCCATACTGCGGTTCATATTTCGCCGGGTCGGCCTTGAAAAGATCGCGGTCTTGGGGAGTCGAGAACCGATAGGTGATCCCGTCCACCACCCAATTTATTTCCTTATTTCCTGCAACGGCCTTTCCCATGGTGAAATACGCTACCGGGTCGTATCCTTTTATCGCCAACCCATCCCTGGAAACATTGAATGCCTCTTTACGCAAAGCACCCTCATTTTGCGCCGATGCGGCATACGTCACGACGGACAAAGCCAAAAAAACAAATAAACGCTTCATATTGCTCCTCTTTTTATCTTTTTGTCGGGCTTTGTGCATCTTCCTTACAAGCTTCTCAAGATTTGTTTCCGGCCATCTCCCACGCGAGGCCCAATCTTACCCGAGGCCCAATCTCACGTGAGGCCCAATCTTACCCGAAGTCCAATCTTACGCGAGGCCATCTCTTACCCGAGGCCCGATAAAATGAATGGGCTTCTTGCCGAAGGTACTATCCCTACCTTACCTACAACGTATATACCCAAACTGTTATACTTTTGTGATAATTTATATATC
>Ga0302326_10012278_pt1 | contig 18302 bp, 12 predicted proteins | sample Palsa_T0_3_FD_202264 | JGI IMG/M metagenome (GOLD analysis project Ga0302326, IMG submission 202264) | Peat permafrost microbial communities from Stordalen Mire near Abisko, Sweden - Palsa_T0_3 | ecosystem: Environmental > Terrestrial > Soil > Palsa > Peat permafrost | place: Sweden: Abisko...
AACCGCCGCGGCCTGAACGCTAGCTCAACCGATCGGATGCTGTCGGGAGCCGTTGCAAATGTCCAAACTGCAGGCCCCTTCGGGGCGAGGCTTCCAGCCTGTCTCGGGGCTGAATACTCGCCTGGGCGCTCACCCATCGAGGAAATCTGTAACTCGTTAGTTCGTTTCTCTTTCCGGGCAATCGTTCCCCGAATCGAATTCGATAGTATCTCGGAGTACCGGCCTAATATTATTGATAGCCAGTGATATTGTTAGCAAATAGACAGTCAGGAGCAACCAGCAGCCGTGAAAACTCGTTAGCCCATCAGGGCGCTACCCTCAATGTCGCTCAATTGTTTTTACTTGGTTGTGTTGCTAACAAAATGCGCGGGTGGCACTCTCTCGTTGTCTCTTGTCAAGGACTAGCGAGCGACCGACCAAACTTTGTCATACGAAAAAGCTTAGGCAACGGTTCGAAAAGTGTATTGGCGAAGCTGATGCATCGGTGCGAAAGCTATCCGTCGTCAACCGTTTTCCTCCCTTCGCTTATGAACGAACTCAATACTCAGAAGATTTACTCGGCGCTCGACCAATTTCGGATCGAGACCCCAAGCTGGGGCTTCGCCGATACCGGCACCCGGTTCGGCAAGTTTTTGCAAGACGCTGCCGCCATCGACATTAACGACAAACTGGCGGACGCGGGCCAGGTCCACACTTTCACGGGTGTCTGCCCGTCGGTCGCCCTGCATGTGCTCTGGGATTTCCCGAAGGGCAAGTCTCCCGCCGACATCGTGCAACTGGCAAAGAAGCATGGGGTGCGCATCGGCGCAATCAACCCCAACCTATTCCAGGATCAGATTTACAAGTACGGATCTATTTGTAATCGCGACCCCGAGATTCGTCAGGAGGCGGTTCAACACTTGCTTGACAGCGCGCAACTGGCCAAGCAGACGGGTAGCCGACTGGTTGCCATCTGGCTGGGCGATGGGTCGAACTACCCTGGCCAAGCCAACATCCGCTGGCGTAAACACTCCCTGGTCGAAACCTTGCGGCCGCTGCACGAGGCGTTGGACGCCGACCAGGTGATCTTGCTCGAATACAAACCGTTTGAGCCGGCCTTCTATCACACCGACCTGGCAGACTGGGGTATGTCGTACGTCATTGCCAAGGAGGTTGGCCCGAAGACCCGGGTGCTGGTTGACACCGGCCACCATTACCTCTCCCAAAACATCGAGCAGATCGTTGCCTGGCTCTTGGACCTCGGGATGCTCGGCGGCTTTCACTTTAACGACCGGCGCTACGCCGACGACGACCTCACCTTTGGCTCTATCGATCCTTACCAGGCGTTCCGGATCTTTCACGAAATCCATTTCTTTGCTTGGGAAACCAAACAGCAACTGCAGATCCCCTACATGATTGACCAGTCGCACATCGACAAGCCAAAGATCGAGGCCATGATCCAAACCGCCGGTACCGCGCAGGAACTGTACGCGAAAGCCGCCGCTGTCGATCACGAAAAGCTCGCGCTGCACCAGGAACGCAACGAACAGATCGACGCCGAAGAATGCCTGCGAACGGCCTTTTTCAGTGATGTCCGGCCAGCGATTCTCGAGTGGCGCAAGCAACATAATTTGGCGCTCGATCCGTTGGCTGCCTTCCGGGCAAGCGGCTACGAACAGCGCGTCGGCAAGGAGCGCAAAGCACGACGCACGGAACTGGGTCTAACCAGCTCAGGATCGTACGCATAGAAACACCGCCCGATTTGAGCCTTCCTTTTCAAGGCTCAAAAATGACCCAAAATCCCTCGTTCTATGCCTCCTAATCCGTTCCTCGGAGTTTTTTTTCACTGGCTCGGCGGCCTCGCATCGGCCAGTTTTTATGTCCCCTACCGCGGCGTTAAGAAATGGGCGTGGGAAACCTATTGGCTGGTCGGCGGCGTGTTTAGTTGGATTATCGCTCCTTGGTTGCTTGCGCTAGCGTTGACGCCCGACCCGCTCGCCGTGCTGCGCCAGACGCCTGGCTCGACGCTCTTTTGGTCGTATTTCTTCGGTGTGCTATGGGGCGCCGGTGGTCTGACCTTCGGTCTCACGATGCGCTACCTGGGTATGTCGCTGGGCATGGCCGTGGCGCTGGGCTACTGCACAGTCTTTGGCACTTTAATGCCGCCTATTTTCAAGGGCGAATTTATGTCGAAGGTGCTTGGCACCCCATCCGGCGTCGTGATCCTGATCGGCATCGGAGTTTGCGCGCTCGGTATTGCGGTCGCGGGAATGGCCGGCATTTCGAAGGAGCGTGAAATGTCCGAAGACCAGAAAAAAGCTACCATCAAGGAGTTTAATTTCAAAAAAGGCCTGGCGTTTGCCACCTTCTCCGGCGTGATGAGTGCCTGCTTTTCCTATGGGCTCGCAGCGGGTGACCCGATCAAGAAGATCGCCCTTGCGCACGGCACCGGCATGCTATGGCAAGGGTTGCCCGTGCTCATTGTCGTCCTGCTCGGGGGCTTCACGACGAACTTCATCTGGTGCGTGCTGCTCAACGTGCGGAACAAGACCGGGTACCAGTATTTCAGCTCGAGGCTCCGCATCCCACTGCCCTCGCCTGAAGACGAGGTGATCAGAGCGACCGCGTTCGACGCGCCAAGCATCAAGCTGTTCGGGCGGCAGAAAGCTTCTCGCATGGAGGCGTGGGTTAGCCTGACCGCTGAAATGAAGCGAAAAGGAGTCGGCGTCCACAACTATTTATTAGAAGTGACCGAACAGGTGGCAAACGGGAAAATAGCCGAAGGGCTTCAAATGCCTGCGGGGACGGCCGTCAAATGTCTGGACCAGGTTCGCGGATGGGATGATAAACCGATGCTACAGTCCCGCTCATGGTTTCATCCTCGGCTCAAACTCTCTGGTAAGGAAGATTTTGGACGGCCGCTTTACGAACTCTTAAAGGACGAAGTGGGCGTTAACGCTGATAATGCTCACGAAGAGTTTCTTGCCGTGCCTGCTGATGCGAAACTGGCGCGTCGACTCGAGATAAAAGAGGGAGCTCCTTTACTGCTTCGACGTCGAATTGTTTCAGACTCGAGCCGTCGGCCAATCGATTACGCGGAGATTTATTATCGTACCGAGGCTTTTTATTTGACCCTGGATTCGACACTGCGCAGCCACGCACCAAGTGAGGAGGTTCTAGTGCAGCCCGGGCGGGCGCAAAGCGTCAACACCCTGTCCGCATCGGTACTTTCCACTGAGTCGGTACGACCGGAGGCGAATAATAAGCTCCACGTTCCGCTGGTTGCCAATTACGCCTTTAGCGCATTAGCCGGCGTTCTTTGGTACCTGCAGTTCTTTTTCTACACGATGGGGGAGAGCCAAATGGGTGCCTACGGTTTCTCGAGTTGGACGTTGCACATGGCCAGCATCATCATTTTCAGCTCGCTCTGGGGCATCGCGCTCCTGGAGTGGAAAGGTGTTAGCGCCCGCACAAAGACGCTGCTCGCGGCGGGCTTGGCGCTGCTGGTTCTCTCAACAGTCATTGTCGGTTACGGCAATTACGTTGGGGTGCATGCCGCTCACTAATCAACACTGGTGTCCTGTCCCCGAAATAGCAGGTGTGTATGTGTTTAGCGCCCGTCCTACGGCCTGAAGGGGCCAGAAAGGGTTTACCCTGGTATGGGTTTAGCGCGGTATTGGTACCTCCTGAATCGTCGTCGTCCTGGTCGTCGTTCTCGTCCTCGACTTCTGTGGATGCGGGAATCGCGCCGATTGCCAACGACGTTGAAAGATCAAGAACAAGGACGACGACGAGGACGATTGGCGCTACACGGCGCTAAACACATACAAACCCTGGGCGATGCTTTGTTGTCCCTTCGGGCCACAGGAAACCACGCTAAACCCGTACGCTAAAGGCCGGGAAACGCCGCCAAGAGTTCCTGAATGACCTCTGGACCCATGACGCTGATCGATCCCAGGACCCGGCTGCGAATAATCGCGGCGGCTGTGGCCTCAAGCACTTCCAAACGGTCGAAGGCATCCAATACCGTGCGGCCGGCAACCATCACGCCGTTGTTTTCAAGAAGCGCTACTGGATTTTTCGGCCCCACGACCGCCGCCACTTCTTCGCCGTCACCGTACTGGTGTTGGAAGGGAATCTTTCCGACATCTTTGAGGAACAGATAGCTTTCCGGGATCGTGCGGGTGTCGAGGGGAAAGTCGCTGACGCTAAAGGCAGTACCGTTCAGGGGCAACGCGTTGACGATCGCCTGGATCTCGGGATGCGCGCGGTAAATCGCCCGGTGCAGCCCTGCAGCCCGGCTGGGTTTTTGGTCCGGCGCGTGCTTGCCGTCGCGGATGAGAACCAAATCTTCCAACCCCATCTCGTGGCGATCCACGTGTGAAGGCGTGACCACAAAAATATCTTCATCCACCCTCGCCGAGAAGCTACCCCAAGTGCTCGTCATGAGCCGATGCTCATAGGCGCGATGACTAAAGTCGCAGATTTCTTGTCGGAGCTCTTTTTCGCGGCTCGAGGGCGTTTGGGGCGAACCTGCCGGCGAGAGGATCCGCGGCTTTTTCGATAATTCAATCTGAGCTTCGCTCAGGTAGTTTACCTTCCCGAGCAGTCGTGCATTCAGGATAATCTGGCCAGTGAACTCGAGCGTTTCGAAGCGTTCGAAAGCGCGCGCGAGGTTTTCGCCGCCAACCACCACGCCGTGGTTTTCCAGAACGACACAATTCGGCCGCAACTTTGAACCACATTGCTCGGCGATGCGTGCTCCGAGTTTAATGCTCCCCGGGAGTGCGTACGGCGCGAAAGCCACTGGCCCGCAGACCTGCCAGGCCTCCGGAAAGAGGCGCGTGTCCGGCACCTGTCCGCAAATACTGAAGCTCACCAAGGCGCTAGGGTGCGCATGAATGACGGCGTGGAGGTCAGGCCGCACGTCGTAAATCCTCAGGTGAAAGGGGCTCTCCGACGAAGGCGGATGCGTGCCGTCCAGGTCGCCGTTGGGGCTGATCCGTACGATGTCCTGGCGGCGCAAACTTCCCTTGTCCACCCGCGCCGGCGTGATCCACACGTCACCGTTTTCGTCTCGGACAGAGATGTTACCGCCGGAGGTGGTGGTCATTTCGTGCGCGTAGATGCGCTCCATGATCGCGACAATCTGATCGCGCGGGTGAAGAAGTGAGAATGCTTTCATATGGGTATCAAAACTTTGGTCAATTGGCCTGCAGTACGAAACAGGAACTGGCGCTCAGGAGACCGCAGCCTTCATGACGGATTGTTCGGTCGCTTCACCGCGAGGCAGGTCTGCGGTGACGCGACCTTCGTGCATTACCAGGATGCGGTCGGCCACGCGGAGGATCTCCGGCAATTCGGAGGAAATCACGATCACGGCGACGCCCTTGTCGGCGAGGTCAGCGATGATCTTGTGCACCTCGGCCTTGGCGCCAACGTCAATGCCCCGCGTCGGTTCATCAAGAATCAACACCAGCGGCTGGATTGCCAGCCATTTGGCGATAACGACCTTCTGCTGGTTGCCGCCGCTAAGGTTGCGCGTAATTTGTTCGCGGCCGGAGACTTTGATATGCAGCATCTCGATGTAGCGATTTGTCACGGTGTTCTCTTTGGCGGCGCTGATCAGTCCGAGGCGATTGAGAATTGCGGGGTGGATTGCCATCGTGATGTTCTCGCGCACGGTCATCGGAAGGACGAGCCCGAATCGTTTCCGATCCTCGGAGGCGTAACCCATACGGTGAGCGACGGCGCCACTTGGGTGGTGAATGGCGGTTTCACGGCCGTTCAGCAGGAGGGTGCCGCTGGTTTTCTTTCTCGCGCCCATGAGCAGCAACGCCAATTCGGTACGGCCGGCGCCGAGCAGTCCGGCCAGGCCGAGGATTTCGCCTTTGCGCAGTTTGAAGGAGACGTTGCGAATCCGCGGAGGGCCGCTGAGGTCGCGCACCTCCAGTACGATATCGTCGGAACGCTGCCCGTGACGTTGGCCGTAAAGGCGGTCGAGCTTGCGACCGACCATCATCGCGACCAACTTGTCTTCGGTAGCGTCGCGGGTGGCAATTTCGCCGGAATTCTCGCCGTCTTTCATGCAGACGACGCGGTCGGTGATGGTCAGCACTTCGTCGAGTTTGTGGGAGATGAACACGATCGCGATCCCACGCTCTTTCAACTCCCTCATGATCACGAACAAATTACGCGTTTCCTCACCAGTGAGCGCGGAAGTCGGTTCGTCCATAATCAGGATACGCGTGTCGTGAGAAAGCGCCTTGGCGACTTCGATCATCTGCTGCTGGGCTACCCCTAGCTCACGGACGATCGCCGCGGGATCGATCTCCACTCGCAAAGCGGCGAACGCGGCGCGCGCCTTTTCGCGCATCTTGGAGTAGGAGAGAAGCCCGGACCGGCCGCGTACTTCATGGCCGAGAAACAGATTCTCCATTGCCGGGAGGTTCGGACAGAGGTTGAACTCCTGGAAGACGATACTGATGCCTTGAGCGAATGCTTCTTTCGTGTTTTTGAAGCGAACCGGGTTCCCATCAAGGAGAATCGTGCCTTCGAACTCCGCGTGTACTCCGGTAAGGACTTTCATCAGGGTCGACTTGCCGGCGCCGTTCTCGCCGAGCAGGCAGACGATTTCCCCTTTGCGCAGCTGCAGGTCCACGTTTTTCAACACCTGCACCCCGGAAAAACTTTTGCTAATGCCTCGCATCTCCAGCATCCACTCGCTCATGATTTTCTTCTCCGGCTGCGAACGACGTCCAGGATTGCTGCCAGCACGATGATGGCGCCGATGATCAAATCCTGCCAATAAGCGGAGACTTCCATCAGCACCAATCCGTTGCGGATCACGCCCATCACCGCTGCGCCGATCAGCAGGCCCAACACACTGCCGTGTCCACCCATCAACGACGTTCCGCCGATCACACACGCGGCGATGGCATCGAGTTCCAGTCCCAAGCCGGCATTCGCTTGTGCGGAGCGGAATCGCGCGACAAACAGCATGCCGGTCACCGAACTGAGCACGCCGGCAACGACGTAGGTAAGGAATTTGATGCGCCGCACATTGATCCCGGATAGCTCGGTGGCCTCCTCATTGCCGCCGACGGCGTACACGCGTCGTCCAAAAACGGTGTAGGTCAGTACGACATGCGCGACCACGGCCAGGACCGCCAGCACAATCAGCGGACCGGGAATGCCAAATATGTTCTCGTTGCCGACGCTAATGAACGATTTCGGGATGGCTTCAACGGAATCGCCGTGGGTCAGCACCAGGACCAATCCGCGCGCCATCCCGAGCATGCCAAGGGTGACGATGAACGGTGTGACGCCGATCCACGAGACGATGATGCCGTTGATGGCGCCGATCACCGCACCGGTCAGCAGACCGACCAGCACCGCAAGGACGGGATGCATTCCCGCAGCCATCGCCATGCCGCAGGTAACCCCGCTCAGACCAACGATCGAGCCAACCGAGAGATCAATCCCGCTGGTCAAAATTACAAAAAACACGCCGAGCGCGACGATCGCGGTGAATGCAATCTGCCGGCTGACCAAAAACGCGTTGATGGGGCTGGCAAACTTCGGCTGGTAAATGCTGATCGCCACCATCAAACAAATCAACGCTAGAAAGATGCCGGATTCCGGTCGACGAACCAGACGGATCAAGAAGTTCGGGCGTGACGAATCCGCCGAGGCATTGGCCTTTCCTTGACCAGACAGTGGTTTCATTTCGCGAATTCCTTCTTCATGTCCGCCATGTAGGTGTCCACATTATCCTTGGTAATGATGAGTACTCCGGTATCGATTACCTTCGGCAACGTTTTGCCATGGATCGCATCGAGCAGCATCTCCACGGATAACCAGCCCATCTTGTAAGTGCGCTGAGCGAGGCAAAAACTGACGATATTACTGCGGATGTAAATCAGCGTGTCGGGCAAATCATCGAAACCGGCGACAATGATTTTGCCGGCTTTGCCTTGTTCTTTAATCACCGTCGCCGCGCCCGGCGCTCCCTCGGCGGATACGGCAAAGATCGCCGTAAGGTTTGGATGCGCCTCCAGGAGCGCCTCGGTCTTATTGACTGTGATATCCATTTTGCCCTGTTCATCTTCGCGGGCGACGATCTTAATATCTGGCGCTTTCTCCTTAATGCAGCGCTCGAAGCCCTTGAATCGATCATTGAGATTGGGCGCGCCAAGTCCTCCTTGGAGCACGGCGAGTTCGCCCTTGCCGTTCATGACTTTGATCAACTCCTCCGCTGCCTGGTAGCCGGCGGATTCGTTATCCGTGCCAATGTAACAAAGTGCCGACGAGGAAGGCGCAGGCGCGTCGAAGGTGATGACCTTAATGCCGGAATCCGTGGCCTCCTGAATGACCGATTTCAGCCCGTCGTCGTCGAGCGCCGAGATGGTAATTCCGTCCACGTGAAGCGCGATTAGGTTCTCGATGATCTCGACCTCCATCGGCACTTCAAAGGCCTTCGCCGCCCGGTACTCGGTCTTAACGCCGTATTTGACGCCGGCATCTTTAAAGCCCTCGTAACACGGCTCGTAGTATGGGTGCACACCTTTGGGCACCATGACTAAGCTTATCTGGGCGGCGCCGGAGGCGGCAAACGGAGCTACTGTGCAGATGGTTAGGGCCAATAGCGGGATCTTCGTGAATTTCATGCGGGACCTGTTTTCTTTAGTTAGATATGACTAAAAATCTCTCTGCTGAATATCGGCAAAAGACCTTGGCGCAGTATTCAGTTTGTTAGGACGATAGATTACCGATTCCGACCGACTGTTTCGGAAGGCGGTAAAAATTCTAATAGACGAAAAGATTTAACCTTGGCCATAGTAGGCGTTCTTTCCATGCTTACGCAGAAAATGCTTGCTCAGCAGGTGACTAGGGATCGGTTGTACCTGAGGACTCAGTTGAATGGCTTTCAGCGCCATCTCAGCGATAATTTCCACCGCAAGCGCAGTTTCGACCGCTTTCTTCCCGGTCGGCCCCCAAACAAATGGGCCGTGGCTATGAACAAGCACCGCGGATACCTCGAGCGGACTAAGATGTTTGAAACGCTCGACGATCACATTGCCGGTTTCCCATTCGTAGGCGGACTCGATTTCCTCTGCACTCATCGGTCGGGTCACCGGGACTTCACCATAAAAATAGTCGGCATGTGTTGTGCCTAGACAAGGGATTCCCCTGCCGGCCTGCGCAAAAGCGACCGCATTACGCGAATGGGTGTGGACGACCGACCGAATGCCGGTGAACGCTTGGAAAAGCCGACGATGGGTCGGTGTATCAGATGAGGGTCGAAGGGCGCCCTCAACGACTTTTCCTTCGAAATCCACCACCACAATGTCGTCGACCCTCATGACTCTGTAGTCCACGCCGCTCGGCTTGATGGCGAAGACCTGACGCGCCGACTCAGCAACGCTGACATTTCCGAAGGTCAGATCAATCAGTTTGTACTCGGGCAGCAAGAGGTTGGCCTCGTAGCATTCTGCTTTGATATCATCGTAGTTGCTCATGATTTTGGTACTCGGTTGACCTCACAGACGCCCCAGGCCAGGAGCAAGATGGTAATAAATTTCGTTCTGCCGGAGCTCGTCCTTAAAGCCGCGCAATTCTGTATTGGCGTCGATAACCACCAGTTCCGCGCCGGCAATCTCCGCTAGATCTTCCAAGTGCTCCGCCGTCACCGCATAGCTGTATCCGGTGTGATGAGAGCCGCCTGCGTAGATCCACGCAGCGCCGGCTGTCTTGAAATCGGGCTTCGGCTTCCACACGGCGCGTGCGACAGGCAGCTTTGGGAGCGGCGCCGGCGGGTCCACCACATCCAATTCGTTAACAATGAGGCGAAAGCGATTCCCGAGATCTATCAAAGAAGCGTTAATCGCCGGTCCGGGTGGCGCATTAAAAACCAGACGTACCGGATCTTCCTTGCCGCCGATGCCGAGCGGGTGCACTTCCAGCGAAGGCTTGCCAGCGGCAATTGACTCGCAAACCTCAAGCATATGTGAGCCAAGAACCAGGGAATCGCTGGGGTCCAGATGATAGGTGTAGTACTCCATAAATGACGTTCCACCCGATAGGTCGGCAGCGATTACCTTCATTGCCCGGACAAGCGCGCACGTCTTCCAATCCCCCTCGCCACCAAAGCCGTAGCCATCGGCCATCAACCGCTGGACGGCCAACCCTGGCAGTTGTTTGAGCCCGTGCAGAACCTGGAAGTTGGTCGTAAAGCCTTTGAAGTTGCCGGTCTCGAGAAAGGCGCGCAGACCAAGCTCAATTCGGGCACCATCGCGAAGCGAATCGTGACGTGCACCTCTCTTCTGCAATTCTTCCGCGACAGTGTAGCGGTCTTCGTATTCACCGCAAAGTTTGCTGATTTCTTCCTCGCTTACGCCCTCTAAATACTCGACGAGATCACCGATACCATAGGCGTCGACTGAATAACCGAACGTTGCCTGGGCGGAGACTTTGTCCCCTTCGGTGACCGCTACCTCGCGCATGTTGTCGTCAAAGCGGGCAAACTTCGCGTCCTGCCAGTCGGCCCACGCTCGAACGACACGCATCCAGGCAGCGATGCGGTCCTGGACTTCCTCATCCAACCAGTGGCCGACTACCACCTTACGATTGAGCCGCAACCGCGTGTGGATGAACCCCGCTTCGCGATCACCGTGGGCGGACTGGTTTAAATTCATGAAATCCATGTCAATCTCGCTCCATGGCAGATCGCGATTGAACTGCGTGTGCAGATGCAGGAACGGCTTTCTGAGCGCCGAGAGTCCACCAATCCACATCTTCGACGGCGAAAAAGTATGCATCCACAAAATCAAACCGGCACAGTTTGCCGTGTTGTTAGCCTCGAGACAAAGGGCGCGAACTTCCTCCGGCCGCGTGAGCGTAGGCTTCGATAAAAGCTTTAACGGGAGCCGCTGCGAACCATTCAGATGTTCGACGATCTTTTGCGAGTGGACCGCCACCTCGCTCAGCGTCGCCGCGCCATACAGATCCTGGCTGCCGGTAATGTACCAGATTTCAGGGGCATCAAGATTTTTCATGTTGTGTGAAAGCCATATTTATTCTCCGATCAGGCAGGCTCCACAGCGTCCACTGTTTCCGGCGAACGCTGTGAAGTTTTCTCTCGCCTTTTCAACTAAAGATTTAAAAAGCTAATCCCACGCTCCATCACTTAAATCTGTTTCCGAATCTCATTCCGGCCTCTTGAGCTCGGGTTCCTTATTTCCGTTCGCTCCACCCTGGCCCAATCCCATGGTCAGCGCGGTTAGCCCGGCCATTCCGCCAAGTTGCATCGATTCCACCGCTGTACTGGGGACAATTACGATCGTGGCATTCTTCTTCAAACCCTCATAAAGCATGTTCATGGCCCTCAAATGAAAGGCCACTGGATTGTGATCGTAACTTTTGGCAGCTTCGGCAAACTTCTCCGCCACCTGTCGCTCTGAATCTCCGAGGATCACTCGCGCCTGACGCTCTCGCTCCGCTTGCGCCTGCATCGACATCGCATCCTCCAAGGCCGAGGGAATCAAGACATCTTTTACCTCCACTGAAATAACATTGATGCCCCATGGTTCGGTGCGCTGATCAATAATCTTCTGCAGGAGTGCACTAATTTTGTCCCTGCCCTCTAGCATGTCCGAAAGCATGGTCTTGCCGATGACATCGCGCAGCGCCGTTTGGGAGGCCCAAGCTATCGCGCTTTGATAGTCTGCCACATCCAGGGCTGCCTTCTTCGGATCCAGAACTTTCCAAAACAGCACCGCATCGACATCGACAGGCACTGTATCTTTAGTAAGCGTTTTTTCTGCCTTGAAACCAGTGGTAATGACGCGGGTGTCAATCCAGTAAGGAATCGTATCGATGATCGGAATGATGAAAAACATTCCTGGTCCCTTGAGCGAGTGGAAGTGACCGAGACGCAATATCACGACCTTATCCCACTGATCCGCAACCTGAATTGCCGAAGAAACGACAATGGCAATGACAAAAGCGACGACTCCAATCCAGATCACTTCCGCGTTCGCTGCAATTCCGTGCGTGATGTACGCCAATGCTGCGCCAAGGCCTAAAATAACAATAAAAATCAATAATCCAAACGGCGACCTGTTTTGCTTCATTTCAATTCTCTCTGTGGTGTGGCTCCTGGGTAGGAGCCACTTTTTTGCGCTGCCAGGAGTTTCCACTGATCGATCGAAAAGTGCCCGCGGCGTAGATGCACGGATAGATTACGCCCAACTCGAAGTTTCTCTTATACTCTTTTCGCAGTGTTCTGATTGCTTTCGGCTATTGCCAAAAATTGTGCCTACCCATTCATTTTTGCTATACCAAAAAGGATCGAGCACACTTCGGAAAAAGTATTAGCGAAGTTCGCTCATCGGGGCGATGCGGATCCAAGCGCATCAGCCGGGAGGAGCGCATCCTTGCGACCTAATGGAGACCTCGGGAAAAAGCTTCAGTACGGAGAGCAACATTATATTAACCACTTTTGCGGTAAAGCAGGCAGAAGTTTCCGGAAGCGCCGAAGTTGGGATTGGCGTTCCGTTGCCGATGGGAACGCATGAATACGGAGGCGGAGTCAACTTCGCTTTCTTCAGTCGTCACGCCAGCCGCGTTCGGCTGGAGTTGTTTGATCGTCCCGGAGACGGCACGCCCGCCAGAGCTATTGATCTCGATCCAGCGCGGCACCGGACCGGTGACGTCTGGCACGTCTGGGTTGAGGGGATTGGTCCGGGCCAACTTTATGCCTATCGAGTGGACGGCCCGTACCAGCCCGAGGAAGGACATCGTTTCAATTTCCACAAGCTTTTGCTGGACCCCTTTGCGACGGCGATCTCGCCGGCGCCGAACTGGGATTTCGGGCCGGCGCGCGGGTACGACCCATCGGCGCCAGAACAAGACTTGATCAGTTCGCCGGTGGACAATGCCGGTGCGATGCCGAAATGTGTTTTTACCCGCGAGTCCTTTCAGTGGCAGGACGACCGGCCGCTCAGACATCCATGGTCGAAGACTGTCATTTATGAAATCCACGTCCGGGGCTTCACCATTCATCCGAGCTCCGGCGTGCGGAATCCCGGCACCTACCGAGGGCTCATCGAAAAGATCCCGTATCTTAAGGATCTGGGCGTCACAGTCGTGGAGTTGATGCCCGTGCAGGAGTTCAATGAAAATCGGGCAACAGCCATCGATTCGCAGAATGGCGAGCCACTCAAGAATTACTGGGGATACGATCCGGTGGTTTTCTTTGCGCCAAAAGCTTCCTACAGCAGTTTGGGAGGCTTGGGCCAGCAGAAAGTGGAGTTCAGGGAAATGGTCAAGGCCTTTCACAAAGCTGGAATTGAAGTAATTCTCGATGTCGTGTTTAACCACACGGCGGAGGGAAACGAACTGGGGCCGACGCTCTGTTTCCGTGGGATGGATAACGCGATCTTCTACACGTTGGCGGACGATAAACGCTACTACAAGGACTACACGGGCACGGGCAACACCATTAACGCCAACCATCCAGTGGTGCGGGACCACATCCTGGCCGCGCTCCGTTATTGGATGGTCGAGATGCGTGTCGATGGATTCCGGTTTGATTTGGCATCGGTTCTCGGCCGGGACCGCTCGGGCAAGCTGCTAGCCAATGCCCCTCTGCTCGAACGGATCGCCGAGGACCCGATCTTGAGAGACGTGAAAATTATCGCCGAGGCCTGGGACGCCGCCGGTGCATACGAGGTCGGCAGTTTTTCAGAGCGGCGTTGGGCGGAGTGGAACGGCCGATACCGAGACGATATTCGGCGTTTCTGGCACGGCGATGATGGGATGCTCGGTTCGTTTGCCAGCCGGATCTGCGGCAGCGCAGATATCTACACCAAGTCGGGGAAAGGCCCCGAGAGCAGCATCAATTTCGTCACCTGCCACGACGGCTTCACTCTGAACGACCTCGTGAGCTATCAGCAAAAGCACAACGAAGCCAATGGGGAAAGTAATCGCGACGGGACTAACGCGAACTTTAGCAATGGTTACGGTGCCGAGGGCGAAACGGCGGACGTCCGCATTGAGTCGACCAGAAGGCGTCAGATCAAGAACTTCCTGCTAACCCTTTTGATCTCGCGCGGGGTCCCGATGCTGCTCGGCGGAGACGAATTTCGCCGGACGCAGAGCGGCAACAACAACGCCTACTGCCAGGATAACAAAACGAGCTGGTATGACTGGAGCTGCCTCGAGAAAAACAGGGAAGTTTTCCGGTTCGCCCGTGGGATGATCGCCTTTCGCCTTGCCCATCCGATCCTCAGCGAGGAGCAATTCTACACGGACGCCGAGATCCGCTGGTTCGGCTCGCAGGGGGGATTGCCGAACTGGACCGACCCAAAAGAGAACCGGGTTGCCTGTGTCATCCATGAAGATGGCCAGCACGCACTTTGCCTGATGTTCAACGCCGGCGCAGACGCGGACGATTTCGTTTTACCCCCAGTAGTGCCGGGAACCCGGTGGCATCAAGCCGCCGACACCTCGCGCGAATCGCCACAAGATCTGTTTGCTGCGGGCGAGGAACCGCTTTGGGAAGATCCGCAAACTTATCGCCTGAATTCCAGATCGAGCGCCATACTTCTGGCTCGAAGAACGGACTGTCGCTGAAACCAGCTAACCCAAGCATCCTGACGATCAATGGCGGCTCGTCGAGTATCAAGTTCGCGCTGTTCGAAGCGGGTGCGTCGCTTCGGCGGATTCTGGCGGGGGACGTAGACCGGATCGGGCTGCCTGAGGCCACTTTGCGGGTGAAAGGCTTGAGCCAGGCCGACAGCTTCTCGCGATCGCTGGCGGCGCCCGACCATGCGGCAGCGGTGAACGCTCTGATGGACTGGATCGAGGAACGCAGCGGGCGCGATGCATTGAGTGCGGTGGGACATCGCGTGGTGCATGGTGGACCGAAGTACAGCGCACCTCAGCGAATCACTGCGGAATTGGTTGACGAGTTACGCCGACTGAGCCTATTCGATCCTGAGCATCTGCCGGAGGAGATCCTCTTAACAGAGGCGTTTCATCGCCGATTCCCTGACCTGCCCCAAGTGGCGTGCTTTGACACCGCTTTTCACCATGATCTGCCGCGCGTCGCGCAGCTGTTGCCGATTCCGCGCCGGTACGAGGCGCAGGGTGTGCGGCGGTACGGCTTTCACGGGTTATCGTATTCGTTTCTGGTGGGAGAACTGGCGCGCCTCGCCGGAACGGAAACGGCGCAAGGCCGGGTTATTCTCGCCCACCTCGGTAATGGCGCGAGCTTAGCGGCGGTGCATGACGGCAGACCCGTTGACACAAGCATGAGTTTCACCCCAACAGCCGGGGTGCCAATGAGCACCCGCTCAGGCGATCTCGATCCCGGCCTGCTTTGGTATCTGGCGCGCGCTGAAAAAATGACCGTGGAGCAATTCAATCTGATGGTCAATTTCCAGTCCGGGCTTCTTGGAATATCCGAAACCAGCTCCGACATGCGTGACTTGCTCGCCTGCGAAAGGCAAGACGTGCGCGCCGCTGAAGCGGTCGCGCTGTTTTGTTATCAGGTGAAAAAGTGGATCGGCGCCTTTGCCGCGGCGCTCGGTGGGTTGGACACCCTCGTCTTCGCAGGAGGCGTTGGCGAAAACGCGCCACTCATCCGGGAGCGGGCCTGCGACGGAATCGAATTTCTCGGCATCGCCCTCGACCAGAAGCGCAATGCCGAGAACGGACCGCTGATTTCGACCGACGCCGGTCGCGTCAAGGTACGGGTCATCCATACGGACGAGGAAGTCGTGATCGCGAAGTCCGTCGCCAAGGTTGTCAATTTCGGGTAGAGCAACCCTCAATGAATGCCCACCAACCGATACAGACCGCGGGGACGCTCGTCGCCGCCAACAATCAGAGAGAGAAAGAAAACCTATTAGTGTCCTGTCCCCGAAATAGCAGGTATGTCTGCTTTTTCGGGGACAGGACACTAGCATGAAAGCCGCCGCCAACCAGCCCAAGGCGCCCGAGTCAGATTGGGTGGGCAACCAACGAAGACTGCGTCACCGATGAGTTTAAAACTATATTTTCTGCGCCATGGAGAGACGATTTACAGCAGGATGGGTGCCTACTGTGGGGATCTCGATCCCGAACTAACTTCTGAGGGTTCGCAGATGGCGAAAGCGTTTTCAGATGCCCATCGCTCAATCGTTTGGACAGCCGTTTATGTCAGTCCGATGAAACGCACCATCGCCACAGCAAAACCTTTGTGTGACGCTCTTGGCTTGGAGATGCAACTGCGAGACGGTCTCAAAGAGATTCGCTACGGGAAGTGGGAAGATAAATCGACCGAATTTGTGCAAGAGCATTACTGGGATGATTATATCCGCTGGCTGGCTGAACCGGCCTGGAATCCGCCTACCGGAGGTGAAACCTCGGTAGAGATCGCCAGTCGAGCGTCGCTGGTGATCGCAGAGATTCAGGAAAAGTATGCCACCGGGAATGTCTTGGTTGTCTCTCACAAAGCGACGATCCGAATTCTTCTCTGTAGTCTGCTGGGCATTGATCTAGGGCGTTATCGGGATCGCATCGAGATGTTAGCTGGCTCGGTTAGCATTATTAAATTTGACCTACACGGTCCTCTCCTGCAGGTGCTGGGTGATCGCGAATATATGGGCCAAACGCTCCGTGCGCGCCCAGGTTCATAGAGTTCGATTGCCGGAGCAGGTTAAGGATTAGGTTTTACTCCAGCTCAAAACGGAGGTGGTGGATTAGCATTGCTCCAAGATGAGAGCGAGCAGTTGCGACATTTCACAATTGCACCCTCCTTCAATGTGGTTGGTGGATGCGGGAATCGCGCCGATTGCCAACGACGTTGAAAGATCGAGACCGACTATAAAGACGATTGGCGCTACACGGCGCTAAACACTTACAAAGCGGGACGCTTTGCCTGCATGGCCTCCGACCCTGATTCTGCTGTTACTTGTCGTCGTGTCGTCTGAACCCGATTGTCGATAACGGTGGCAATGTTAAGCAAAGAGAATGCGAGCGTCCCTGCCAAGGAATCTGATCGGCGTGCGTCCCGCCCCAATTGCCGATGTTGCCACCTCCGTAGATTCCAGCATCGGTATTCAAGATCTCTTCGTACCAACCCTTCCCAGGTGCTCCTACTCTGTAGGTGTATCTGGGAACCGGTGTGGCATTCACCGCGAAGAGTAACGTGGAACCAGAATGCGCCTTACGGAGGAACGTGAAGACGCTGTCGTCGGCATCGTAAAAATCTATCCATTCAAATCCAGCATAACTATCATCGTCCTCCGAAAAAGCGGGATCGCTTCTATAAAGGAAATTGAGATGCTGGACCAGTCGCCTCAGGCCGGCGTGCAAGGGGTATTGGAGCAGATCCCAATCGATGCTTTGGTTGTAATTCCATTCTTTCCACTGGCCAATTTCGCATCCCATGAATTGCAGCTTTTTGCCGGGGTGCGCGTACATCCAAGCGAAAAACATGCGGAGGTTGGCGAACTTTTGCCATGGATCACCCGGCATTTTGTTCAATAACGAGCCTTTTCCATGCACGACTTCGTCGTGGCTTAAGACCAGGATAAAATTCTCCTGAAAAGCATAAACCAAAGAGAACGTCGCTTCACCTTGATGGTACCGACGATGGATTGGATCATGACTCATATACTGCAAAAAGTCGTGCATCCAGCCCATGTTCCATTTGAAACCGAATCCCAACCCGCCCAAGTAAGTGGGATGCGAAACTCCAGGCCAGGAAGTCGATTCTTCTGCGATGGTCATAATTCCTGGAAAACGTTCATAACAGATGGCGTTAAAGTGTTTCATGAATTCGATGGCTTCGAGATTCTCGCGCCCGCCGTAGACGTTGGGCACCCACTCGCCAGGCTTCCTTGAATAGTCGAGGTAAAGCATCGAGGCCACAGCATCCACGCGCAGTCCGTCGATGTGGTATTTATCGAGCCAGAATAGTCCGTTCGCGATCAGGAAGTTCCGTACTTCGCTCCGGCCGAAGTTGAAGATCAGCGTGCCCCAATCGCGGTGTTCTCCGCGGCGCGGATCGTCGATTCCATAAAGCTGTGTTCCGTCAAATTGGGCCAATCCGAAAGCGTCCTTGGGGAAACCGCCTGGAACCCAGTCCAGGATGACTCCGATCCCTTCTTGGTGGCAGCGATCGATGAAATGACGAAACTCGTCCGGATTCCCAAAACGGCTCGTCGGCGCATAATACCCGGTGACCTGGTAACCCCAGGAACCGTCAAACGGGTGCTCGGCGACTGGCAGTAATTCGATATGCGTGTAGCCCATTTCCTTGACATACGGGA
>Ga0302326_10012279_pt1 | contig 18302 bp, 12 predicted proteins | sample Palsa_T0_3_FD_202264 | JGI IMG/M metagenome (GOLD analysis project Ga0302326, IMG submission 202264) | Peat permafrost microbial communities from Stordalen Mire near Abisko, Sweden - Palsa_T0_3 | ecosystem: Environmental > Terrestrial > Soil > Palsa > Peat permafrost | place: Sweden: Abisko...
ACCGCGCGCTCCACCTGACCGCTCAGCACCAACGTCTTATCGCCCGGCTTGATCACCAATGGAGGTGTCAAGCCTGAAACCAATTGCAGCTCGGACGTGCGGGTGATCACGATCGAGCGGGGTACAGGAAACTGCTCGCGCTCCGCATATTTCTGAAACAGCGTTTTGTCGGCAAGCAGCGTCACCATCTCTTTCGATGGCAAACTGATGCGAAACAGCGGCTCGAGTTCTTCGCGATACGTCGAGACCGCGTCGACTTCTGCGTCACCCGTCAGTATCAAAACCGGTCTGTGGCCGATGCGGGTCGCCAATCGCTTGAGGCCGTCAATCAGCGCGCGGCCGCGTAAGCTCGGCAATCGGACCACGCGGCAAAAGCGCGACCAGGCGGCTGGACACCGACGCGTCGTCGTTACCATGTAAACCGGCATGCGTCCTGGCGCAAGACTGCGTATGACGCCCAATGCGTTCAGGCTGCTGTTGACAACTACGGCCGGAACCATGACCTTCGTTTACCGCTACCAGTCGTCGAAGTCTTAGTTCTAACGCCGATGCACGGCCCGACGCACCTCGATGTTACCCCTGGTGCCGTGTCAGGGACCCAGGTGCCTGTCAATCACGCTACCAGCTAGCCAGCACTATGCATACGCTGCCAAAGGACCAATGTCAGTCCCTTGAGGCCCCGTGCGTTCTAGACCCCCGAGTATGGGGATTCGATCGATGACTCGCGGCGCCGTTTCGGCAGATCAGTCATTAAGCATACACACGGCGGCGACTTAATACCTCTGCCCCGTCGTGCGCCGGATCACACTATGTCAATGCCAATCGTGATCGTTATCGAATCTCCCGGTGGCCGACCGCTCACTGCAGGATCCGATGCCGCGATGATCCCGCGAACGGGCGCGGCGCCGAAACTATGGACAGAAACCGCTACCGGTCACGGTTTGCCGTGCAGGATTTGTGAACTACGACCAGCCCATCCACCTTGAGGGCCGCACAGCCTTTGAGTTACCGGCGGGTTGCGGTCGGTGCCGCTGCTTCGACGGCGAATTGAGCGTGGCCGAAGGATTACGGACAGTGCCATTTGGCGCACTTAGCAATCACGGAAATCCGGTGCGCCGTGCCCTTGAGGAGTGGGAGCAAGCAAATGCCGACTCTGAAATACGCGTCCGCGACGCCTGTATGCCGCAGATTCCTCGCGGGTGACGCCAGCGCTTTTGGGATGCTCGTCACGTGGGCACACCGTACCTGCCGGTTGACATGCCCTTCGGTCGAACTCATCCTTCGTGCTTGTTGAGGCCGCGCTGCGGTCCAGCAGAATCGCCCGGCCATGATTGCTCACGAAGCGATCGCTTGCGTCTCTCCTGAGAAGAGAAAGCTGTGGAAATGTTGAAACTCGTCATTGTCCTGCCTACCTACAATGAGCGCGAAAACATCCAGGCGCTGATCCCGATACTGCAGGAGCAGCTGCGCGTAGTGCCCTATCAGGCACACGTTCTTGTCGTCGATGACAACTCACCCGACGGTACGGGCGCCGCCGTGCAGTCGCTGATGCCCAGCTTCGCCAACCTGCATCTAATCACCGGGGAAAAACACGGCTTAGGAGCTGCATATATCCGTGGAATGCAACATGCCCTGGGCGTGCTTGCAGCCGACGTCGTGGTGGAGATGGATTCTGACTTTTCTCACGACCCGGCCGACCTGCCCCGATTGCTCAAGGCGCTGGAGTTGCCCGCGGACTTCGTGATCGGCAGCCGCTACGTACCCGGAGGTTCTATTCCCGGCAGCTGGAGCTGGCAACGACGCGCGAATTCCCGTGTCGGCAACCTAGTCGCGCGCTACGTTGCCGGCTTGTACGACGTTCACGACTGCACGGCCGGTTTTCGTGCCATCCGCAGCTCGGTGCTGCGGCAAATCGACTTCGGAACCCTGCGCGTCAAGGGCTATGCATTTCAGATCGCCCTGTTGCACCGCGCGGTGGGCCTTGGGGCCAGAGTCGCCGAGATACCGGTGCATTTCGTCGACCGCAGGCTCGGCGAGAGCAAGCTTGGGGTCAGCGACATCGTCGAGTTCCTGCTCAATGCCTGGTGGATTCGCTTGTGGAGTGCGCGCACCTTCATCAAGTTCTGCATCGTCGGCGGCACCGGCGTCGTCATAAATCTGGCGGCGTTCTCCGCTTTGCTCGCGTGGGGCGTGAACTCCTACGTCGCTTCACCTGTGGCAGTAGAAGTGTCCATATTGTGGAATTTCATGCTCAACAACGCGTGGACGTTTCGTTCCCGCCCCAAGGCGGAGCACATCGGCATCAGGGGATTGAAGTTCAATATGGTGTCGCTCGCATCGCTGGCGGTGACCTTTGGCACATTTGTCATTCTATCGAAGCTGTTTCCCGAATTGCCGCTCCAGGTCGATCAGCTGGCAGCGATTCTGCCGACGACCGCGATGAATTACTTTCTTAATTCCTACTGGACATTCAAATGGCACGCGCCGGCTAGAGAAGCGGCCGTCGCCGACACGTCAGGCGCCGCCGCCGGGGTCGTACGGAATCGGTCGACTTGATGCACCGCTGGGTCGAGGCTGACTAGAATGCGGCTCGCGCCATGACGGCGGCCGGCGATGTTGAGGAGCATGCGCGCACGCGCCGCTGGGCCGGAATCCACCTCATCGCGCTAGCGGCACTGGCGGCGCGGCTCATCGTCGCTTGCTGGTCCATGCGGATCACGTATCCAGACGAACTGTTCCAGTATCTGGAGCAAGCGCATCGCCTGGTCTACGGTTACGGCATCATCCCGTGGGAGTATCGCCTCGCAGCTCGCAATTGGCTGCTGCCGGGCGCGCTGGCGGCGTTGCTTGAAGCGTTGCGAGGAATTGGCCTCGACCGGCCGACAGGCTACATACCGGCGCTGAAGGACATTCTCGCGCTTCTGTCGGTCGGCCTGGTATACGCAAGCTACACGGTTGGCCGTAACATATTCGATGAGCGTACGGGCCGCCTCGCTGCCGTGCTGGCCGCGATCTGGTACGAGCTCCTTTATGTATCCACCATTGCCACCCCCGAGGTGCTCAGTGCCTATGCATTATTTGGTGCTCTGGCGCTCGTAACGGGACGCGCGAGCGCTCGTCGCGCGCTGGTTGTGGGTCTACTTCTCGGCGCCAGCATTGCGCTGCGTCTGCAGTATGCCGTACCGGCCGTGGCGCTCTGGGCGCTCGTCGTCATTAAGTGGCAATGGCGCTGCGCCGTGTACGCTGCCGTTGCCGGTGCGGTCGTCGTTGGATTCGCGGGCCTCCTCGACGCCTGGTCGTGGGGCACGGCGTTCATCTCGTACTACAACAATCTAGATCTCAACCTGCTGTTGGGGAAAGGCGACGTTTTTGGGAGTAGCCCGCCTTCCGCATACCTGTATTGGCTGACCGTCGGGTCGCTGGGAGTGCACTTGCTTGCGGTCGGCTACGGCATTGTGCAATGGCGGCGCTCCTGGCCCATTTTGCTGCTGCTCGCGTGTGTACTCGTGCCGCACTCACTGATAGGCCACAAGGAGTATCGCTTTATTATTCTGGCCGTGCCACTGCTGCTCGTATTGCTGGCTGCTGCAATCGTCAATGGCTCGCAGCAGTTGCGCCCCAAAATTGGCGATCTGACGGGCGTAGGCATTGCGGTCGCGCTCGTTGCTGCGCTGTCCGCAGCGGCGGGTATCCGGCACGGTCTAGTCGCCCGCAACGATCGCCTCGTGGCGACTCTCGAACTCTCACGCCGCACCGACGTCGCAGCCGTGCTCGACTTGACTGGCCATTGGGCGGATTCGGGCGGCTTTTACTTCCTTCACCACGACGTCCCCTTTTATTTTCAGCAACAGATCCACGGCGTGCCGATGAGCGCGGTCCGCTTGCTGGTCAGCCACGTCCTCATGCCTGTGAGCCGGGGGACGATTCCTGGGTTTCGTGAATCCGCGCGATATCGGACCGTTGCGATTCTGGAGCAGGTGGCGCCGCCGCAGCAGTATCGACGGCTGGCAGACGATGGCCGCAAGCCGGGTCAGCCGGGCTTGGAAGAGAGACTCGGTCCGGGAATCGAGCCGCATTGAACGACCTCCAGCAAGCGGGGATTTGCAATGCTGGCGGACCCCCGCGATCGCGGCTCCCGCCATCGCGCATCCCGCCACGGGCTCGTAAACTCGGGAGCGCCGCCATTCCGGCAAAACTCGCGTGCGGGAGGCGCCCCTATGTCGAGACTTAGCGACTTCTGGGGACGGCTCTCGCCGCGCCGCCGTCTTGTGTATCTCCTGGTGGCTTTGGCGTTGGTTACAACTCACGCCGCGCCGGGCTCGTGGAATGCGGCAAGTCGCATCGCGACCGTTCAATCCTTGGTCGAATACCACACGTTTGTCATCGACAACACCGCGTTTATCGGTACCGGCGACAAGGTATTTATCGACGACCATTTCTACAGCGACAAGCCGCCGATCCCATCCGTTTTGGGCGCGGCTGTTTATTGGCCGCTGTATCAGGGCGGTATCGGCCTGCATCTCGGTTCCAGCACTGCCTATTACCTCGTCACTCTTCTGACCGTCAGACTATTTTGGCTGCTTGGGACACTCGCATTCTTTTCTGCACTCGCGTACACGGGCTTGGACATCGAGAAGCGGTACCTCGCAACTGTGGCACTTGGGCTCGGCTCGCTGTATTTCAGTTGGTCGAGCACCTATAACAGTCACTCGCTCGCAGCCTCCTTTCTTTGTATTGGCTTCTACTACTTCCTAAGAGCCCGCTTTGGGCCCGCCGTCAATCTAAATCTTGGTGCCGCCGCGTTCTTCCTGTCGCTCGCCGGCACCGCCGACGTCCCGACGGGGCTCTTCTATGTGTTATTTCTATTGTACGTTCTGCGTGATCCGCGCCTTCGCGCTGGCATGACCTTCTATCTGCTACCGCTTCTAGCCACACTCATACCGGCGCTCGCAATAACCTACTCAATCCATCACAGCATCGTACCGGTGCAAATCGTCGCCGCGTATTTTCAATATCCTGGGTCACCGTGGGTGGGAAGCAATGAGCTTTCCGGCATGCACGCCAACAGTGTGGCATTTACCTTCGGCTACGCCCTGTCGGCACTCGTCGGTCCCAAGGGGTTTTTGCTCTATGACCCAATCATCGCAATCGCGCTTTGGGGACTGGTTCGGGCGATCCGCGACAAAGGGCGCTTCTTTTACGAGGCAATCGTTGTCGCCACTGGCTGCGCTGCAGTAGCGCTGTATTATCTGTTGGCAACCAATAACTACGGCGGCTGGTCCTATAGCATTCGATGGTTTGTACCGTTACTGCCGCTGTTGTTCTTCTTTTTGTACCCGTTCTTCGAGACCTACAGCCCAAAGCGCGCAGGCGCATTCCGCGTGCTCCTATGCGTAGCGATCGTGATCGCATTTGTGGGCGCAATAGACCCCTGGTCCCATCGTGATTTGAGCGAGGTGCCTTTCATCGCCAATCTTGAGGAGATTCCGTATGGGGTGCGCGCACTGCGCAATGTCGCAGCGCCCGCGCCGCCCGCTGCGTGTAAAACGTGCGCCGGCGACACCACTTTGAGGCGGTAGGTACGTGCACACGGAAGCAGCGGCCATTGGGGGATCGAGCACGGAGGACGCCCGTGCCGCGCTATGATTCAGCGTGGCCCCCAATCTATGCGCCGCCGGCAGCCGCAGCCGGTCGAGTCGCGTCGGGCGTCAAATGATGTCGGCAAGCGTCGAGCCCCGCAGAGAGACTCTAGTCGAGTCTGTTACGCAGCTTTGGGTACGGGCGCCGTGGTTGGGCACAATCATAATCGCAGGCGGGTATTTTCTGCTGTGGATGCGACTGCGCAACCTGCCATATTTGGATTTCCCCAATCACCTCGCTCGCTCGGTGGTGATCGCGGATGCGCTCTTTGACCATGGATTGCGCTTCGCGCATGCCTTCATGGTCAAGCTCTCCCCGTCAACCTACGTACTCGGTGACCTGGCGCTCGCATCTCTGGTGAAGGCTATTGGGCCCAACCGCGCGGGGCCGGTTTGGACGGCGCTGGTGTTCGTCTCGCTGCCTGCCTCGCTCGCCTACCTGGCTCGTTCATTACGCTTGAGCTCCTTCACGTCCTCAGCCGCATTCCTGATCGGGTGCTATCTTGGGTCAAGCTGGTTCTTTCTGGCTGGATTCTTTAGCTTCCAACTCGGCATCGCGTCTTCACTGGTCGTAGGTGCATACCTGTGCCGACAATGCGAGACCTCATCCTCGTGGCGTCTCACAGCAATAATCGTCGTCACAACATTGGGTTACTTTGTCCATATCACATCGGTTTTATTTGTCTGTCTGTTGTGCGTAGTCATAGCGATCGCCTACCCCGCGCCACTGCGGCGGCGCATGCTAGCGACGGCAGCGCCGTTCCTCGTTGCAAGCCTCCTGCTCTTCTGGGGCCTTTTGGATCCGGCTGCCGCGACGCATGGCAGCAGCGACTGGGGCGGAGTCGCGGACAAGATCCTGCGGCTGATGTTGCCATTCGTGCGTTTCGATCTGCCGTCCGAAGCTCTGTGCGCCTTGCCCCTGCTGCTATTGGCGTGGCTTGGCCTCCGACGCTGGAGGGGGCTGCGAGAGGACGGCCGGGCATCAATGTGCGTTGTCATGGTCGGCGCTTTTCTCGCCATGTACTGTGTCCTGCCCGTGTCCCAGGGGCATGGCTACGACGTCGACGTCCGGGCGCTGGCACCGATGTACACCGGCATCGTGCTGCTGATACTCGTAGCGATCGACGGAGCCTCACAGCGTGTTCAGGTCGTCGCGTGGAGTGCAGCTGCGTGGCTGGCGCTCGCGAATCTTTGGGTTTTGAACTACAAATTGTTCCCCCTGGATCAAACCATCGGGGTATACCGGGCGCTACTGCAAAGTCTTCCGCCGGACAGCAGTCTCCTTCCTGTAAGCGCCGCTCCCAATGTCGGCAGGCATCAAGCTCTGCTTCACGCAGGCTCCTGGGCGACGATTGATCGCGACGCCGTGACGCCTTACCTCTTTTCCGGCTCGACGGGCGAAGCCATGAGCTATTTTCGCTACGTCCGCTTCCCGCAGGCACCCTCAATTTTTTGGGCTCTTCGCCCGGGATACCCGCCACCCGACTGCACAATGGTCACTCGTGACTTCGAGTATGTCTCAATCATTGGTAAGGCAGACTTGGGTTGCCCGGCCTTCACCGTCGTTGCGCATTCGCAGGACCCGGAAATATCTCTCCTGAAGCGCCTCGATCCTAAATCGCGCGACGCCGCTCGCAACCCGGCCGAATAGCATCTCCATGACCTGCGTCGCTCGGGACAGCGTGAAGAGATGTCCCAAGCCCATCGCACTAGTGAATTCACAGTGTCGTCGGGGCTCGCAGCGTCTCCAAGCAGCCCGAACGCCTGCTGGATGCAGCGGACCACGTCCGAAAAATGGCTTAAAACGTGGTAAAGTAGCTTTGTCGCGAACAACAGCGCTTGTTCTGATAGCTGTCATTAAGTTCGCATCAATCATCTTCGCTCGGCCCAGCCGTGCTGTGTCCACACTTGTTCATATACCTCCAGGTAGCGTGCTCCCATCGAGTTGCGTGAATGGTGGCTGACGAACTGTGCATGGGCACTCGCGGCTCTGGCTTTAGCCACCTCAGGGTGCGTAAGCGCCTCCCGAATCGCCGCCGTCAGTGCGCCCACATCGTTTGATGGAACGATCCACGCATCCTCACCATCGCGCAGCACTTGCGGAATCTCTCCGACGCGAGTCGCGACGATCGGACAGCGCATCGCCATGGCTTCCAGTATCACAATGGGCAGTCCCTCCTTTTCGGAAGTCAGCGCCAAAAGATCGGCCGCGACCAGAATTTGAGCGATATCACTGCGGTAACCACACAAGTGCACGCGACTCTCCAGATTCTGGCTTTTGACAAGGTCGACGAGGCTTTGACCCTGATCTCCTTCACCCACCAAAAGGACATGTACATCCATGCTGGCCGCGAGGCTCGATACGGACGCGAGCAGCAGATCGATGCGCTTGGAGCGCGCCAAGCGACCTATTTGCACGATAAGCTTGGCGCTCAGCGGGATGTCGAATTCGCGACGCACCCGCTGGCCCGCGTCGTCCGCCACGACCTCCGCGCTGATGCCATTCTTGATGAGCGAGACCTTTTGCAAAGGTACGCCGCTCGTGGTCAATTGCGCGGATACCTCACCGGAGACGGCCACGACGTGGTCGAAGCCTCGTAGGACTCGCTTGTCGAGCGCCTCGAGGAGCCGCATTTTGTGCGATTCGCTGATCCAGTTGTGGCAGGTTGCCACGCAGCCCAACTTTCGTGGCGTTCCGAGTACGGACAGCAGGATATCGGGCTTGTACCCGTGTGAATGCACAATTGCGCGCGGATACCGGCTGAGCAGCTGCCGCAAACGCTGCACCATCGGCAGCACGGCCAAGCGGCCGCTGGGCACGAAGGCCTCTGCCGCGAGCCCCAATGCATGCGCGCGATCCACGAGCTGCGCCGCCCCCTGACCCTCCAGTGCCACCACGTGACTGTCCCAGCCCTGATCTTTGAGGTAGCTTGCCAATTCCAGCAGCGCCCGCTCCGCGCCATATAGGCCGCCGGTACTGACAAGCTGAATGGCTGTCCGGGTTTGCGTCACGGCGGTCAACCAACCAACAGCTCTCGATACCGTTCAGTGACGCGTTTGGAGTCGAATACAGATTTGACATATTGTCTGCACGGCTCGCTAAGCTCGAGGACTGTGCCCGGGTGATCCAATACGAATTCGATCGTGGCCTGCAGAGAAGACGGATCTGCAGGCGCGGTGAGCCATCCGCGGCCGCTGAGGAGGTCCGGAATTCCGCCAACCGCCGGGCAGATTCCGGGTAAACCCGTCGCCATGGCCTCGAGGAGCGCGCGCGGAGTGCCCTCGGAGCGTGAGTTCAATACGAATACGTCGGCTGCTGCGAGGTAGGGTTGCGGATTCATCTGCGCACCGACGAGATTGACGCGGTACCCGAAGTCATGCGAACTCACGAGATCCTGGCAGGCGCCCTTCTCCTCTCCGTCGCCAACGACGATGAGCCTGGAATCGGGGGATTGCGGGGATTGCACTGCAAGAAACGCCGCGATGAGTCCCGGTACATCCTTCACCGGGGCGAGGCGCCCCACGAAGACGAACGTCAGCTGCGCTCCGTAGCCGAGCGCCGCCCGACAAGCGGCTCGGTCGCGTCGCGTGTATTCCTTCAGCTCCAAGCCAATCGGTATCACCGTGAGCCGATCGCGAGGCATTCCCAGCTCCCCACACAGATAGTCCTTAATGCTCTGGTGAATGACCGTAATAGCGCTCGCCAGTCGCCAGCTGATGCGGGCACGCACTCTGCCAGCCAGACTTTGGCTGACGTCAAGAACGGAATGCTCCGTGACTACAACTCGCTTGATTCCCGCCAGTCTCGCCGGCAATCCAAGTCTATTTAGACTAAGAAAGTGGTGCAGGTGAATCCCATCCAGACGCAGGCTGCGCAGCCGCCTCGTCACGCCCAGGCTGATGCCGTTTCTTTCGAGAGCATTTGACGGGATGTTCAAGTCCACCGTTCTTATGCCGTATTCAGCGCATTTTTCCTGCAGTGGGCCCGGAGCATTATCGATGGCTGCACACAGCACTTCGACACCGGAGTCGGCGAGCTCCTTGGCGAGTTGCAGTCCGACGATTTCGGAACCCCCGAACCCAAAAGAATAGAGCACTTCGAGAACTCTCGGGCGCGCATTTTGCGTCGCGACATTCACTGAATAGCGAGATCCTTGGCATCGAGCGTCGCGGCAACCAGCTCGCTGAAGTGCGCGAGGTACCTCTCCGGAGAAAAATCTCGGGTGACGCGCAGCTGGCCGGCAGCGCCGAATCGCCGCCTGAGATCCTCGTCGTCCATCAACATTGCGAGTCCCGCGCACAACTCTTCGACGTTGTTCTTCTCCACGAGGACACCATCAACTCCATGCTCGACAACCGTCGGTATGCCATCCACTCTGGTGGCTATTCTGCATTTGCCGGCGGCCGCGCCTTCCAACAGCACCCGCCCCATGGCTTCGCTGCGCGACACCAGCGCGAGGATTGCGCAGCGCGAGACCCATTTTGCCAATTCCTCCTGCGGGACGCCCGGCAGCGCCAGAATCTGCGCGTGCTCGACGCCCAGCGCTCGCAATTCCTTGGGAATAAGGTGTCCAATCAGGACGAGCTTCCAGTTAAGGTAGCGCGGTGCCAGGCGCACGAATGCCTCCACCAGTACGTCGACGCCCTTGCGCATGAAGGGAAAACCAGCGGCAAGAATGATTTTCTCCTCGGGAGCTGAATAAAATCGGTCAGTGTAGGTCAGGGCAAAAAAGTGCCGCACGAGGGTGGCATTCCGCAAAGTGACGAAGTTCGCCAACTGGTCCACGAACAACAGGCGCACGGCATCGGCTCGACGCAAGACGTAAGTGCCAACGAGCCGCATCTGCAGCAGCCGAATGCTTCGCCACAGAGGCGCCTTGACGTGCGCAAAATTATCCCGACTCCCATAAACCCCGTTGACCTCACAGACGAACGCGGCGTGCAGGCGACGCGCCACTCGCAGTGCCAATAGACCGCCTTTGAAAGGGTCATACGAGGTGACGACGATCCGCTGCATGCGGGTCGCTTGCAGTTCACTTGCGCGGCGCATCACCCGTCGGGCGAAGCTAAAGAAATTCAACATTCCAACGGTGCTGGCATCCTTGACGACCCGCAAACGTATCCGGCCAATTTGCCGGTCTGCTTCGTAGGATCCATATGACCAAAACTCTCCAGCAAAGCGGCGCGATAACAGCTCACACTCCGGCGCCAGGTCGCCCATGGAGTAGGTCGGCCCTACGCGAATCATGAATAAATACGCGAGCGGCGCGGTGGCTGCGGGCTCCGGACCCGGCGCGTGGGAATTCGTTTCGGGCATGGACTGCAAGCTTATTTAGCCAATCAGGCGGCGGCGCAATATTGCGCGGCAATTGAGACGCGCATCAACGGTAGTCACTATTATGCTTCTGTTAAGCTGCAGGTTCCTCTAAAATCTCCTGCATTGGCTCGTTAGACCGCTAACATGGCCCCACGGCGACAGCGTTGGATCGATACCACTCGCGATTTTCTTCGCCGCCGGTAGTCACCTGCAGCCCTGCTGAGAGTAGCTCGAAAGTCATGTACGTATGCCCTCGGTGTCAGGGAACACTGCTTGCGTTCGCCTGCAGTAAGTGCGGGGCACAGTATCCCTCAATAAATGGCATCCCCTCGTTCCTACAAGGTCCGAGCGCTGATGAGCGCCAATTTGTCCGGGACGTGTACGACGATATTTACAGTCATCACGAGAATGTGTGGGCTGACCAGGGGCGATCTGAGGAATTTATTGGCTTCTTTAGCGATCTAGTCGCATCGCTGCCTCACGGGAGCCTGCTCGAAGTTGGCTGCGGAGAAGGAACGCTCCTCGCCGCGCTGCCCGGAGAGCACAAGTTCGGCATTGACCCGTCGATTCATGCCCTTGAACGTGCCGCGAAGCGCTCCGCCGCAAGTTGCGCCGTTGCGTTGGCTGAAGATCTGCCGTTCCCGGCTAACGCGTTCGACATGGTCGTTTCGGTTGGCGTCATGGAGCATTTCGCGAACCCAGCCGCTGCCACCGCCGAAATCTGTCGAGTACTGCGCGACGGCGGCCATTACGTGGCGCTGATTCACACCGATCTCAGCCGGACGCAGCGAATTGCACTGAAAATCAGGGAGTTCTTGTTTCCGAAGTTTCGGCCGCTCGCCTTCGGATCTTGGATCAAGAAGAAGCTCTGGCGTCCGATCCGCCAGCCGCTACGCAAGTCGTACACGATCGAATCCGCGCAGGATTGCCTGCAGTGCGGGGGATTTCTCGTCACGCGGCTCATCACTCGACAGACCGACCCCGCAGCCCCGCTCGCCGGCAGCCACGTCGTCATCTTCGTCGCGCAAAAGACCTCTGGCTAGCTTACGCTGAGAATGACCGGCGGATTGGGGATCGCGCCAACCGCACTGAAGTTGCAGCCAATTTGCGAAGGCGAAGCGGCTCCGCCCCAGGCGCCCATATCGGTCAGGGCGCCGCCGGCGACGCCGCCCACTCTTCCAGGAGTGGAACCGCTCGCACTGCCAGCCGTGCCGGCGACCAGCCCAAAGCCGGGCGGATTAAGCGACGTGGGGCTCAAAAACGTCGGATTCAGCGCGGCAGAATGCGCATCGGCTCCGAGCGCGCTCTGCCAGCCGGCCAATGTATAGGAATTCGACGGCGCGCCCGGATTGGAGAATGGCGCGACCGTGAGATAAGCGCCGCTCGCGGCGCCCGTCCCATAGAGATTGTAGTCGCAAAGCCCAAGGCCGCCGGCGACCACCGCGATCACGCCTTGGTAATTCGGCGTGCCGGCGTACTGATAGACGTTATTGTAGTGGGTGGCCTTGCTGTTGGCGCTGACGTTTCCTCCGCCCGCGGGCAGGAAAGCACCGTTGCCGCCACCCGGAAAAATGCAGGTATTGTTGTAAAAGGCGTATGCCGTGTTCTCCGATTTTCCATTGGGCCACACATTGGTATACCAAAGCACAGCGCCGCCCCCAATGACATTGAAGACGTTGTTGTAGACTGTATAGGTGTCACCTACGGAACCACCACTGCCGTCGCCCACTGCACCGGTCGGGAAGAGTCCGTTGATCTCGACATAGTTGTAGCGCAGGGTGTGATTGCCGTTTGGATAGAATTTGTCGCGAAAGGCCTGGTTGCAATCGTATATGGTGTTGTACTCGTAGATGTTCGAGTAGCAGTAATACGAGAAAATGCCCGCGACGTCCGTAGCATTCCCGCCGGTTGCTGGCTGCACGCTATGGATCTTGTTGTTGTGAATCCAGGCACCCGTGCAATTCTGCAGAAATACTCCTGCGACGTTGTTGTCGACCACGCCGCCGATGTCGAAGATTTCGCAGTTACGCACCTCTATCCCGGTTGCGCCGCCATCGCCGTTGCCATTGGTTGTGACCTCGGTGCCGTTGAGGTAGAAGTTGACGCCGTACTGGAAGCCGCGCGTGATGTAGAAACCGTCAATGATCACATGGCCTAGATTGGGCGGGGGATTGCCTCCTCCCTGGCCGATCATTCCACATTGGTTGGTTGGATAGCCTCCCCCCGATGGATTTGCGGCAGTGATAACTGCGACACGCGGCGTATAGACGCCGTTCGCGTTGCAGGAAGCAATCAAAGTCGGTGAGCCCGCGGTGCCACCATTGACTGACAGCGCTGCGGTCTGCTGCGAGCCCGTGCTCGCTAACCCCTGACAGAGCGCATAAATATTATACGTGCCCGCCATTACACCGACGGACTTTCCCGCGTAGGTGGATTGCCTGGAATTGATGGCGTTGATCGACCACGGACTCGCAAGCGTGCCGGGATTGGAATCCGATCCATTCGGAGAAATATAGTAATTAAAGTTCGAAGCCTGGGCGCGCGCTGTACGAATTAGCATCGGGACCGCCGTGGCAAGAGCGGCGCAACCGCCGCGCTTCAGCAGCGTTCGTCGTGTGAACATGAATGTCATTCCTCGCTACAGAGATTGCCCGTGCCGCATAATTGCGGCTGACCCAGGCGACCTGCGACGTCCACGCAGCAAACCCGAGCGCCCCCGGCGCAAGATTGTCGCCCGACAATACAGCTGCCGCAATTGTCTCTCGGATGAGACACCCCGCATTAGCCCACTTTCAGCGCCGCGGCCAGATTCATTATGCAACTCTGGGGGCGAACGCTCACATGTGGGCGCCTAGGACGTGATCCATTTAACAGTTGCGAATTATTCACGCACGCGGCGCCGGTCCGGTCGAAGTCGGTAATCAGCGTGGCGCCGCGACCGACTCAAATACCTCGCACAGCCGTCGGCCTATCTCAGCGACCGAGTAGCGTTCCACGACGAGCCGGCGCGCGGCACGGCCCATCTGCGCCCGCTCGTTCGGGCGCTGCAAGAGCTCGCTGATGGACGCGGCGAACGCGGCGGCGGACTCTGCGATCCGGACGTGACGGCCCGGCACCACATCGATGCCCTCGCACGCGATTGGATGAGCAATCACGCATTGCTGCATGGCGAACGCATCGAGGAGTTTGAGCTTGGTTCCACCCCCATCGCGAATCGGACATATATATAGATTTGCCGCGTTCATAAGTGGCCGCACATCGTCGACGAATCCATGCACCGTCACATCACCGAGGCCCGCAGCCAGCTCGACGATATGTGGCGGGGGCGCCGAGCCCACGATGTGGAGCCGCAGATCGGGAATCCTGGCTTTTGCCAACGGCCATATTTCCCGCAGCAGAAACTGCACGGCATCGACATTCGGGTACCAATTCAGGCTGCCGACAAAGATCAATGATGGTATTGACGCCTCGTTCCGCGCGGCCTGGAAGTAGTCAACGTCGACGCCGTTTGCGATGGTAACGGCGCGGGCGTGCGGCGCAATAGCGCGTAGCCGCTCACCGTCGAGGTCCGAGCACGTGATGTGCGCGGCAAAATTGCCGGCTACGGCCGCCTCGTAGCTTTGAACGCGCTTGCCTTCCTGCCAGAAGTACATGCGCTTGAGCGCATGCGGTTCGCTGCCGGCGCGGCGCAGCAGCATGTGCGACTCGATGTTGTGGTGTCCGAGTGTGGCGGGAGTGCCGGGGAAGAGCGCGCGAAATGGTGCGAGCCCAATCGTGTCGAAGTGCGCGAGGGAGAAGGCCTCCTTCGAGGCAATCTCTTGGAAGGTGCGGCGCGCCGCGGAGCTCTGCAGGCACCGAATCGTGTAACACGTCGGGCACACCAGGCCCTCAAGCGCGGTACGCCATTTGCCGCCGGGGCGCTCAAGGTTGTCGATGGCATGAAACCGCACCGAGCGGCATATTTGACCCAGCTCCTGCGCGCAATCCCGCAGACCCTCTTCGAGCGACGGATAGAAGATCCGCAACCAGGACTTCTGTACGAATGCGACCAGGTCCACGTCGTGGCGCGCGGCAACGCCGCGCAGCAGGTGATAGCTGCGCAGGTGCATCCCGGATTTGGGCGGGTAGGGAATGAAGTGTGAAACCCAAAGTACTCGCATACCGGATTCAACGCCTGAGCAGACGTCGCGTAAGCCCGAAGGCTTCATCATATTGGGCGCGGGCATACTGGCGCATCAGCACCCAGTAACACACGCCCCCGGTCAAGATTTCGATCGTCAATTGCGCGACGGGATTGAGGTAATGGCTGAGTTCCAGGTGCGCGAACTCAACCAGCAGGCAGCTTGCCGCCGCACACAGGGCTGGACGCAGGATGGGTCGCAGCAACAGTTGCACTTCCGTCTTGAAGGCACTCGCGATACGGCGTGTCGCGAACCAAAAGACAATGGGAAATCCGCCGACCCACGTCAGGGCTACCGCATTGGCGAGGATGTTGCCGCCAATCCGCACGCTCAGGTAACCCACAATCAACATGAGCGGGATCATGATGGCCGACCACGTCAGCATGTTTCTGAAGGTCGTGGAGACCCGGCCGGTGCCTACGATGGCCGAGTCGAGCAATGCGTAGACGCTGCGCAAGGGCAAGATGCAGGTGAACGCCATGAACGGCACCACGAGGCTCGTCCAGCGCGCACCGAAGACCAGGGGAAAAGCGACCTGGGAGATCACCCCCATCAGCCAGAAAAGCGGAAAAACCAGCGTTGAGGCGGCGGAAATGACCAGCACCAGCCCACCGATCTGGGCCTCGACATCGTCGGCCTTGGCGGCAAAGGCGGGCATGGATACCTGCGTGACGATGCCAGAGAGCTGGTCGAGCATCGAGTGCGAGAGCGTTTTTGCCAGAGAATACGCTCCCAGCACCACCGGCCCTCCCAGTCGCCCGAGCAGGAACGTGTCAAAGTCCGCGGTCACGAACCACACCACGCGTTGGCCGACCATCTGGCTGCCGGTGAGCCAGAAGGGGCGCAGGGCGCGGATGTCAAAGTTGGGCACCGGCTTGACTTGCAGGCTCGCCCACATGACCGCGCCGCGAATGCTGATCCCAAGCAATGTGCCCCAGATGAGCGACCAGTACGCCGCCCCAGCGTATGCCATGCTCAAGGTTGCGATGCCCTGAATGACGCTCGCGAAGGACTGCGCGAGAGCCATTTCACGGAACTTCATCTGCTTCGCCAGCAGCGCCGAGGGCACGACCGTCAACGCCGTCAGTGGCAGCTGCAGTGCCGACACCCGCAGAACATTCACCACGGCGGTACTGTGAAAGAAGGCGCCGCCTGCGGGCGCAATCGCGACGATGAATGCGGCCAGAACGATCGAGAACAACAGCACCGCCGTGACCGCTGCACCCTCCACGCGGGCGGAAGTCTCGCGGCGCGTGATCAGAACAACGCTGAGCCCCCCGTCCAGCAACAAACCGGCGAGCACCGTAAAAAGCCCGGACGTGGCGACGATTCCATAGTCACGCGGCTCTAACAGCCGCACGGTAAATGCGGTGAGGCCCCAGGTCACGAGCTGCGCAAAGACCCGTGCGGTGCCAATCCAGCGCAGGCCGTGCATTGCGCTGTCCATGTGACCCCTGGCCTGCGGGGAGTGCACTGGTACCTGTACCATCACTGATCTCGAATCTAGGTCGCCGCAGTCGCGGTCGCCGGAATTTTTTGAGATGCAATTCTGACGAAGGCAGCGCACACCGCCACGCTCATCCACAGTGAGGCTGAGTACGCCTGCGAGAGAAAGAATCCGGCGGCCAAGTTGCATGCGAAGGAAATGCGAAAGGCGCGCGCGTACAGAGCCACTTGCGTGCCGTCCTTATCCGGCACTTTTGGGCGCCGCGCGACGGCTATACGACCGAGCTCTTTCCAGGTCACATAATAGGTTGCAAGATAAAGCCACAACCCAAGCGCGCCAAGCTCGACAAACGCTTGCACCATGCTGTTGTGGGCCGTGCGGTATTGACCGCCGTTTCTGCCGTCGACTAAGGGCGCCGTTCCCATTCCATACCCAATCGGCCTCTCAAGCCCCGAAATTATGTCGCGGCGCCACAATACCGTGCGACTGGCGTTGGAAGTCGGGTCAGCGTTGTAGTCATGCTGCAGATCGAGAAGCGTCTTCAGCCGCTCTTGAGACTCGACCGGAAGGTGCCCCCACACTACGACTCCCATCATTGCAACCACACCCCACCTTACCAGCATCCCTCCCAGGGCGAATTGCTTAAGGCCGCCCGTCTTTGAGGTGTCCAAAGGATAGGCGGTGATCGCAAGCAAAACGACGGCGAGTCCCAGAGCGCCGCCCCTCGATCCCGTGAGCAGTATGACGACAATCATCGCGAACGCCGCTAGATTGAGCGAGAATCTAGGCAGCCCCGAGCGCCAGCCGCGCAGCGCTAATACGAGTGGCAGAAGAGTGTCGAGCTCGTAGGCGATATCGTTTGGATCGAAGCTGCTATTGAGGTGCGCGCGCCCGCCGCTGTAGGAAAGCAACACCCCGATCGAAAGCGACACGCCCGCTATTGCAAGGGCGATCAGCAGTCGCTCAACGTCGCGCTGGGTCTGCGTGATTTTGATCAACCCGATGAACGACAGCAGATAGATGATGGAAACCTCAGCAGAGCCAAGACTGAGCGACTTGTAGATAGAAAAAAAGACACTGACGATCGAAAGGCTCAGGAATGCAAGAGCCGGGCGCGCGATGCGCAGCGATCGGACTCGCACCGGGACGAACGTCCGTCGGGCACGATACGCGAACAGGGCCGTTAAGATAAACGTGATTTTTACGAGCGGCATCCCCGTCATCCCAGGCACCCACTCGGCGGCTCTGCCGACGAGTACTGCGAGGAAAATTGCAAGCCAGATGTTATAGGCCACCGACGGCAGCGGTTTTTTAGGCGCGCGGACGGCCATGCCGCGCGCGACCATTTCCGGCACTAGCGCAGGCTCAATCGCCATCGCTGGAGTCCGTATATTTCATGTGCACACGGCAGAGAATGCGTACGGCGGCCAGCGGTGCGAGGCCGTAATAAAATGCGGCCACAGCCGCGCGCGATCTTGCCGATGATCAACGCAGGCATCTTACTGACCCGGGAAGCTCGTGCCGCTTCGAAGTACACCCGGTGAGCGCATGCTGTCCGCCTGCCAGCCGACCGTGAGGCCAATCCGATTCTCGCGGTACTCATTGGTGGTAACCTCCGCGCGCTGGTCGAAGCGGTCGTACTCCGCCCGCAGATCCAGATGCCTGCCGAATCGCCAGGCAAGCGCCGCTGACGCGAGCACCTCGTGATAATTGTCCGC
>Ga0302326_10012280_pt1 | contig 18301 bp, 14 predicted proteins | sample Palsa_T0_3_FD_202264 | JGI IMG/M metagenome (GOLD analysis project Ga0302326, IMG submission 202264) | Peat permafrost microbial communities from Stordalen Mire near Abisko, Sweden - Palsa_T0_3 | ecosystem: Environmental > Terrestrial > Soil > Palsa > Peat permafrost | place: Sweden: Abisko...
GATAGATGAAGCCCATGAACTGGATCTCGGCGACGGGGCGCAGCCCCTGGGCCGCAAGCCCGATCGACATGCCGGCGATCATGCCTTCGGCGAGCGGCGTGTCCTGCACACGCTCCTTGCCGAATTTCTCCTGCAACCCGGCGGTGGCGCGAAATACTCCGCCGTTGATGCCGATATCCTCGCCCAGCACGACGACGGTTGAGTCGTGTGCCATCTCCCACGCGTGTGCGCGGTTGATGGCTTCGATCATCGTCACTTTTGCCATGGGAATTCGCGCCGGATCAGTGTGCGCCGGAGGAGGCGTAGCGGCGCGCCGCGTCGCGCTGCTCGCGCGTGCTCTTGGGCAGCCGTGCAAACACGAAGTCAAACATGGCATCGGTCGACTGCTTCGGCGTATGCAGGTATTCCTCCACGGCCGCATCCACAAGCGTCGCACACTCGGCTTTCAGGGCATCCTCGCGCGCCTCATCCCAGGCGCCCGAATTCTTAAGATAGGCGCGGAAGCGCAGGAGCGGCTCACTCCGCCACGCATCCTTCACCTCGTGCTCCTTGCGATAGCGCGTCGCATCATCTGCAGTAGTGTGATCGCTCAGACGGTAGGTCACGGCCTCGATGACGGTCGGTCCTTTGCCGGCGCGCGCGGCGGCGATCGCTTCAGCAACCGTATGGCGCACCGCAAAGATGTCGTTGCCATCGACCTGTACGCCGGGAATGCCGGCGGCAATTGCCTTCTGCGCAAGGGTCGCGGTTGCGGTCTGATCCTCGATGGGAACCGAGATGGCCCATTTGTTGTTGACGATGACGAAGACGGCGGGCAGTGCGCGCGCGCCCGCAAGATTCATCGCCTCGTAGAATGCGCCCTGGGAGGTGCCGCCGTCGCCGATGAACGCCAGCGCACAGCGCGTCTCGCCGCGGATCTTCATGGCCATCGCGGCGCCTGCGGCGTGCAGCATCTGTGAGCCGATGGGCACGCTCCAGGCAAAATCGTGGCGCGCCACCTTGAAGTCGTTGCCGCGCTCATCCCCGCCCCAGTAAAGAAGGACGTCCGTCATGGTGACGCCCCGCCAGAACTGTGCGCCGTACTCACGGTAGACGGGCACCAGCACGTCATCGGCGCGCATCGCAGCGGCAGCGCCCACGTGAGTGGCCTCGTGGCCGAGACAGGAGGCATAAGTACCAAGCTTACCGGTGCGCTGCAGGTTGATGGCCTTGGTGTCGAAGGTGCGTACCAGGGTCATCAGGCGGTACATCTTTACCAGCTCCGCCGCATCCTGCGTGAAGGCCGGCAGGCTCCCGACGGCCTTGCCCTCGGCATCGAGAAACTGGCAATACTTGACCTCGAATTCGGCAATCGTCTTCAAAATGACCCCCCGCCAGCGGCGCAGGATTATACGGGATCGGGCCTAGCTTTTGGTCAGGGGCCCGATTTGCACGGCCCGCCCCAGGAGGATGTCGAGTGCCCGGCCGAGCGCCACTCGCTCCGCGTACGACAGCGGCTTCAGGAGCGCGCGTTCGTAGTCGAGCGCGAACGGGGCGACGCCGGCATGGACCTTGCGGCCGGCTGCCGTGAGGCGCAGCACGGAGCGGCGCCGGTCAGCGTGCGCGGTGTGCCGCTCCAGGCGCGCTGACTTCAGGAGCGTGCGCACCGCGCGGCTTACCGCGACCTTGTCCATGGCGGTGCGCTGCGCCACCTCCGCGGCGGACAGATCCGGTGAGTTCGCGAGCACCGCGAGCACGCGCCATTCGGGAATGGACAGGGCGAAGCGCTCGCGGTACGCCCCGGCGATGGCGGCGCTGACAAGGTTCGTCAGCACCGAGAGGCGATAGGGCAGAAAGTTCTCAAGCAGCAGGGCCGGCTTCGGCATCGGAGTTTCGGTGGCAGACGGACCAGGGCGTATAATAGTTGCATATGTAACTATTCGCGCGCCGGGAAGATACCCATGACTTCACTCTTCGACAATCCCATGGGCACCGACGGCTTCGAGTTCGTCGAGTACGCCGCCCCTGACCCGCAGGCCCTGCGCACGCTCTTCGAGGGCATGGGCTTTCCGGTCGTCGCGCGCCATCGCTCGAAGAATGTGACGCGCCATGCGCAGGGCGACATCAATTTCATCATCAATGCGGAGGAGGATTCGTTCGCGCAGGGCTTTGCCCGCGCGCACGGGCCCTGCGCCTGCGCCATGGCCTTCCGGGTGCACGATGCGGCATTCGCCTACAAGCGCGCGCTCGAGCTCGGGGCGCGGCCTGGCCCGCAGAGCGCCGGTCCCATGGAGCTCAACATTCCATGCATCGAAGGCATCGGCGGCTCGCTCATCTATCTCGTCGACCGCTACGGCGGGCAGTCGATCTACGATGTCGATTTCCGGCCGGTCGATGTGCGCGCCGACGCTGAGCCGACCGGCCTTGCGTGCATCGACCACCTGACGCACAACGTGATGCGCGGGCGCATGGATTATTGGACGGGTTTTTACGAGCGCCTTTTCAACTTTCGCGAAATCCGCTACTTTGACATCGAGGGCAAAAAGACCGGGCTCTTCTCGCGTGCGCTGACGAGTCCCTGCGGCCGCATCCGCATTCCCATCAACGAATCTCAGGATGACAAGAGCCAAATCGAGGAGTACCTGAAGGCCTACCAGGGCGAGGGTATCCAGCACATCGCGCTCGCGAGCACCGACATCTACCGCACGGTGGACGTGCTCACCCGCCAGGGGGTCGAATTCCAGGATACGCCGGACACCTACTACGAGAGCGTGAACGAGCGCGTGGGCGGTCACGGCGAGAGGATCGAGGAGCTCGCGCGGCGGCGGATTCTCATCGACGGCAATCCGGGCAAGGGCGAGGGCGTGCTGCTGCAGATCTTCACGCAGAATGTGATCGGCCCCATCTTCTTCGAGATCATCCAGAGAAAGGGCAACGAGGGCTTCGGCGAGGGCAACTTTCGCGCGCTCTTTGAATCCATCGAGCTCGATCAGATGCGCCGCGGCGTCGTCTAGGGCCGGTGCTCGCGCGTTAGGTATTCCGCGCTTTGCATCTCGATGAGGCGGCTCGCCGCGCGCTCGAACTCGGGCGCCAGACGCTCGCCGCGATAAAGCTCCGCCGGGCTCGCCGCCGCGCTCACGATGAGTTTGACGCCGTGATCGTAGAGCTCATCGATGAGCGCAATGAAGCGGCGCGCCTCATTCTCATGGTCCGCATCCAATTGCGGCACGTCGCTCAGGAAGAGCGTCTGATAGGCGCGCGCGATCTCGATGTAGTCGTTCTGGCTCCGGGGGCCTGCGCAGAGCGCGGCAAACTCGAACCACACCGCGGTGCCCGCCTCACCCACGGTATCGATCGCCCGGCCCTCGATGGACACCGTGCCGCTGTGCGGATCGGCGCCGGCGATTTTCCTGAAGAGCGCTACGAGCTGTGACTGCGTTTGCGGCGCGCCGCTTGCAAAGTAGATGCCCGCGGAGGTGAGATCGCGCAGACGGTAGTCGGTGCCTGCATCGACCTCGAGCACTCGGGTGCGGCGCTCGAGAAGATCGATGGCCGGGAGAAAGCGCTCCCGTTGCAGGCCGTTCTCGTAGAGCCGCTCGGGTGGCAGGTTTGAGGTTGCGACCAGCGCCACGCCGCGGCGGAACAACGCGCGCAACAGGCCGCCGACGATCATGGCATCCGCGATGTCGCTGACGAAGAGCTCGTCCAGGCACAGGACGTGTGCCTCGCGTGCGATTTTTTTGGCGATATCCTCAAGAGGCGCGGCCGTGTGCGCAAGACCCGCCAGATGCGCGTGCACGTCGTACATGAAGCGGTGGAAATGGCGGCGTTGGCGCTTCGCAAAGGGCAGGCTCTCGAAGAAGAGATCCATGAGATACGTCTTGCCGCGCCCCACTCCCCCCCAGAGATAAAGTCCGCGCACGCCATCGAGGCGGCGCCAGCGCGCGAACCAGCGCTTTGCACCGCTGCGCGATTCCCGTTCGATCAGACGCTCGCGCAGATCATCGAGCGCATCGACTGCGCTTTGCTGCGCAGGGTCGGCGTGAAATCCGCGTTGGGCAAGGTCCTGCGCGTAGAGCGCATTGAAGGTCGTCAACTACGCAGCTCAACCAAGTCACGGAAGTGCTCGAGCGCGCCGGGATTGGCGAGTGCATCGCGGTTGTGCACGGGCTGTCCATGGATGACGTTGCGCACGGCAAGCTCGGTGAGCTTCCCCGAGAGCGTCCGCGGGAGGTCGGGCACCGCGATGATCTTCGCGGGCACATGCCGCGGCGTCGTACGCGCGCGGATGGCCGTGCGGATTTTTTTGTCGAGCGCCGCATCGAGCGTGTGGCCACTCTGCAGACGCACGAACAGCACGATGCGCACATCCCCCTGCCAGTCCTGGGCGACCGCGAGTGCCTCGGCTATCTCAGCAAGTCCCTCCACCGCCGTATAGATCTCCGCAGTGCCGATGCGCACGCCTCCCGGGTTCAACACCGCATCGGAGCGGCCGTAGATAATGAGGCCATCGTGTTCGGTGAGCGCGGCGTAGTCGGCATGGTGCCAGACGCCGGGGAAGCGCTCGAAATAGGCCGCGCGGTACTTGCTGCCGTCCGCATCACCCCAGAATCCCAGCGGCATTGACGGAAAAGGCGCCGTGCACACAAGCTCTCCGCGCTCTCCGACAAGCGCGCGGCCGTCCGTGTCAAACACTTCGACTCGCATCCCAAGGCCGCGGCACTGGATCTCGCCGCGGTACACCGGCCGCGTCGGGCAGCCGAGCGCGAAACAGGACACGATGTCGGTGCCGCCGGAAATGGAGGACAACTGCACGTCCGCCTTCACATCGCGGTACACGAAGTCGAAACCTTCGGGCAGAAGCGGCGAGCCGGTCGAGAGGATGGTGCGCAGGGCCGTGAGGTCGAGCGCGCGCGCCGGTGCAAAGCCGCTTTTCTCGAGGGATGCCAAATATTTGGCGCTCGTGCCGAATATCGTCAGGCGCTCCTCGGCAGCCATGCGCCAGAGTACTCCCGGATCCGGATGAAAAGGCGAGCCGTCATAGAGCACGAGGGTGGTGCCGGTGGCGAGCGCGCTCATGAGCCAGTTCCACATCATCCAGCCGCAGGTGGTGAAGTAGAAAAGACGGTCCTCCCGGCGCACGTCGGTGTGCAGCAGATGCTCCTTCTGATGCTGCAGCAATGTGCCGCCCGCTCCATGAACGATGCATTTGGGTTTTCCGGTGGTGCCTGAGGAGTAGAGGATGTAGAGCGGCTGATCGAAACGGCCCTGCACAAATTCCAACGCGGCGCCGGCGCTGCCAAATTCCCGCCAATGCGTCACTTTGGCGGCGCTGCCCGGGATGGAATCGCACGCAGCACTGGAATTTGCATAGGACACGAGTACGAGCGCGCGCACGCTCGAAAGCTGCGGCATCAATTGTGCCAGGAGCGCGAGCGAATCGAGCGTCTTGCCGCCGTAGAAGTAGCCGTCGGCTGCGAATAGCACCTTGGGCGCGATCTGTCCGAAGCGATCAAGGACGGCGCCTGCGCCAAAATCCGGCGAGCAGGAGGACCAGATGGCGCCCAGGCTTGTCGTGGCGAGCATCGCGATCGCAGTCTCGGGCAGATTCGGCAGGAAGGCAGCAACGCGATCACCTGCGACGACGCCCGCGGCCCTAAGACCCGCGGCGACGCGCGCCACTTCATCGTAGAGCTCCCCGTAGGTGAGCTCGCTGCGTGCGCCGCGTTCGTTGCGGAAGATGAGCGCGGGATGTGCGTCGCGGTAGCGCAGCAGATTCTCGGCGAAGTTGAGACGTGCGCTCGGAAAGAAACGCGCGCCGGGCATGGCGCCGGGATTTTCAATGACGGGGCCGTCCTTGGCGCAACTTGCGCGCACGTCGGCGAAGCGCGCAAGCTCAGCCCAAAATTGCGCGGGCCTGTCGATGGACCAGCGATACACATCGGCATAGTCCGCCATCGCCGCGCCCTGGCGGGCATTCACACAGGCCGTGAAGTGCGCAAGATTTGAATCGGCGGCGCGCTTCGGGGACGGGCTCCAGATGGGAGACATGGCGGCTCAGAGCATTTGGTAATTCGGTCCGGAGCCGCCTTCGGGCGTCGTCCAGGTGATGATCTCGTACGGATCTTTGATGTCGCAGGCCTTGCAATGCACGCAGTTGGCGGCGTTGATCTGCAGGCGCGTACCGCCCTTGCCGTCCTCGACCATTTCATAGACGCCGGCGGGGCAGAAGTTCTGGCAGGGATTGCCGAACTCGCGCGTGCAGCGTTCGACGCAGATCGAGGTGTCCGCGACGTGCAGGTGCACGGGCTGATTCTCATCGTGCGTGTTGCCGGCAAAGAACACCGAGGACACGCGGTCGCGCGGCGGCAGAGCGCGCGCGCCCCAGCCGCGCTCGGGGGACACAAATTCATCCAGCCGCTCAAGCTTCGACCAATCGGCCTTGTTCTTCAGAGTCCAGGGCGATGCGCCACGCGTCACGTAGGTTTCCCAGGCACCGTTCAGCAGCCCAAACCAGAGCCCGCGTTTCATGCCGGGGGCGATATTGCGCACCTGGCGCAGCTCGAGGCCGCCGACGGATGCGCGCCACAGCGCATCAAAGCCGGTACTCGCGTTTGTCTTCGCGATGTGTTCGGCGGCGAGCATGCCGGAACGCACGGCCTGATGAATGCCCTTGATCTTTGGAAAGTTGAGCGTCCCGCCCGCGTCGCCGATGAGGAGCGCCCCGGGCATCTCCAGCGTCGGCAACGACTGCCAGCCGCCCGATGCAATGGTGCGTGCGCCGGCGGCGAGAATTTCCCCACCTTCAAACAACGGCTTGACGGTAGGATGGTTTTTGAACTGCTGGAAGGCCTCGAAGGGCTTGAAACGCGGGTCGGCATAATCAAGGCCGGCGACATAGCCGACGTAGACCCGGTCGTTATCGAGGTGATAGAGGAAACTGCCTCCGTAGGTTTTGCGGTCAACCGGCCAGCCGACGGAGTGCTGAATGAGTCCCGGGTCGACGCGCCCGGGCGGCAATTGCCACAGCTCCTTGAACCCCAAGCCAAAGGTTTGCGGGTCGTGGCCCCGCGACAGATCGAAGCGTTTGATGAGTTCCTTCGCGACCGAGCCGCGGCAGCCTTCGGCGAGGAGCGTAACGCCGGCGTGCATGTGCACGCCCGGCGTGTAGTTCGGTCCATGTGAGCCATCCTTCAGAACTCCCATGTCGCCGATGCGCACGCCCTTGACGGCGCCCGCCTCATCAAAGAGGGGACCGGCCGCGGCAAACCCGGGCAGGACATCGACTCCCAGAGCTTCCGCCTGCTGCGCAAGCCAGGGTGTCAGCTGCCCGAGCGAGATGATGAAATTGCCCGCGTTATGCATTTGCCGCGGCACGAGCGGAAAGCGCGTCGCACCGCTTCGAGTCATGAAGAAGAATTCATCGCGTAGCGCAGGTACTTTCATGCCGGTGTAGTCACGGCGCCAGTGGGGCAGCAGCGTCTCGAGCGATCCGGGCTCGAGAACCGCACCGGAGATCGAATGCGCACCGACGCTTGCGCCTTTCTCCAGCACGCAGACACTCTTGTCGGGTGCGAGCTGCTTCAGGCGGATGGCCGCCGCGAGGCCCGCGGGCCCGGCGCCCACGATCAGCACGTCGTATTCCATGATATCGGTCACGGCTGCCTCATTTGGGCTGCATGCGGATTGCGCCGTCCAGGCGAATGGTCTCGCCGTTCAGCATCGGGATCTCAAAGATGGTCGCGACGAGGCGCGCGAATTCCTCAGGCTTGCCGAGGCGCGCCGGAAAGGGGATCTGTTTGGCGAGCGACTCCTGCTGCTCTTTGGAGAGGGACTCGATCATGGGCGTGAGGAAAATGCCGGGCGCGATGGCCATGCAGCGGATGCCGTAGGCCGCGAACTCGCGGGCGATCGGCAGCGTCATTCCCATGACCGCCGCCTTGGTGGCCGAGTAGGCGGCCTGCCCGATCTGTCCCTCGAAGGCGGCGACGGAGGATGTGTGGATCAGAAGGCCGCGCTCGCCATCCTCGTTCGGCGCGTTCTTCTGCATAAGGGCGGCGGCCGCCTTGTCGCAGAGAAAGGTGCCGATGAGATTGATGTGAATCACCTTAGTGAAGAACTCGCCCGCCATGGGCCCGTTGCGACCGAGCACGCGCGCCGCGCCGATGACGCCGGCGCAGTTGACGAGAAGATTGATGCCGCCCATGCGCTCGGCGGCTGCGTCCATGGAGGATATGACCTCGGCCTCGGAGGTTACGTCGCATTTGACGAAGCCGGCGCGCGTGCCGATCGCGTGCGCCGCGGCGCGTCCCGGGCCTTCCTGCACGTCGAGCAGCGTGACCTGGCCGCCCGCTGTGGCGAAGTGGCGCGCCACGGCATTACCCAGGCCCGATGCGCCGCCGGTGATGACGGCGCGTGCCTCAGCGATCTTCATGAATCCCCCTTACATTCTAAATATGCCGTAGCGCTCGGCTTCAGGCGCGGGCCCATGAGCCGCCAGATGCAACGCGAGGCCCAGCACGCGGCGCGTGTCGAGCGGATCAATCACGCCATCGTCCCAGAGGCGCGCCGTCGCATAGTACGGATTGCCCTGGGCTTCGTATTGATTGCGAGTGTCGGCCATGAAGCGGCGCTCCTCCTCTTCCGGCCAGGGCTCGCCGCGCGCAAGCGCGGCGTCGCGTCGCACCGTGGCGAGCACTTGCGCTGCCTGCTCCCCGCCCATGACGGAGATGCGCGCATTCGGCCACATCCACAGGAAGCGACCGCCGTAGGCGCGGCCGCACATCGCATAATTGCCGGCGCCGAACGAGCCGCCGATCAGTACCGTGAGCTTCGGCACCGTGGCGCAGGCGACCGCAGTCACCATCTTCGCGCCATCCTTGGCAATGCCGGCGTTTTCATACTTGCGGCCGACCATGAAGCCGGTGATGTTCTGCAGGAAGAGGAGCGGCACGCGGCGCCGGTTACTCAGCTGCACAAAATGCGCGCCCTTCAGCGCCGATTCCGAGAAGAGGATGCCGTTGTTGGCGACGATGCCCACGGGACAGCCCCAGATGTGCGCGAAGCCGCACACGAGGGTTGCGCCGTAGTTGGACTTGAACTCGTGGAACTCCGATGCGTCCACCAGACGGCCGATAATTTCACGCACGTCGTAGGGCTGGCGATTGTCCTGCGGCAAAATCCCGTAAATCTCCTGCGGATCAAGCACCGGGTCTTGCGGCTCGCCGCAGGCGAGCCAGGGCGCGCCCGGCGCAGGCAGGCTTGCAATGATGGAGCGTGCGATGGCGAGCGCATGCGCATCGTTGTCCGCCAGATGATCGACGACGCCTGAGGTGCGCGCATGCACGTCGCCGCCGCCCAAGGACTCCGCATCCACCTCTTCGCCGGTCGCCGCCTTGACGAGGGGCGGCCCCGCCAGAAATATCGTGCCCTGGTTCCTCACGATGACGGTTTCATCGCACATGGCCGGCACGTAGGCGCCACCTGCCGTGCAGCTGCCCATGACGAGCGCCACCTGCGGGATGCCGCGCGCCGACAACTGCGCCTGATTGAAGAAGATGCGACCGAAGTGATCCCGGTCGGGAAACACCTCATCCTGCAGGGGCAGGAAAGCACCGCCCGAGTCCACCAGGTAGACGCATGGCAGCGCATGCTCGAGCGCGATCGTCTGCGCGCGCAGATGCTTCTTCACCGTGAGCGGAAAGTAAGTGCCACCCTTGACGGTTGCATCGTTGGCCACGATGACGCAGGCGCGCCCATGGATGCGGCCGATGCCGCTGATGAGTCCCGCCGCCGGCGCATCGGCGCCGTACATGCCATGGGCGGCAAGCACCGAGAGCTCGAGGAAGGGACTGCCCGGATCGAGGAGCGTCAGCACCCGCTCGCGCGGCAGGAGTTTGCCGCGCGCGGTGTGTTTCTTGCGGGCTTCCTCGGAGCCTCCCAGGCTTGCGCGCTCCACTTCCGCGCGCAGCGCGCTGGCAAGCTCCGCCATGCGTGTTTGGTTGGCGCGGAAGCGCTCGCCGCCGGGCTCGATCTGCGATGACAGGCAGGGCATATTAGGAAGTCGCTAGGCGGTCCGCTCAATGGCGATGGCCACAGCTTCGCCGCCGCCGATGCACAGCGACGCAATCCCGCGCTGGGCGCCGCGATGCACGAGCGCGTGCGCAAGCGTCGTCACGATGCGCGCGCCCGTTGCCCCGATCGGATGCCCGAGCGCGCAGGCGCCGCCGTGTACATTGACGCGCGCGTGCTCGATGCCCACGTCGCGCATCGCCGCCATGGTGACCACGGCGAAGGCTTCATTGATCTCGTAGATATCGACGTCCTTGGATTTCCAGCTCAATTTGCCGAGCGTCTTGTTGATGGCGCCGACGGGCGCGGTCGTGAACCATTCCGGTTCCGCGGCGTGGCTGGCATAGGCCAGAACGCGCGCGAGAGGCTTGATGCCGCGCGCGCGCGCGCTCGACTCGCGCATCAGCACGACGGCAGCGGCGCCGTCGGCAATCGATGAGGAACTCGCAGCGGTCACCGTGCCGTCCTTGGCAAACGCGGGCTTCATCGTGGGGATCTTCGCGATATCGCAATTGAATGGAGTCTCATCGCGCGCCACCACGGTCTCGCCCTTGCGAGACTTGACCGTGACCGGCGCAATCTCCGCCGCGAAATGCTGCGCCTCGGTGGCGGCCAATGAGCGGCGCACGGATTCCACGGCGAAGGCGTCCTGCTCGGTGCGGCTGAACTCATAGCGGCTCGCCGTGCGGTCGGCGAAGGAGCCCATGAGCAGGCCGTCAAAGGGACTCTGCAATCCGTCGTAGAACATGTGGTCGATGATTTCGCCGTTGCCCATGCGATAGCCGCCGCGCGCCTTGGGCAGCAGGTAGGGCGAGTTCGTCATGGACTCGAGGCCTCCGGCGATCACGACCTCCACGTCGCCGGCGCGGATCTGATCGGCGCCCTGCATGATGGCTTTGAGTCCCGAGCCACACATTTTGTTAACTGTGGTGGCCGGGGTTCCCACCGGGATGCCTGCGCCAATGGCTGCCTGCCGGGCGGGCGCCTGGCCAAGGCCCGCCGGCAGGACGCAGCCCATGATGACCTCCTGAATCTCAGCCGGGCTTATTCCGGCTGCTTCAAGCGCGCCGCGAATGGCAGCGGACCCGAGCTGGGTTGCGCTCAGTGGCGTGAACACGCCCTGGAAGGCTCCGATCGGCGTGCGCTTCGCCGCAACAATAACGACACCATGCTCCGACATAGATCACCTGGTGAGGAGTAGAAGGCTGGAAAGCTGCCCCAATGCGCTTAATATAACATCCGGGTTTCCCAGCGCTCGACCGCCTACCCATGAGCACGCCGGCCTTTGAGATTGCGCGCGAGCCCGGTGCTCGCACCGCACCACTGCGCTTCGTTTCCGCTGCGTCTTTGTTCGACGGCCACGACGCCGCCATCAATATGATCCGCCGCCTGCTGCAGGCGCAGGGCGCCGAAGTGGTGCACCTGGGGCACAACCGCAGCGTCGCCGACATCGTGCGCGCCGCCATCGAGGAGGACGCCGACGGCATTGCGGTGAGCTCGTACCAGGGCGGCCACGATGAGTACTTCCGCTATATGGTGGACATGCTGCGCGAACGCGGCTACGAGCACATTCGCGTCGTGGTCGGCGGAGGCGGCACGATCGCGCCCAATGAAATAGAGGCGCTCGAGCGCTACGGTGTGGAGAAGATCTACACGCCCGAGGACGGCCGGCGCATGGGCCTCGTCGGCATGATCGAGGATGTGATCAGGCGCGTGCGCGCTGTGGAACGTCCTGCCTATGCCTTTCATCCGCTGAATGCTCGCGATCACGGGCACCTGGCGCGAACCATTTCGGTGCTGGAGGGCGCGGGCGCTGATGAGTCGCCGCGCGAGGCGATCGGCCGTGCGCTTGCGCGAGTGAAGCGCAGGGCTCCCGTCATCGGCATCACGGGCACGGGCGGCGCGGGAAAATCCAGCCTGACGGATGAGCTCTTGAGCCGCCTGGTGCGCCACTTTCCGGAGCGGCAGATCGCGGTGGTGGCAATGGATCCCACGCGCCGCCGCACCGGCGGCGCGCTCCTCGGCGATCGCATCCGCATGAATAGTCTCGCCGCCGAGTCGATCTTCATGCGCTCGCTCGCCACGCGCCGGCAGCATCTTGCCACGAGCGCGGTGCTGAAGGACGTCATCGATCTTTATCAGCTGGCAGGCTTTGATCTCATCATTATCGAGACCGCGGGGATCGGTCAGTCCGACACGGAGATCGTGGAGCTTGCGGATCTGTCGATTTACGTCATGACGGCGGAGTACGGCGCGGCGAGCCAGCTGGAGAAGATCGACATGCTCGACTTCGCCGACTTCATCGTCCTCAACAAGAGCGAGAAGCGCGGCACCGAGGATGCATTGCGCGACGTGCGAAAGCAGTGGCGCCGCAATCATCCGCAGCACATGGCGATCGCCGAGGAGCAGGTGCCGGTGTTTCCGACCATTGCGAGCCGCTTCAATGATCCGGGTGTCAATCGGCTCTTTGCCGCGCTCGCGAGCGCCATCAGCTCGCGCAAGATTGGGACGGCCTCCTGGCAGCTCACCGTGAGCGCCGTTGCAGACGCCGCCGCACCCCCGGCACTCATCCCGAGCGCACGCACCCGCTATTTGGCCGAGATCGCGCAGGGCGGGCGGGCGGAGGAGGCGCGCATCGAAAAGCAGGCGCAGGCGGCAAGCCGTGCCTATGGAATCCACCAGGCGCTCGCGAGCTTGAATGATGCGGCACTTCCTCCTGCCTTCGAGCGCGTGAGCGCAACGGCGCCCGAGAATCATGCGGCGGATCAAACTCGGCGGCAGCTCTATGCCGCCTACAACGCAGCGCTCGATGAAGTCGGCGCGGATGCCCTGGCGCAGCTTGCGGCCTGGCCTGCGCGCGTGGCCGCCGCCACTGCCGACACCTATACCTATCCGGTGCGCGGGCGCGACGTGACCGGAGAGAACTACTCGGAGAGCTTGAGCCGCCTGCCGCTGCCCAAGATTGCCGTGCCCGGCTTTCGCGACTGGGGCGAGATTGTGCGCTTCATCGGCAAGGAGAATCTGCCCGGGGCGTATCCGTACACGGAAGGTGTATATCCCTATCGGCGCGAGGAGGAGGATCCGACGCGCATGTTCGCCGGCGAAGGCGCGCCCGAGCGCACCAACCGCCGCTTCCACTATCTTGCGGGCGGCCACGGTGCGGCGCGTCTGTCCACCGCGTTTGATTCGACGACGCTCTATGGCGAGGACCCGGATACGCGTCCGGACATCTACGGACGCACGGGCAATTCCGGTGTTTCGATCGCCACCCTGGATGATCTGAAGAAGCTCTACTCGGGGTTTGATCTGTGCTCGCCGACGACTTCCGTGTCGATGACCATCAACGGACCCGCGCCGATGCTCCTGGCGATGTTCATGAATGCCGCCATCGATCAGCGCATCGAGCGTCATTTGAAATCCGAGGGCAAGTGGGCCGAGGCGGAAAAAAAGATCTCAGCTGCCCATGCGCGCGCCGCCGCGCGCGGTCTGGCCGTGCCGCAGTACAAGGGCGCACTGCCGCCGCAGCACGACGGCACGGGGCTGGCGCTCCTCGGCGTGAGCGGGGACCTCCTGGTCGAGCCTGCCGTCTACGCGCGCATCAAGTCCGAGGCGCTCGCGGCGGTGCGCGGCACGGTGCAGGCGGACATCCTGAAGGAGGATCAGGCGCAGAACACCTGCATATTCTCCACCGAATTTGCGCTGCGGATGATGGGGGACGTGCAGTCGTACTTCATCAAAGAGCGCGTTCGCAACTTCTATTCCGTGTCGATCTCCGGCTATCACATCGCCGAGGCCGGCGCGAATCCGATCTCGCAGCTGGCGTTTACGCTTGCGAATGGCTTCACCATTGTCGAGTACTATCTGGCGCGCGGCATGCAGATCGACGAATTCGCGCCGAACCTGTCGTTCTTCTTCTCGAACGGCATGGACCCTGAATACGCGGTGATCGGACGCGTGGCGCGGCGCATCTGGGCACGCGCCATGCGCGCACGCTATGGAGCGGGAGCGCGCAGCCAGATGCTGAAGTACCACATTCAGACCTCGGGCCGCAGCCTGCACGCGCGCGAGATCGACTTCAACGACATCCGCACCACGCTGCAGGCGCTCTATGCGCTGTTTGACAACTGCAACAGCCTGCATACCAACGCCTACGATGAGGCGCTCACGACGCCGACGGAGGAGAGCGTGCGCCGCGCCGTCGCGATCCAGCTCATCATCAATCGCGAACTCGGTCTCAACAAAAACCAGAACCCCTGGGCAGGCTCATTCGCCATCGAATATCTGACCGACCTCGTCGAGGAGGCCGTCTACAAGGAATTTGATGCGCTCTCGGAGCGCGGCGGAGTGCTGGGCGCCATGGAGACCATGTACCAGCGCGCAAAGATTCAGGAGGAATCGCTTTACTACGAGACGCGCAAGCATGACGGCAGCCTGCCGATCATCGGCGTGAACACTTACCTTGCTGAAGGCGGTGGCGAGAGCGGCGCACACGCCGCGCCACTCATCCGCTCAACCGAAGAAGAGAAACAGGACCAGGTGGCCGCCGTGCGGGCATTTCAAGCGCGAAATGCGGCCGTGGCGCCTGCGGCGCTCAAGCAGCTGCAGCACGCCGCAGCCTCCGGCGGCAATGTTTTCGCGGCGCTCATGGAGACGGTGAAGGTGTGCTCGCTCGGGCAGATCTCGCACGCGCTCTACGAGGTGGGAGGCCAGTACCGGCGCAACATGTAGGAGGCTAGGCGGCGGCGAGGTCCGGTTCCTGCAGCCGCGCGAGAATCGCGGACCGCGCGCGGTCGCGCAGCTCGGCAGCAGCGCTCTCGCCCGCGGTTGCGATCGCAACCAGCGGCGCGAGGAATTCGACTTCAATGTGCGCACGGCGCGGCAAAAAAGCTCCCATCGGGAAAACCTGACGCGTGCCGCGTACCACCGCCGGCACCACCGGACAGCCGACGCGCGCGGCCGTGGTGAAGGCGCCGACATGAAACTTCAAAAGGCCCGGCGCCGGCGAAAATGTGCCCTCCGGAAAGAACACGAGCGAACTGCCGCTGATCGCCGTGCGCAGCACGCGGCGCGCATCGTTCGCGCCGCGCTGCCGGTCGGAGCGCTCGACAAAGAGCGAGCCCAGGCGCCGCAGCAAGAGGCCGGCGAGGGGCACGCGGTTCATCTCGCGCTTGATGATGAAGCCGAAGCGCGGCGGCAGCACAGCCGTGAACACTACGCCGTCGAGATAGCTTGCATGATTGGCGACGATGACGCACTGGCCCTGCGGGATCCGGTCGGCGCACTTCACGCTCAGGCGGATGCCCGCAATTTTGATGAGCACGCGAGAGATGCTTTGTGCCGCAAGGCGGCGGCGCTCAACGCCCGGCAACAGGGCCGTGCACACTGCGCTCAATGCGAGGACGACAAAGACAGTCCAGGCATAGACGCCGTAGATGATGTGCCAGAGGAACCTCACAGATCCCGACCACTTAGACAGGGACTCATCTTTTCGGGCAGCGCGCTCATGGTTCTATTTCGGCGGACAGCGCTTGCGCGCGGTGTGAACTGGTTCTCTTTATGTTAATGCAGACTCGCTATTGTGAAGATCGTCACGCCGAGTTTCATCACGCTATCACCATACTGCGCTCGGGCCATCTTCGGAGTTTTAGGCCTTGTCCAAGTTCGCTGCCGCAGTTGCCCCTAATTCCACATCTGCCGAATCGGCCGACCCGGCCGTTTCGCGCTTTCTTGACGCAGTGTGGATGGAGCGAGGCCTCTCTGCCAATACGCTCGCCGCTTATCGGGCGGATCTGACGTCGCTCGCGCGCTGGCTGGCCGAGCGCGATGTCTCCATCATGAAAACCTCGCGAGCGGACCTTTTGGGCTTCATCGCCTGGCGAGTCCACACTGGCGCGCGCCCGCGCTCCACGGCCCGCCAGCTCTCAAGTTTCAGACGCTTCTTTCGTTACTACATGCGCGAAGGCGTGGTGCGCGAGGATCCTACCGCGCAGATCGCCATGCCGAAGATCGGCCGCTCGCTGCCGAAGTCGGTGACCGAGGAGGAGGTCGAGGCGCTGCTTGCCGCTCCGACGGTCTCTGATCCGCTCGGCAACCGCGACCGCACCATGCTCGAGGTACTGTACGCGACGGGCCTTAGGGTCTCGGAGCTTGTGAATTTGCGCATGGCCCAGGTGAACCTGAACCAGGGCGTTCTCAGGATCCTCGGCAAAGGCAATCGCGAGCGCCTGATCCCACTGGGCGGCGAGTCGGTCAAGTGGCTGACGGACTTCGCGCGTGGGCCGCGCGGCGAGATCCTGCTCGAGCGGCAGACCGATTACTTGTTTCCCACGCGGCGCGGGGATCGCATGACGCGGCAGGCGTTCTGGCACATCATCAAGCGCTATGCGCGCAAGGCGGCAATCGGCAAGGATCTCTCGCCCCACAGCCTGCGGCACGCCTTCGCTACGCACCTCCTGAATCACGGCGCGGACCTGCGCGTGGTGCAGATGCTGCTCGGTCACAGTGATCTGTCGACCACGCAGATCTACACCCATGTCGCTCGTGAGCGCATGAAGGAACTGCACGCGCTGCATCACCCGCGCGGCTGAGGCCTTTCCGAAGCCGAAAGCGGGTTCTGCTAGACTTAACGCTGAAGTTCTGCAGGAAACCTTCCTAAGTCCCGCCGGTCCAATCCGCACGTTGAGTGCGACCTGGAAGAACCCATGACAATGCGTGTGCGTATCCTCTGGCTGGGTATCCTGGGCGCCTGCGCCAGTGTGGCCTCCACGGCCGATCAGCCTACACAGCCGGTGCAGGCGGCACAGGCGGTGGACCCGCGCATCGAGCTTGCAAAAAAGATCCCGGGCACGACCCCGGATGAGCTGCACGCCTCACCCATCCCGGGCATGTGGGAGGTCGTGCGCGGCACCGATATCGCCTATGTGACCTCCGATGGCAAGTACGCGATCTCCGGTGATCTCTACGACCTTGCCAAAAACGACGATCTGACCGAGGTGCGCCGCAAGGATATTCGGGTGAAGCTCCTCGCGAGCGTCCCCGAGTCCGACATGCTGATTTTCAGCCCGCGGGACCCGAAGTACACGGTCACTGTCTTCACGGACGTCGACTGTGCCTATTGCCGCAAGCTCCACAGCCAGATCGCCGAATACAATCGTCTCGGGGTGCGCGTGCGCTACATGTTCTATCCGCGCACTGGCCCCAACACCGAGTCCTGGACCAAGGCCGAACAGGTTTGGTGCTCGACCAACCGCAACGATGCCCTCACCCGGGCGAAGCTCGGCGAGGAGCTGAAGAGCCCCAAGTCCTGTGGCAATTCACCGGTGGGACGCGACTACGCGGTAGGCCAGCAGTTTGATATCCGCGGCACGCCAGCGATCGTCATGAACAACGGCGAGATGCTCGGGGGCTATGTGTCGCCCATGCAGCTGGTGCAGCACCTGCAGGGCAAGTAAGGCGGGCCGCTACCGTTCCAGAAGCTTGAGCTTGTCGGGCTTGCCTTCCCACTCCTTGGCATCCGGCGGGGCGTCTTTCTTCTCCGTGATCACGGGCCATTTCTTTGCCAGCTCAGCGTTCAACGGCGTGAAATGATCCTGCCCCGCGGGCAGCTCCTCCTCGGAAAAGATCGCCTCCACCGGGCATTCCGGCTCGCAAAGAGTGCAGTCGATGCACTCGTCCGGGTCGATGACTAGGAAATTCGGCCCCTCATGGAAACAATCCACGGGGCACACTTCCACGCAGTCCATGTACTTGCATTTAATACAGTTTTCGGTGACGACAAAGGTCATGAAGTGTCCGTGGGCTTGGAGTGCCCGTTCGAAGTAAGGAGTCCGCCAGCCATTTTGCCATGGCACGGGCGGATGCGTGAATGCACACGGCTAAAGGCGCCGCGCGACGTCGGTGAAGCGGCACTCCTTGCGCTCACCGGCTCGATCGTCAAGGTAGCAACGCAGCGCGAAATCGGTGCTGGGAAAGGCAAGCTCGGACCATGGGATATCCTCCGGGCGAACAAGCTTCGTCTCGAGGCTCTCAACTCCCGCGCCGTGACTGGCGCTTTTCATCCGGCCGCGAAAAAACACGTGTACCTGGTTGGCATACATGGCGTGCGCGATGCAGAGCAAAGGGCCGACTTCAACATCGATGAGCGCTTCCTCGCGCGATTCGCGTGCCGCCGCCTGCTGCAGCGTCTCGTTGTTCTCATAAAAGCCCGCCGGCACGGTCCAGAAGCCGCGCCGCGGTTCGATGGCGCGGCGGC
>Ga0302326_10012281_pt1 | contig 18300 bp, 15 predicted proteins | sample Palsa_T0_3_FD_202264 | JGI IMG/M metagenome (GOLD analysis project Ga0302326, IMG submission 202264) | Peat permafrost microbial communities from Stordalen Mire near Abisko, Sweden - Palsa_T0_3 | ecosystem: Environmental > Terrestrial > Soil > Palsa > Peat permafrost | place: Sweden: Abisko...
ATCGCCGGAGACGGTACCAGCCGCGCCCTCGACGTCATCGCCTGGCTGGTTCAGATTGCCGGTTACTTTTACGGAATGTCCCTCTGGAATCGCTGGGGCCTGGCTCAGGGTCTGCCCGCGATTCACGGAGTCACTTTCTGGGCTCAATTCGTAATTGCCATCCTGATCAGCATCGTGGTTCATGAGTTGGGCCACGCCGCCGTAGGCCGCGCCTTGGGCATGAGACTGCGCTCGCTTGTTGTCGGGCCCTTTTATTGGCGCACGCGCGATGGCCGTTGGAGATTTGAATTCGTCGCTGCAAGAATTCTTTCCGCGCAAGGCGGGGCCGGCATTGTGCCCTCCAGCGCTGCACAAAACCGCTGGGACGAGATCTGCATGATCGCGGCCGGCCCCGTCGTCAACCTTTTCACAGGCGTGCTTGCCATGTGCGCCGCGCTCGCCGCGAAGGGCCAGCCCTGGGAGCAGTACTGGCAGCTTCTTGCGCTTTTCGCCACCATCTCGTTCATCACCTTCGCGGGCAACCTCATCCCCTTCCGCCCTGAAGGCGCCTACTCTGATGGCGCCCGAATCTATCAACTCTTGCGCGGCGGTCCGCTGGTAGATCTTCAACGCGCATTTAACCTCGCGAGTTCCACACAGGTTACATCGGTCCGGCCCAGAGACTACGATATTGGCGCACTTCAGCGCGCCTCCGCCGCCTTCACCCAGGGCCATCAAGCGCTCATGTTGCGCTTGATCGCTTCAGAGCATTTCCTCGACAAGGGGGAGTTTCCCGAAGCCTGTCAGACGCTTGCCGATGCGGAGCGGGTCTATCACGAGTCCGCTTCAGATATCGCAGCCGAGCCGCTTACTGTCTTCATCTTCGGCGCTGCACTGCTGCGCCGCGACGCTACCGGCGCGCGTCAGTGGTGGGAGCGCATGGAGACAAAAAGGCTGACTGAATTCGGCGTGAATTACTGGTTGGCACGCGGCGCACTGCTGTGGATTGAAGGCGATTTACAAGAGGCGCAAGAAGCGTTGCAGAAAGGCGACACTCTCGCGCGGAAGTCCAGGCCCACCGGGTCAGATGAATTTGACACTTATCGCCTGGGCCTCTTGCGCCACGCTCTTGAACTAACTCCCCTTGAGGAAGCCCATTGCGCGGCGGTTCACAACTAGCGTGAACTTCATGGCCGGCACCGGAGACAGCCGTTGCACTCTGTTCAAGCTGACCTCTTACGGCCGATCGTAAAAACGGAAAAATAGCGACGGCTTTGCGCAGGGCTCGGCTTTCGCTACGAGTTCCGTTGCTTGACCATCGCTGAGCGGAGTGAATTCGCGCGCCAGGTGGACGTTCTCTTCAAGCTGAGCAATGTTGTCGCAGCCAATGATGACCGTGCTCACAGGTCTTGAGAGCGTGTAATACAGCGCCTCGCGCATGGTGAGCGTGCCGGGCGACGTGGTCTGGATCGTCATGCCTTCCCACGAGTGCTTCTGTTGCTCGACCGGCGGCGGCGTCCAGTTTGAGAGCAGGCGGCTGCGGCCGGGAATCTTCATGCCGATGATGCCCATCTGCCGCTCGACGGCCAGCGGCAGCAACTCCTGGTTAAAGCTGTAATGGTGCGGATCGGCGGCGTTCATGGCCATGAGAATCGCGTCGAACGGATACCGCTTGATGCCTTCAATCAGCGCGTCGGGGCGATAGTGTCCGGTCAGGCCCAGGTGGCGTACCACCTTCTGCTCCTTCATCTCGATCAGCGCTTCCATCGCGCCGCCCTTGGCGAAGACGGCATTGATATCAGTCATGGTGCCGATGTCGTGCAACTGCCACAGGTCCACATGGTCGGTCTGAAGCAGCTCGAGAGATTTTTCAATCATGCGCATGGAGTCGTCACGGGTGCGCTCCTTGGTCTTCGTTGCCAGGAAGGCTTCGTTGCGCCGGTGCGCCATCACCTTGCCCACATACTGCTCGCTCCAGCGCTCGGGGCCTCCGTAAATCGACGACGTGTCAATGTAGTTCACGCCCATGTCGAGGGCGCGCTCGATGATCGGCACCGCGGCGTCGAAGTTATTCGGGTGCTCCATCGCTGCCTGCCCGCCGAGCGAGAAGATGCCCACCTTGTAGCCCGTCTTTCCCAGGTTGCGCGTCGGCATCGCCGTCGGCGTTACCGGATTCACCGGCAGCGCAGGCATGGTCTTTCGCGTGTCCGCAATGAGCGCAGTGGGCGCCAGCAATGCCGCCGTCACCGCCCCGCCTGCTTTTAGAAATTCCCGCCGCCCCTGATTTCTTGCCTGCGTTTCAGCCATAAAGTCCTCCATGCGCATCGGTCAAACTATGCAATCCATCATAGTCCACGCCGCTTGTGAGTGGAGATGGAATGCGGCGCGAATTCAACTCCACAGCTCAACGGCTGCAGGCGCAGCTTGACGTTGTATATACAATTGGTTGAATATATATATATTGGAGAATTGGGCATGGCTGTCACTCTCACATCGATTCGGTTGGATACCAAGCTGGCGGACGAGGCCGTCCGAGTGCTCGGTGCGAAGTCCCGTACGGAGGCGGTACATATGGCGCTGAAGGAAATCGTAAAGCTGAACGACTTCAAAGGGCTGATGAAGAAATATGGTGGCAAAGGCTCATTCGCCGGAAGCGATGAGTGAAATCGTCATCTTCGATACCTCAGTCATTGTTGACCAGATTCGCACCAATCGCCACCTGGATCGATTGCTCAACCTGAGCGGAAACGTGCGCAACTCTTCCGTGGTGCTGGCGGAGCTTTGGCGCGGGGTGTCTTCAACCGTGGATCGCAAAACCATCGAGGCTCTGGAGCGGAACCACCCCACTCTGACGCCGACGCCGAATAACTGGCTGGAGACTGGCCATTTGCTGGCGAAGATGCGTACCGACAAAGGCTTTGAGCGGCACAAGCTCCGCGATCTGCACTTTGACGTCCTTATCGCGCTGACGGCGCGGGCGCATGGGGCGCGGGTGATTACTTCCAATCGCGCAGACTTCGAGTTGATTTGCGATTATCGGGAATTCAAGCTGGAGGTCTGGTGATCGGGCTGCTCCAGACACCGAAATCAGGCGTTGAAAACAAATCGTCTAACTGGTCTAATGAGGGCGTGGGTGCGATCCTGCGCAAGTACACGAGCTTCGACGAGATGAAGGCGGACGAGTACCGCTACTGGCAGAGCCGGCCCGTGCATGAGCGGATGGACGCGGTTGAGGAGATGATCAAGGAAGCCTATGCGCTGAAAGGTTGGGTGATCAAGCCGGATGTACCAAGACTACAAAGACCCTTTATCCGCATTCCATGCCCATGGGGTTAGATGCCTCCCGAATGGGAAATCTGATAAGTTATCTGCATCTGCCAGGAGACCAAAGTGAAGGCACCTTCAGCCCTTTTCTTTCTCGCGATGCTTTCAATTGTTTCGCTAGCTCAAATTGCTCCGGCCCCAGGCTTGTCGCCCGCCGCTCAGGCCCAGCAGGCTTTTGCGGTGACTCAGGCTCAGGCAATGATGATGACGAACCAGACGCAGTTGCAAGGAATGATCTTTGCGCAAGCTTCCATGCTGAATTCTTTTCAGGCCCGCTCAATGTTTCTTGCGCAGGCAGCATCACTTCAGGCTCGAGTGGGCGCGAATCAGGCGTCCATATTCGCTGCAAATTATGTCATGCAACGCTCGATCGCGCTGCAAAACCAGCTTCGTGTACAGTCTGTGGTCCTTCGCCTGCGCAGCCAAGGCATCGAGAGCGCGCCCGCCTTGCAAGGGGCTGTGCAAGCCGCCGCCTTGGATCCAGCCAGATCCTTCCGGCAGAACGCAGTGCTTCGCGCCCAGGCGGCTCAGGCTTCAGGCCAGAGCGGAGCCGGTCAAAGCACCGCTCAAACTCCGCCTCCTGATGCAGGGTCCGTGTCTGCCGAACCTCCACCGATGATGATCCGCCCCACATTCGGAAACCCGATGAGCGTCGATAAGCCCAGTTTCTCGGTCGCGCAGGGGAATGTTGATGCTGGCACGAAAGTTCGCATCAAGAGCGATACTCACTATGCAACGATTTACTACACCACAAACGGCTGGACGCCGACGACGCAGTCGGCGAAGTACACCGGCCCCATTACGATCAATGCCAACATTCATCTGGAGGCGATCGCGGTGGGCCCCAATTTTCTTCGCAGCAGTATTGAACAAGCAGATTACCGCGTTCCCAACTCTCCCGCGCCCGTTCTTGAATCCGCAGTCGCTATATCCGAGGATGGTGTTTTGCGCGCTGGCACGCCAATCCGCGTTTCATTCGCGGGAAACGACATTGACTCTGATTCGGCCGAGGTCGGCGACGAGCTGAAGGTGGTTCTTGATGAGGACGTCAAGCTGGGCGGAGGAACCCTGGCAGCGAAGGGCTCGCCGGTCAATACAGTCGTTACCGTAGCTGATCCTGCGCGCTTTTCCGCCCCTGGCGATATCGTGTTCGAGATTCACTCCGTCGAGATAGCTGGCAAGCATGTTCCGCTGTTTGGAGGAGAAACGCTCGAGGGCGCCAAGGCAGAGAAGAACGCCAAGATCAAGGCTGGCATGACGGCCTTGGCCTTTGTGGCAGCCGACACCTTAGTTAAGTAAACAGAAAAATGCGGCAAAGCAAAGGCCGCTCCCGATCGGAACGGCCTTTGGAATTGAAGCTGCTCAGTGATTAGTCGCCGGCTACGAGGTCGGTTTCTTTCTGGCTTTGCCGGTTGATGGGCGAAGCGGCGTTGTTTGAGGCGGGGCGGATGGAATCTAACCGCACCAAGCCGTCGATGGGCTTTTCGCCTAGCACGTGCTCGCGATAAAGCTTGGCCATGCACGCACTCTCCGCATCGGCCATCACCTTGCCCGTGGTCGACTTGCTTTCGCAGCCGCGGAGGTCGCGGCTCTCAGCTATCTAACTCCGGGTTTGCTTCGCGGATGGCTTCTACGTCGGCGAGGTCGCGCAATCTGCCCGAATGAAGTTTGTTTTGGACCAAGTGGTTGGCCGAGATGACGTGCGCTTCGATCTCGTCGAGGGAGGTTTCGGCGCGCTGCTGCCAGGCCTCATCAAAGGTTACTCCGTCAAGGTGCTGTAGGATGTCGACGCGAGCCGGAGGCTGGCCGATTTGAAAGACGGAGTTTGGGTCGTCGCGAAAATCGGCGGGGGTAAGGCCGGTAACGGGCGCCCCAAAGGCGGCGAGAGCGCGAAAAACGGCTTCGCTGTTTTTGACTTCAGAACGGATGAAGAGATCGAGATCCTTGGTTGCGCGCGGCTCGGCGTAGATGCCAACCGCGTATCCCCCGACGACCAGGTATTCAACTCCGTGTTCGTTGAACGCGCGTAAGAGTTGCTTCAGATCTTCGGGTAGGATCATAGGTGATTCCCTTGAGAGCGTACGCGGTTGCCGATGCATCCCATACGGCCATGAAGCGCTCAGCGATGGGACGGCTCCGCCAATAGCGATAGACCTCAGCTTTTTGTTCGCTATGGCTGGAGAACCTTTGCATTGTTTTGGTGGAGGCCATGGTCACGTCCTGCTTCTATTGTAGTCCGATTGGGAATCATGCAGTTGACGATTTGGAGTCAGTTTCAAAACGCGGCAAAGGCCGTTCCCGAGGGGAACGGCCTTTGTTGATGCTGTTTGGTCAGATCAGTTGACTAGTCGCCGGCAACGAGGTCGGTTTCTTTCTGGCTCTGCCGGTTGATGGGCGAGGCGGCGTTGTTGGAGGCGGGGCGGATGGAATCTAACCGCACCAAGCCGTCGATGGGCTTTTCGCCTAGCACGTGCTCGCGATAGAGCTTGGCCATCTTGGCGTTCTCGGCTTCCTGCTTCACCTTGTCCGCACTGCTCTTGTTGTCGCGCGCGCGAATCTTTTCCTCGCGCGCATTCTTGGCAATGCCCAGATCGTCGAGCGTGTGGTTGGCCTCGGCGTTGACGTGCTCCATGTTCAGGTTCAGCTCGTGACCAACGTTGGTCATGCTCACCTTCTTGCCGCCGGCGAAGATTTCGTGGCGGCCGTGCTCCTCATACCACTTGGTGAGGGTGGACGTCATGTGCATCTTCTCGATGATGTTGCGCCAGCCCACGCCGGTGTTGTACGCGCAGAAGCTGATTTCGCCTTCCTGCGTGGCGTAAGGAATGATGCACTGCTCAGTGCGGCGGAAGTCGTAGTTGAACAGATCCTGGAACCACATGCCGGCGATGAAGAGGAAGTTCCAGCGGTCCTGGCGGCGGAGCTTGATGTCTTCCATGGTGCGGTCGCCCTTCACGCTGCCGTAGTTTTTTCCGGTAGCGTTGAAGGTCTTGTCCATCTTCTTCATCATGTCAGTGATTTTGAAGTGGGTAGGCGCCTGGAAGGGATCGTAGTTGCGCAAAAGCGAGATGCCGAGTCCGAGCGTGGACAGGAACTTGCCGCGAGAAGCATCGTTCACTTTGGCCAGATCCTTGGCCACGGTGCCCATGTCGAGGAACGCCGTCACAGGCGCGGATTCCTTGGTTTCCTTGTCGATCATCAGCGCCATGCCGATGCCGCAGTTGGGATGGCAGCCGCAACTGAGCTGGCCCCACTCCGCCGTAGGCCCGTGCACCAGATCGGCCCAGTCAGAGAAGGTGCTCATGAAGCTGATGGGGAACCAGTCGCGCGAAGGCTCGCCGATGCCCACCTGATTCTTGATGTCGTGCGCCATGTGCGAAAGCGTGTAGCGCTGGGCCAAGCGGCGCTCGTCGGTGATGTCTTCGTCGCGGCCGGTGAAGCTGACCGGCTGGAAGCTGAGGAAGCTGATTTTCTTCGGATTGTCCAGCGCAAACTGGATGATGTGGCCAACCTGCTCGTTGTTGATGCCGTTGATGATGGTCGTCACGGGAACGATGTCGACGCCGGCTTCATGCAGATTGTTGATGGCCTGCAGCTTTACATCGAACAGGTTGCCAACCTTACGGTGCGAGTTGGCCGCGTTGCCGATGCCGTCGAACTGAAGATAGACGTAGCGGAGACCGGCTTCAGCGGCGGCGCGGCAAAGCTCCTTGCTCTTCGCAAACTCAATTCCATTCGAAGCCGCCTGAACGCTGTTGTACCCGACTTTACGCGAATAAGCCACCGCATCCAGGAAGTACGGCGACAGCGTTGGCTCGCCGCCACTGAACTGCACGCTCATCTGTCGCTTGGGCTTGATGGTGATGGCGTTGTCGAGCATGGTCTTGATCTCGTCCCATGTAAGCTCGTGGACGAAGCCGACCTGGTTGGCGTCCATGAAGCAGGGATCGCACATCATGTTGCAGCGGTTGGTCAGGTCGATGGTGAGCACCGAGCCGCGGCCATGAGTAACTGTGGAGGTGCCGTGGTTGTGCAGCTTCTCGTCGTTGTGGGCGCGCATGTCGCGGCCGGGGAAGCTCTCTTCGAGATGCTTGAAGAAGGCGGTGTCGATCGACATCACGTCTTCAAAATGGCCGTGCTTGGGGCAATCCTTGATCATCAGAATCTTGCCGTCGCGCTCCACAATCTGCGCCTTGATCTCGCCGACTTTTTCGTTCAGCAGAACTTCGTGAGGCAGCTTGCCGTCGAGAATCTGCTTGCGAATCTCGGGCACGCACTTCGGACAGAGCGAGTCCGTGGTGCGTGGCCAGCCAAGGGGCGGCTTCTCCTTCTGCCAGGACTTCTGCAGGGGCTTGTCGGCCCATTTGGGCGTAAACGATGGGTTCGGGCTGATGCGGTTGAGCCGCTCATAGACCACCCACGCGCCTTTAGCTGCGTAGACGGCTGCTTTTTCGACGTACTTGATCGCTTTGGGCATTTGTTGCGGTCTCCTGAATTCAGATTTGCCGGCTCGCATCGCTCGGCCCCGCCTTCCAAATCGCCGTGTAAACTTATGACCTGAAAGGGTATTACTAGAGTAATTGCCACCCCTCGTCAACCCAACCAAGGTGCAGTGAACGGGGAAATGGTCCCTTGAACGGTAATTTGCACGCATTGAACGGCTTGGCAATCGCCGGCGTCCTCTCGATTCTGATAACCTTTGGGCGATTCGCGCGCCTACGCCTCAGTTCACTGTCAGCGTGAATGTCGTGGTTTGCTGAATCGAACCCGATGTTGCCGTTATGGTCAACGTCGACGTGTTGGATTGTGGTGGGCTGCTGCCGCAACTCGTGATCAACGTTAGCGCGGCGATGCACACCGCAGCCAGAAAGATCTGCTGCAACCGCCGCCTTCGCAAGCCAAGGCAGCAGAGCCCAAGCCCCACCGCAACTGCTGGAATGAGTGGACCTGAACTCCGGCGAAGAGCAGCAGATGATGCGGTGGTAGTGATGGTGAGGGCCGTCGAGGCCGGGGCCAGAGGCGGAGTTACGGTGGCGGGAGAGAAGCTGCACGAAGCTCCCGATGGCAATCCCGAGCAGCTAAAAGAAACGGTTGAGTTGAATCCGTTGGCCGGTGTGACGGTGACTGTGGTTGCGGCGCTCTCTCCGGCGGTTACGGTCATCGACGCGGGACTGGCGCTGACGGCGAAGGTTGGCAGAAGCTTGATGGTGTAGGTGGCGCTGGCCAGGGTGCTGGGTGAATCGCCGGCGGCGATTGCAAGGGCCTCGATGGTTTGTATGGTCAGGATTCCCGAGGACGAGACGGTGATGGGACCGCTGTAGACGGTCGAACTCGTGGTGGGTGCGGCTCCGTTGATGGTGTAGTAGATGATCGCGCCCGGAGTTGCGTCGGCGATGGTGACGGAGACCGAGGTTGCCTGGGTCGAGGAAGTGATGCCGGGCGCGGGGCTGAAGGTGGGCGCGGCGGTTGCCGGCGGGGCGGTGATTGATTGCCGATATTCCCAAACGTCATTGAGCACGCCGATGGTGCCGGCGCTGTCAGAGCCGTCGCCGCCAAAGAGCCAGAAATTGCCTTGCTTATCGGTCCAGCTTGACGGACCAAGGCGCGCGCCGGGGTTGTTGCCGGGATCTGCCGTACCCAGCGTGCCGTACTCGCCGGGCTGGCCGGTGCAGATCAAGTTTCCCTCCGGAGTCAAGCCACAGCCGGACGTCGTGGTGTTTCCGCTCATCCATTCCCACTGGCTGGTGGAGGGATTGAACATCCAAAGGTCGTTGAGATTGCCGTTGTTGCCGGCGGAATCGTAGCCCTGCCCGCCGAACAGCCAAAGGTTGCCGCTTGCATCGATCCAACTCGCAGTGCTGGTGCGTCCGCCGGGGATGTTTCCGGCAGCAGGCGTTGCCGGCATCCCGTACACGCCGGGCTGGCCTGCGCAAATAATTAGTCCCCGCTGATAGGTTGTGCAGCCGGCCGACGCGGTGCTTCCGGCCATCCACGCCCACTCGCTCGTGGAAGGATTGAACTCCCACAAATCATTGAGGGTAGTGAGAGTGTCGTTGGCATCGAAGCCGCCACCGCCGAAGAGCCAGAGATTGCCGCTGCCGTCGGCCCATGTAGATGCGGAGATGCGGCTTCCCGGAATGTTTCCTGCAGCGGGCGTACCCAGTGTGCCGTAGACTCCAGGCCATCCGTTTATTCCGGGGGACGTGCCATTGGTCGTCCTGCTGCCGCTCATCCAGGCCCATTCGCCGGTGGAAGGCTTGAACTCCCATAGGTCGTTGAGGGTGCCGAGGTCGCCTCTGGAATCGAAACCGGTGCCGCCGAACAGCCAGAAATTTCCGCTGTTGTCGGTCCAACTGGAGGGGTTCGAGCGGCCGCCGGGGAAGTTTCCCGGAGCGGGCGTGCCCAGTGTTCCGTAGACGCCCGGCTGGCCATCGTGAATGCCGACGACGTTGGTTCCCCCTATCCAGGTCCATTCATTGGTGGCTGGGTCGTACTGCCAAAGGTCATTCAGGTAGCCAAAATTGCGGGTGGCATCGCAGCCGACGCCCCCGAAGAGCCAGAGCTTTCCGTCGCTACCGGTCCAGCTCACGGCGCCGCTGCGGCATCCGGGGATATTTGCGGCAGCGGGCGCGCCCAGCGTGCCGTAGACTCCAGCGGACTGCGCGCCGGGATTGCTGCTTCCGCCCATCCAGGTCCACTCGTTGGTGGTTGGATTGTATTCCCAAAAATCGTTGAGCAGGACGCCAAGATCATTGGTGGCGGCGGCGTATCCGGAGCCGCCAAAGAGCCAGAAATTTCCGCTGCTGTCGGTCCAGCTCACCGCGTCCCAGCGGGAGGCGGGAATGTTCCCTGCGGCGGCTGTTCCGAGCGTCCCGTAGACTCCCTGCTGGCCGCCGGCGATGACGGGCACGGTGTTGCTTCCGCCCATCCACGTCCATGCCGCGGTTGTCTGCGCTCCGGCAGGCAACCGAATCGTCAAGAACACAAGCACGCACGGAAACATAAGACCGGACAGTAAGCGTTGCTGAATTGTCTGCATTGGCCTAGCCTCTGGTCCCGGCTTCGCCGGCAATCATACTCCAGGTTGGACGGTTTGACTTGGACAAGGTACAAACGGGTGGCGACCCGCTGCCTTCCGATTCCACTCCGCGTTGCCCGGACTTATCCGTGCCGGCCCGACAAGCGTCAGTTCACCGTTAGCGAAAATGTCGTAGTCTGCTGCAGCGCGCCCGACGTTGCAGTTACGGTGACTGTCGACGTGACGGGTTGAACGGGAGGCGGCCCGCTGCTGGAAGACCCGCCGCCTCCGCACGCATCGAGCAGACTCAAACCGGCCGCCATCGCCGTCAGAAGCAGCAGTATCCGCAAGCGGCGACGCTTTCGCCAACCGAAACAGAAGAACGCGACGGCTAGCGCAGCCTCAGGGAAGAACGGGCCGCGGCTGCGGTGGAGAGCTGCTGTTGCCGAGGCGGAGACAGTCAACCTTGTCGACGCATTCGCTCCACCCGATGGCGTCACAGTCGCTGGCGAGAAGCTGCACGACGTACCGGAAGGCAGGCCAGAGCAGCCGAAACTGACGGCGGAATTGAACCCGTATTCCGGAGTCACCGTGACCGTGACGGCTCCGGATGAGCCGGAATTGACAGTAAGAGAAGATGGCGAAGCCCCCAACATGAAGATCGCCGGGGGCGGGCTGCCGACCGCGAGCGACTGTGTCGTTGTTTCTGTAATCCCTTCGCTCGTTCCAGCCAAAGTGGTTGTGTAGCTCCCAGGGGCGACGCCCAAACCAACCGTGTAAGTCACCTGCGAAGTACCAAATCCGGTAATCAAGTCTGGGCTGAAACTTGCGCTTACGCCGCTTGGCAGCCCAGTGGCACTCAGAGCGATTGCGCCATTAAATCCGTCCGAAACCACGGTGAAGATTGTTATTGCGCCGCTTGTTCCCGCTGGTACCGTGAATGTATCCGTTTTGTAAGATGCCTGGTCATTCATGTCCACCAACGCAAACCCTGGGACTGGAGCCGGTGGCGAGGGCTCATACTCCCAGAGATCGTTGTCATAAAGAGTGGGAGCGGCAAAAGGAGCCTTGCCCCCGAAGAGCCAGAAGTTATCGCTATGATCGGTCCAACTCGACGCCCCATAACGGCTGCCTGGGCTGTTTCCCGGAGCAGGTGTTCCCAGCATTCCGTATTGCCAGTCTGGAATCGTCGAAGTGTTGCCGCTGTTACCCATCCAGGCCCACTCGTTTGCGGAAGGGTTGAACTCCCAAAGGTCATCTCCACCGCCGTCGGTGACGTTGTTTGGAACCTGTCCTCCCCCTCCCCCATACAGCCAGAAATTCCCCTTGCTGTCAGTCCACCCTGAAGCATGATCCCGACCCAATGGAAGATTCCCCGCGGCAGGCGTGTCCAACGCTCCCTGCGTTCCGAGTCCACTACAGTCGTAGTTCGCACACGGTGGAATCGAGTTGTTTCCGCCCATCCATGCCCATTTAGTCGTAGAAGGACTGAATTCCCAAAGATCGTTGGGATCGCCAAAATAACCGTTGGCATCGAAACCGCTTCCGCTAAACATCCAGATGTTGCCCTTGCTGTCGGTCCAGGTGGTGGCGCCTGCTCGGCCTCCAGGAATGTTTTCGGTGGAAGGCATCGTCATCGCCCCGTATGTTCCAGGCTCCCCGCAGGTCTCGTAGTAGAGATTTTCATTTAGAAGGCATGCGCTCCCATCCTTTGTGCTGCTCCCGCCCATCCAAGTCCATAGGCTCGTCGACGGATTGAATTGCCAAAGTTCGTTGAAATAGTACTGGACTCCGACGGCGACATCAAAAGACCAGCCGCCAAAGAGCCACAGATTTCCATTGCTGTCGGTCCAGGTTGAGGCATCCTCGCGGCTTCCAGGCGTGTTTCCTTCAGCTGGTGTTCCCAGCGCGCCAAATACGCTTGGTTGCGCACAGTTATAAGAGCCAGCTTCGAAGCAGTTGTTGGCAACGGTGCTGCTTCCGCTTATCCATGCCCATTGGTGCGTGACAATGTCAAACTTCCACAGGTCATTGAGAATGGTTAGGCCCGAGGTACCATTGGCGTCCAGGCCATAGCCCCCAAACAGCCAGAGATTGCCGCTGCCATCGGTCCAGGTAGAGGCACCCTGACGGCCTCCTGGAATGTTTTCCTGCGCTGGTGTTCCAACCGTGCCGTACATTCCTGGCGGAGCCAGCGAACATCCTGTCGGGGCAGAGAAACTGAGAGAGCATCCTGAAGCAGTGCTCCCAGCCATCCAGGCCCATTCGTTCGTGGCGGGGTCAAGCATCCACAAGTCGTTGAGAAACCCATTAGACTGGGTAATCGGGTCGTAGTTTGCACTGCTTCCTCCAAAAAGCCAGAACTTGCCGGTCTTGTCAGTCCAACTCGACGATTGATCGCGAGCTCCTGGTAGGTTACCGATGGCTGGCATTCCCAAGACGCCGGAAATCTGCGCCTCGGCACCTGTACTAAGCCCGCCTATCCACGCCCATTCATTCAGCGCAGACGCAGGCCAGATCGTGTAATTGGCAGTTACCGTCGTGCTGTTTGCGTACCCTGCAGCCACCGCCATGGCTTCAATGATCTCCGACGAGGAGACGGTGATTTGCCCGGTGTAGATATTGGAGGCGGTCGTCGGTATTCCGTTGATCGCGTAATAAATCGTTGCGCCGGGAGTCGAGTCGGCAAGCGTGACTGTCTGCGTTGTTGGATAGGTTCCCGGCGCCAGGCTAAAGGTTGGCGCGGCAGCAACTGACACAGAATAGGTCTCTGAAACAACTGCGCTGATAGCATGCCCTGAAGCAACGGCAACGGCATCTACAGTCCCTGATGAGGAGATGATGATTGGATCGGCGTACTTCGTCGGCCCCGCGGCTCCGCTGGCGAAGTAATAAATAGCTGCTCCGGGTGTTGAATCAGATATGGTGAGCGCCTGCCCAGAGGCTACGCTACCGGTACTCATTGAAAACGAAGGCGTGGCTGTTACCGTTTCGCTTCCCGCGCTTGGCTGATATTCCCAAAGATCGTTGAAGTCTCCCGCCCCGCCGTTGGCATCGAACCCACTGCCCCCGTAGAGCCAGAGGTTGCCGCCCTTGTCGGTCCAACCGAGGGCGCTGTCCAAGCCGCCGGGGTTGTTTCCGAAACCAGGTGCCTGCAACACTCCATAGACACCGGCCCGACCCAGTTCGCCGTTCGGCCTGCGGACAATTGTTTCGTCTCCGTCCATCCATGCCCATTGGCTCGTGGAAGGATTGAGTTCCCAGAGATCATTCAGTTCGCCCAAAACCCCTGTCGAATCTGCTCCGAAGCCGCCATAAAGCCAAAAGTTGCCGTTGTTGTCGGTCCAGCCGGTCGCAGACTGCCGTCCCCCTGGATAATTTCCAGACGCGGGTGCCATCCAGGTTTGGAACGCGCCTGGCAATCCGCCATTGCCTTCGAGCGAGCTGCTGCCTCCCATCCAGGTCCATTCATTTTTTGTGGCGTCAAACTCCCATAGATCGTCGAGATAACCAATTTGGTCGGTGGAATCATCGCCGTTGCCACCGAAGAGCCACAAGTTCCCTTTGGCGTCGGCCCAACTGATTGCATAAGCACGGCCTCCAGGGGTATTTGCGCTGGCTGGCGTTCCCAATGCTCCATAGGACCCAGGCTGCCCGTTCCCGAAAGCGACCGTGCTGCTGCCGCTCACCCACGTCCATTCACCCGCGGTTGGATTGAACTCCCAGAGGTCATTGAGGTAGTAAGAATTGTCGCCCGAATCATCGCCGTAACCGCCAAAGAGCCAGAAATTACCGTTGCTATCGGTCCAGCTCGAAGGATACTCGCGGCCCCCGGGGATATTTGCGGCGGAGGGCGTTCCCAATGTGCCGTAGACACCGGGCTGTCCTTGAAACACATTCGGCAGGTTGCTGCTTCCGCCCATCCAAGTCCATTGGTTGGCGGAGGGACTGAATCTCCAGAAGTCGTTGAGACAGCCACTGGTTTTTGTTGAATCGACGCCATAACCTCCAAACAGCCAAAAATTGCCTTCCTTGTCGGTCCAAGTCGCCGCGCCCAGGCGACCTCCCGGAGCGCTTCCGGCAGAAGGAGAGCCCAGGGTGCCATACACTCCGGGCAGAGTTTGAGTGCCGCTCCCTCCTATCCACGTCCATTCCGTGGTCGAAGGGCTGAATTCCCAAAGGTCGTTAAGAAATCCACCGTAGTCGCCTCCGCTGAATAGCCAGAGATTGCCCTCGCTGTCGGTCCAGGTTGCTGAGGAGTCGCGCCTTCCCGGGTTGTTTCCCGGAGCAGGCGTTCCCATCGTGCCGTACACTCCGAGTTGACCCCCATCCGAACCAACAACGGGACTTCCGCCGACCCAGGTCCATTCGTTGGGAGCGGTGGTTTGCGCACTGGCGGAAAGGGCAGCGCACGAAACAGCCAAGGCTGACCAACACAACCAACTTGAGAGCAGGCAACGTTTCCCAGTTCGCACGGAAATATCCTCTGAGCGGCGATTGCACGAAATTGTAGCTCAATTCGGGAAACTTCGTTGTGGCTCAGAGCTAACTGCCCGCGAGACATCCAATACTCCAGATCGCGAGTCACGCCTACGGCGCGTTGTTTGCCGCGGTCTTATTCGCCACCTGGTTGATGATGCGCTGGATCAGCACCACGCGCACATGGATCTTGCGGGCGATGTCGGGCAGAAACTCGGTGACGGCGTTGTCGATGGGAGCTGTGGCAAGAGCGGTGGCATAGCGCTCCGCGCTTGCGCTGGCTCTGGTCGCGCGACCAGGCACGTAGAGGTTGCCGATTGCATCATCAATGCCGAATCCCAAAAGGTCTCCATAGTTCACCATCCCCTTGCCGTTGTCACCCTGCGTCCAGGCGATCTGATATAGCACGTGCGCCATTCTGCGCTTTATGCCGGCGCCAGGCATGCGGTGGTAGTGCGGTTCTTGGTGAGCAAGAGACGGGATCAGAAACGTGCCGAAAAACTCGGCCGTAATGTCCTGCGTGTAACTCACGCCGACATAGCGTCCCCAGCCGGTAAATCCTGGCCCGTAGGCGGAGTGAGAATCTGCGGCGACGGCAATGGCGGAACTGCCCATGATGGTGAGCGCGTTGAAGGGGTCTGCGACGTTGCGCACCGCCAGCCACGCCTTCTCTTTTGGCGTCATGGACATCACCGTCGGGCCGTCAAGAAAGCGCGCATACCAGTTGATCGCCGGCAGCTTTTTTACGGCCTCAAGATCAGAAAGAATGTGTTCCATGGCATTGCACGGCACCAGCGCCGCGTCGATCTCGCCTGGAGATTGCGCCGGCGGCTTGCCGATTCCGCTTGCTGCACCCGCACCATGGCCGGGACCGGGGTCGCTGCTCCGGTCTGCACTTGCGGCTGGTCGGCAAGCGACTGAGCTCGAAGCTCGGGGGCCGAGTCAGCCATCGGCCTCTGGCCGGCACAAGCAAGGCTCGCCAAACCGAAACCAAGCGCCAACGTCATTGGCCTCATGTGCAGACTCAACCGGCTCATTGCACCTATGATACGCACTCAACGTCTAACGAAAGCTTTGATTCAAAGGTCATCTGCGCCCGTTTTAAACAGCCGGAATCATGCCGATACCAGGCAAACTAAACCAGTACGCCGATATTGACCAGTGCGGCACATTACCCATTTGCATCATTGACGCTTTTGGCCGCTCGCTCCATGCTTAATGTGGGATTGCTTCGCAATTCCCGATTGGAGTTTACTTTTATGGGCTCTTATCCTCCATATGGCCCCAGCGGGCTGGGCGGCGTAGGACAACGCATTGAAGAGGCCATCGAGATCATTGAGTTGGAAGTGCGGCACGCCGCCAAGTATGTGAACGACGCGGTCATTCCGCAGGTGCGCGCGGAGTCCATCACCGCCTTGCGCAACGTGGCCAACTCGCTGCGCAGCTTTGCCGACCGCCTCGACAACAACCAGACGCCGCCACCCCCCAATCCGCCCAAGACTCCAGGCTCCTGATGAGCCGGACCCTCTATCCGGGCGAGGCCCCAAGTCAGCCGCGGAAGTTTTCGCTCGCGCTGCTGCTGGCGCTCATCTCGGTCGCGCTCATCTTCGCTTCAGGCTGTCACCATCAGCCAAGGAGCAGCGCGCCCGTAGCACAGCAAACCGCGCCGCCGGAGCCCGTGCAGCAGGCTCAATCAGACGAGCCCAAACCGCATCCCCCTACGCGCATTCCCATTACTCCCGTGCCGCCGGCCGGCGTGGATGACGCGGACCTTGAGTTCGTAGCCACCCACGCGCCCATTCTTTCTGAAGAAGGCCTGGCCACCTGGTACACCGCGCCATACAAGGGCCGCAAGGCCGCCAACGGACAAGTCTTCAACGACCGTGCGTTCACCGCTGCTCATCGCACTCTACCGATGGGCTCGCTGATCACCGTTACTAATCTCAAAACCGGCCAGTCGGCGGCCATGCGCATCACCGATCGCGGCCCCTTTGTCGATGGCAGAATCGTCGACCTCACTATCGCCTCGGCCAAAGCGACGGGCGTGTACAGCACCGGCACCGCGCAGGTGCGTCTCGACGTTTACCAGACGCCCAAGCCGATCGAGATGGGCGGCCGCTGGTGCGTGCAGATCGGCGCATTCAAATCCGAGGAGAAGGCCGAGAAGCTGAAAAACGATCTGCTGCGTAAATATCCCAACGCCAACGTCATCGAGTTCCCCGGCCAGGACAGCTATTGGGTCCGCATCCGTCCGCAGGGAGACAATCGCGAGCAGGCAGAATTCATCGCCCGCCATCTGCGCCCCAGCGAAGCGGAGGCCGAAGCATTTCTCACTCGCCTGGATTAGTCTCTTACCTGGAATGCCCTTACGCCGACGCCGAATCGTCCCTGCGTCCGGCAAGGAGCAAGCCGATCCAGCAGCTCACCGGCCAGGTGAGCAGCCACGACAACCAGTACCAATGCGGCCAGTCTTTGCTCCAGTTGGGTATCGTCGCAACGATACCCATCACTTCCCCAATGATAAAGAACCAGAGCACATGACGACCGGGGCGGCGCGGAGCAAAGCGCGCACAGAGCCATGCGCAAAGGATAGAGACGAGCACGAAGAATCCCGTGCTGGCCATAAGCGCGTGATTGGATGGTACGCGGCCCTTGACGAAATCGCCTGGGAAAATAAGCGAGAGCAACGGGTCCGTTGCCATCACAAGAAGAATCGAGAGCACGTAACTGCCGAGAACCACACCGATCGACTTGAGCACCGGTAGCACCTCCTTGCAGGGAATGAGTCCGGGACTTACCTTGCGGCTTTCCGGCTCCGTTCCAGCTTACACGCGCGCAAGGCAGTTGAGGCGATCGAGGGTTGACTTTGCAGTCCGTGCTTCAACTAAACCGCGCCTGCAACGCAAATCTAATCCGGCGGCGGGTAAAACGGCAGCTTTTCGTTCTTCTCGTTGGCGCGGCGGACAGTAACATCGCTGAGCAGCAGCGCGGGCGCGAGCACCGTTTCCGGCACGTCGCCAAACGAGTTAGCAATAAACAGGTCCTTGCCTGCGGCTACCAGGCTAGACCGCAAGGCGCGCTGATCCAACTCGTCCAGTTCCGCTCCGCGAACTAACTCGCGCTTCCCATCGGCAGTTACACGATAGAGCAGCCGTGGAGTTAGTTCGCCGCCCATGGTCTGCACAAAATAAACGCTGTCGAGTCCCTGCTTTTTGCCTAAGTCGACTAACATCTTATCCAGGTTTTTATCGGGCACTCCATCCTTGGCCGTAACCTTAAGCACACCGATCGCCGGATGCGGCGCACTGGTAACTCCGCCGCGCCCGTGCCCGTTGGATTGCGCAAAATCACGCACCGGCTCGCGGCCGATCAAATAACTCCCAAGCTTTCCGTCCGTAACCAGATTTACGGCCTGAGCCGATACGCCCTCGTCGTCAATCGCGTACGCGCCCAGCAGCCCCTTGCCGTCATAGGTCTTCAACGACGGATCGTCAACCACA
>Ga0302326_10012284_pt1 | contig 18298 bp, 15 predicted proteins | sample Palsa_T0_3_FD_202264 | JGI IMG/M metagenome (GOLD analysis project Ga0302326, IMG submission 202264) | Peat permafrost microbial communities from Stordalen Mire near Abisko, Sweden - Palsa_T0_3 | ecosystem: Environmental > Terrestrial > Soil > Palsa > Peat permafrost | place: Sweden: Abisko...
GCATCGAGATCGACACGATCGGGATCGGCACGAACGACAGCGGGCAGTTCATCCCGGGGACCGATCAGGTAGCCACGATCGACGAAGGCGGACTTCGCCAGATCGCGGCGACCGCGCACGGGACGTACGCACGGGCCGATGACGCCGCGGCGCTGCGCGCGCACTTGGGCGCGCTGGCTGCGAGCACGACCCGCGAGAAGCGCCGCATCGAGCTGGGGCTGCCGCTGGCGGTCGCCGGCGGCGTCCTCGTCATCCTCGCGGTCAGCGGCGGCATGCTCGCCGGCCGCTTCCCGTAGGATACCTTCGTGGAAGAAGAGCTGCGGTCTCGCCGCATTGCGTACGGCCGCGGTGGCCTCGACGTCGACGCGATGGCGCGCGATCCGCTCGAGCAGTTTCGCGTCTGGCTCGACGAGGCGCTGGGGGCCGAGAACGTGATCGAACCCAACGCGATGTGCCTGTCGACGGTATCGGCGACCGGCCGTCCGTCGGCGCGCATCGTGCTGCTGCGCCAGTGGGATGCGCGCGGCTTCGTGTTCTACACCAACTACGAAAGCCGCAAAGGTGCCGAGCTCGCCGCGAACCCGCAGGCGGCGCTGCTGTTCTGGTGGGGCGCGTTGGAACGCCAGATTCGGATCGAAGGCGCGACCGAACGTATCCTCGAGGTGGAAAGCGACGCCTACTTCGAGTCGCGGCCGCGCGGACACCGGCTCAGCGCGTGGGCGTCGCACCAGAGCACCGTCGTTCCCAACCAGGCCGTCTTGGAAGCTGCGATGGCGCGCGCCGGCGCGTCGTTCCCCGGCGACGTTCCGCGTCCGCCGTACTGGGGCGGTTACCGGATCGTACCGGACCGCTTCGAGTTCTGGCAGGGCCGGCCGAACCGGGTCCACGACCGCATCGCGTACACGCGCGGAGATGCAGGCTGGCGGCTGGAACGGCTCGCGCCGTAACGCGTGGATGGTCCCGGAAGCGCCGGTTCCGTTGCTCGGCGGGCCGACAGACGATGCCCGTGTGCCTGGCCGGCCGGACTCCTCGGCGCTGATTCCCGGGGAACGGATTCGGTCTCGCCGAAGATGCTCAGCGTGGCGAGCGACCGAGCAAATCTCGCATCGGTGCGTTCGAAAACGCGACGGTGACGGCAGTGACCGGCAAGACGGACTCGGCACCAATGACGATCGAGTCGGCGTACGCCGTGGGAACGCGCGGCCTGCTGGTCGAGGTGGAACACCATCTCGACCGGTTCACCGCAGTGCAGCGGATGCGCGACCCGGCTGCGCTCTCGCTGCGCGGGATGCGGGCCGTGCTCGTCGGGGACGTCCCGACGGGGATTGCCGTGCTGCGGCGCGCGACAGAGCACACGCACGGCTTCACTCGGCAGTATCTCGTCGATCTGCTGGTGCCCTTGCTCGTCATGACGGAAGACCTCGACGCCGCCGAGCGGCTGCTCGACGCGGAGACGGACGTCGTCGATGACCTGCAAGCCGCCTATCTCGGCTCGCGTTCGGTGATAGCCGCGCGGCGGGGCGACGACCATGCCAGCTCACTGTACGCCGCCGAGGCGGTGTCTGCCGCGCGCCAGCTCGACGAGCCGAACATGGTCGCTCGCGTCTTGCAGCGGGTCGCGCTGGGGGCATTCTTCCGCGAAGACTACACGACGGCTCAAGAGCGCGCGCTCGAGGCGGCTCGAACGTTCGAGCGGATTGGAGCGTTTCGACACGCTGCGCTGGCATACTCGATCCTCTACGCGGTCGCGTACGGCGTCATCGGGTCACCCGACGTGGCGCGACTCTATGCGGCGCGCATGACGACCAACGGCGAGCGCGCCGGCGACGCGTCGGTGCAGCAAATGGGCCTCGTCGCGCAGATGGACATCGCGGCCGAGGGCGGCGATCAAAAGCGTCTGGGCTCGATCCGCGCGCGCTTGCTGGCAAACCCGTTGACCGAGCAGTATCGCGAGCGCTTCCAGTTCGTGCTCGCCGAAGTCCTGGCGAGTTGCTGGGCGCAGCGCTTCGACGAAGCCCGAGCGATGCTCGTGAACCTGCGGGCCGGCGAGAACCGCTCGGGTCCGGACCGAGCCGTGTGCGACGCGCTGCTGGCGAACTGCGCCGCAGCGTCGTGGGATCTCGACGACGTTCGCCACTACACGCGGTCGGTATTCTCGAAGACCGCCGAGCACGTTCACGAGCCGCTGTTCGACGTGCGGCGCCGGCAGATCGCGCGCATCCTCGCGGCGGCGGCCAGCATCCTGAGCGGCGACGCCGCGCGCGGATATCGAGCGCTCAGCCCGCGCTTCGATCCCAAGGGACTGTTTGCGCGCATCATCACGGCGAACGGGATCGACGAACGGCAGACCCCGGAGCTCATGTTGGGCTATGCGCGGGTGATCAACGCGGTCGCGGCTGCTGCGAGGGCGAGCCGTCCCAAGGCGGGCCTCACACCGGCGGAGCTCCGGGTTCTGCGCGCGTTGCCGGCCGGGACGACGCTCAACCGGATCGCCTCGGAATTCGGGAAGTCCCCCAAGACCGTGGAGCGCCAGGTGCAGAGCATCTACGGGAAGCTGCACGTATCCAACCGGGCACAGGCGGTCCAACGAGCCCGCGAGCTCGGGATCTACGCATAGGCGAAGTTGATTCGGCGTGAAACCCCCGGCAGGTCGGGGTTTTCAACGGCCGTAGGGTCTTTGACGGATGCGCGCTCAGCACGATGTCCCTATGCTGACGCCAAACCACTCGTCACCTGATTGGGGACTTATTACATGGTCACCGCTGCCATTATCATCGCCGCGATCATTGCCGCCGCGGACCTCGTTTCGCCCGGAATGAGCTAAGGCCCGCATCGTGTACGACCTCGCGAATCGGGTAGGCGAGATCTCGCCTGCCCAGCATTTCCTTTCAGCCGCGTCGGTGACTCCAGCTTCGGCTTCAAACCTCGCGCTCGTCGACGCATTCATCGACTCGATGCGCGTCGCGTTGCGCCTCGACGATCTCGAGCCGCTGCGCCGCGCGGTCCGTCGCGCCGAACAGTCGGGCACCGCCGTGCACGATCTGCTCGCCGCCGCCGAGTACGAGATCCACGAAAGCTTGCTCGACCAGGGCATCAGCGTGCTGCACGACGCGGCGATGCGCCTCGGTTCGATCATTCGGGACGTGCGCCGTACCTCCGATACCGCGCGAACGGCGGAGCGCAGGTCGCGTCCCCGCCAGATCGCCTTCGCGTAAGGTTCCATGGGCGGCACCGACGAGCACGCCGATCCCATGATAGGATCGCGTCAAGGTTTCGCACGGGCGCTGCACGCGAACCGGACGATCCTGGCCGGCGCGGTCGGTACGCGTCTGCTGCACGAACCGGACCGCGGCGCGACGCTGATCGCACGCACGCTGGTGACGGCACTGGTGACCGCCATCGAGACCGCCGATCCGCAGGTGATCGTTCACTGGGCGCACATCGCCCGCAGCGCGCACGGCCGGGCCGACGTGTCGGAGGCGATCGAGGCGGTGTGCCACGCAGCCGCTGAGCTGAGCCGTCACCACCAAGACGCCGGCATGCTGCGCTGCTTGATCGAGATCATCAACGTCAAGGCCCAAGATGCGCTGGCGGTACGCAGCGGCGACGCCTTTGCCAAGGAAGACCGCGCGACGATCGAAGCGGTGCTCGCGATGCTGCGCGCTCGCGACGAGGCGACCTGCGTGCACTCCCGGGCGACCGGGATGTGGTGCCGCCGGCTGGCCGAGACGTTGGGTCTCTCGACGTCGGTCACCGAGCGCATCGTGCAGGCGGGAATGCTGCACGACATCGGCAAGATCGCCACCCCCGACGAGATTCTGCTCAAGACCGGCCCGCTCACCGCCGCCGAGTGGGCCACGATGCGCCAGCACGCACCGTTCGGAGCCGACATCCTGGCCGACATTCCGAGCCTCGCGCAGTACGCGCCGATCGTCCGCAGCCATCACGAACGCGTCGACGGTACCGGGTATCCCGACGGGCTCGTCGGCGAAGCGATCTTATTCGAAGCGCGGGTGATCGCCGTCGCGGATGCATTCCACGCGATGATCAGCGATCGGCCCTATCGTGCCGCGTGCTCGTTCGGGGTCGCGCTCGACGTTCTGCGTCACGGCAGCGGGACGCAGTGGGACGCCGACATCGTCAAGGCGATGGTCTCTACCGCCGCCGCTGCGCGCAACCGTTCGACCGACGCCAGCATTGCGCCGCCGGAGGTCGCCGATCTGTCCCCGTCCTCGATCGCGCTGACCGGCTAGCTTTACAATCGTTGCCCGCATCGGGTGTGGGCAGCCCTCCGGTCCTCGCGCGGGCGGCGAGGACCGGAGGGATTTCATCGTTGCGCCGCGCTGCGCGTCAGCCGCAACCGCCACAACCACGCGGTGCCGACGGCGAACTCGGCGATGACGCAGATCAGCGCGACGCGCGGGCCCAGACCGGCGTGGCGCGCGTCGAGCGCGGCGACGAGCGGACCGGTCACCGCCGGTGCCGCGACGGCCGGGATCGCCAGCGCGAGGTTCCACACGCCCATCGCCTTGGCCATCGCGTCGCGCGGGAGCACCGCATACGCGATCGACCAGTCGGCGGTGAAGAACGCGCCCCAGGCGAACCCCGACGCGAGCGCGCAGACCAGCGAGACCGCGACGGTCGGCGCCGCCGCGAACGCGCCGACCGAGATGGCGATCGCGACGCAGGCCGCGCTGACCACGAGCCGCTTGTCGAGCCGATCGGCCGGCCGGCCGGCGACCGCGGCACCGAAGATCCCGGCCAGCGTGAAGGCCAGGATCAGGATCCCGGTCGTCGTGCGCGCGTCGGCGACGCCGAGTGATTCGCGAACGAAGAAGAACAAGAAACCGAACAGCGTGTAGAGACCGAAGTTGATGAACCCGCGCGACACCAGAACGGTGCGCACGTTCGCGTCGAGCCGCAGCGGTGCGGCGGCGCTCGCGATGCGCGGGCGGGTACGGAGGTACGACTCGGTAGCGAACCACCCGCCGGCCAGACACAGCGCCAGCGCGACGCCCAGCGCCAGCCCGCGCAGCTGCGTGGTGAGCACGATCCCGACCACGTTGCCGGAGAACTGGTAGATGCTCATCCACGCCGAAGCGCGGCCGACGCGATCCGGCGGGAGATAGTCCGAGACGATCGCCTGGAACGGCCCGCCGGCGACGTTCATGCCGATCTGCAGCAGCACCATCGCGCACCAAAGCGCGCCCAGCGTCGGAACGGCCGGCAGCACGACGATCGCCGGAATCGCGAGCACCACGCCGAGCCCGTAGAACGCGCGCCGGTCGCCGGCCGCGGCCAACGCGCGATCCGAGAACACGCCCGCGACGATCTGCACCGTGCCGCCGATCGCCGCACCGGCCGCGGCCAGCGCCGAGTACGCCAGCACCGCCTGACCGCCGAGCGCCGTCGTGCGCTCTTGCAAGACGACACCGAGCACGGCGATCCAAACGGCTTGTATGCCGAACCAAAACGGCCCGAGCCGCCGCGCGTCGGCCGGTGGTGCGTCGTTCACGGATCGGCCACGCGCCGGCAGGCGTAGGCGTACTCGTCCAGGGTGTCGACGTCGTAGCAGAGGCCGGGATCGCAGCCGCGCACGGCGGCGACGGCCAGGCCCAAGCGGCGCCGGCCGTACGCTTCCAAATCGGCGATCCGCAACTGCTTGGTCGCGAACCGCAAGCAGATCGATGGACCTAGCAGCAGCGCCAGGCGCGGCAGGCTCTTGCGCGCGTCGAAGAACTGGGTCGCCAGCGCGCGGATCGGTTCGGCCGCGCCGGGCGCGATCACAAAGGCGTTGCCGTTGGCGACGCGTTCGCCGCGCAACGCAACGGCATGTTCCGGCGCGCTCGGAAAGCGCGTCGCGTAGGCATCGGCGTCGGCGAGGGCCATCGTCACCGCCGCTGGGCGGCTGCGTTCGACGAAATCGCGCAAACCAGCGGCGCTCGCGAACGGCAGATCGGAGGTGAGGTAGACGAACCGTTCGCCGGGCCAGGCTTCGAGCGCGCGCAGCACGTTGGTGCGGCCGTCGGCCGCGGCGTCGATGATGCGGACACGATCCCGGCCCGCCAGATGTGCGCGCACTTCAGCTCCGCCGATCACCGCAACGCCCTCGATCGCCGCGTCCTCGCACGCGGCCAGTACCGTGTCGAGCAGCGTGCGCGGGCCGAACGGCGCGAGCGCCTTCACCGTCGTGCCGATCGCCGCGGCGAACGCGCCGTCGACGGTTCCTCCGGCGGTGATGACGGCGCGCACGCGGCGAGCTTCGACGCGGGTGCAGGACCTCCGGTAGGCCGGCCGTATCCTGGGCGGGATGTCTGGGCGCACGGTGATGGTGATCGGCTCGGGTCCGATCGTCATCGGGCAGGCCGCCGAGTTCGATTACGCCGGCGTCCAGGCGTGCCGCGCGCTGCGCGAGGAAGGCCACCGCGTCGTCCTCGTCAACTCGAACCCCGCCACGATCATGACCGATCCGGAGATCGCGGATGCGGTGTACCTCGAGCCGCTCACCGTCGCGTCGGTCGAGCGCATCATCGAACGCGAACGCCCCGATGCGCTGCTGCCGACGCTGGGCGGCCAGACCGGGTTGAACCTCGCCGTCGAGCTGGCCGACGCGGGCGTGATCGAGCGCTACGGCGTCGAGCTGTTGGGCACGCCGCTCGAGACGATCAAGCTGGCCGAAGACCGCGAGCGCTTCAAGGCCAAGATGATCGAGATCGGCGAGCCCGTGCCGCCGTCGCAGATCGTGACCGACGTGGAAGCCGGCGTCGCGTTCGCCGCCGAGATGGGCTATCCGCTGGTCGTGCGGCCGGCGTACACGCTGGGCGGCACCGGCGGCGGCGTCGTTCACGACGAGGCCGAGCTGCGCGCGACTCTCCAGACCGGGCTCGAAGCGTCGCTGATCCACCAGGCGCTGGTCGAAACGTCGCTGCTGGGCTGGAAGGAGATCGAGTACGAAGTCCTGCGCGATCACGCCGGCAACTGCATCATCGTGTGCAACATGGAGAACATCGATCCCGTCGGCGTGCACACCGGCGACTCGATCGTGGTCGCGCCGTCGCAGACGCTGTCCGATCTCGATTACCAGATGCTGCGCACCGCCAGCATCAACGTGATCCGCGCGCTCAACGTTCAGGGTGGCTGCAACATCCAGTTCGCGCTGCATCCCGATCGCCCCGAGTACCAGATCATCGAGGTCAACCCGCGCGTCTCGCGCAGCTCGGCACTGGCATCCAAAGCGACCGGTTATCCGATCGCCAAGATCGCGACCAAGATCGCGCTGGGCCAAACGCTCGACCGTATCCCCAACCCGGTCACCGGCGGGCGCACCAAAGCGGCGTACGAACCGACCCTCGACTACTGCGTCGTCAAGATCCCGCGCTGGCCGTTCGACAAGTTTCCGCTGGCCGACTTTCGGCTGGGCACGCAGATGAAGTCGACCGGCGAAGCGATGGGGATCGGCCGCACCTTCGCCGCGGCATTGATGAAGGCGGTGCGCGGGCTGGATCTCAAGTTCGAGACGTTGACCGGCAACGCGTTCGCCGAATGGAGCGACGACGAGCTGATTCGCGCGACGACCGAACCGACGCACGACCGGCTGTTCGCGGTCGCCGAGCTGCTGCGGCGCGGACGCAGCGTCGACGAGCTGCACGCGCTCTCGACGATCGACCGCTTCTGGTTGTGGGAGCTGCACGCGCTCGTCGAGCTCGAGGAAGCGTTCCGCGCGCACGCCGCCGCCGGGCCGCTGTTCGGCGAAGCGCCGCCGCGCGAGCTGCAGAACCGCGCGCTCGAGAGCGGCTACAGCCTGCGCGGGATCAACTCGCTGTTCGGCGGCCGGCTGCAAGCCGGCGCGTCCGAGCCCGGGCAGTTCCGGATGGTCGACACCGCGGCGGCCGAGTTCCCCGCCGTCTCTCCTTATTACTATCGCTCGCGGGGCGAGCAGGACGAGATGCGTCCGCCGGGCCGCGAGGCGGTGGTCGTGGTCGGCAGCGGACCGATCCGGATCGGCCAAGGGATCGAGTTCGACTACAGCTGCGTGCACGCGGCGTGGGCGCTGCGCGAGAACGGCCGCGCGGCGGTGGTGATCAACAACAATCCCGAGACCGTGTCGACCGACTTTGACGTCAGCGACGTGCTGGTGTTCGAGCCGCCGGGCGCCGACGAGGTCGAAGCGACCGCGCGCGCGACGGGCGCACGCGGGGTGATGCTGGCCTTCGGCGGTCAGACGGCGATCAACCTCGCCGACGAGCTCACCGCGCGCGGCATCACGATCGTCGGCAGCGACCGCCGTTCGCTCGACATGGCGGAGGACCGCGAGAAGTTCGACGCGGCGCTCGAGAAGCTGGGCGTGGCACGCCCGCGCGGCCGCGCGGCGAACACGTTTCGCGAAGCGCGCGCGATCGCGCGCGAGATCGGCTTTCCGGTGTTGGTGCGGCCGTCGTACGTGCTCGGCGGGCGCGGCATGGAGATCGTCTACAACGAAGGCCAGCTCGCATCGTACGTCGAGAGCGCGCCGCCGATCACGCCGGGCGCGCCGCTGCTGATCGACAAGTACATGCGCGGGCTCGAGGTCGAGGTCGACGCGGCGTTCGACGGCGACGACATCCTCATCCCGGGGATCTTCGAGCACGTCGAACGCGCCGGGATCCACTCCGGCGACTCGATCAGCGTGTTCCCGACCCAGACGGTGTCGGACGAGATGGAAGGCCGCATCGTCGCGGTCACCGAGGCGATCGCGCGTGAGCTAGGCATCCGCGGGCTGATCAACATTCAGTTCGTCATCCCCGAAGGCACCGACGAGCTGCTGATCATCGAAGCCAACCCGCGCGCCAGCCGCACCGTGCCGATCATCTCCAAGGCGACCGGGATCAATCTGGTCGCCGCGGCGACCGGCATCGCGCTGGGCGACAAGCTGCGCGACATGCGCTGGGGCACCGGCTTGCGGCCCAAGCCCGATTACGTGGTGGTCAAAGTGCCCGTGTTCTCGTTCGCCAAGATGCGCGGCGTCGAAACGATGCTGGGCCCCGAGATGAAATCTACCGGCGAGGTGCTCGGGATCGACGCCACCTACGCGGGAGCGCTGCGCAAGGGCTTCGTCGGCGCCGGAATTCGGCTGCCGCGCGAAGGCGGGCGCGTGCTGGTGTCGATCAGCGACGAGGAGAAACCGGCGGCAGTCGATCTGCTGCGCCGTCTCGCCGCGCTCGGTCACACGCTGGTCGCGACGCCCGGCACGTACGAGCTGCTCGAAGCGAACGGGATCGCCTCCGAGCGGGTGAACAAGATCGGCGACGGCTCGCCCAACGTGCTCGACGTGATCCGCGAGCGGTCGGTCGACCTGGTGGTGAACGACTTCAAGAGCAGCAAGGGCCAGACGGACAACTACCGCATCCGGCGCGCGGCGGTCGAAGCCTCGATCGCGTCGCTGACCTCGCTCGACACCGCGAGAGCGCTGGTGACTGCGCTCGAGTCCGAAGCCGGTCCGCCGCGCTCGCTCCAAGAGTATCAGGCAATGCACACCGCAGCGCTCGCTCCGCGCTGAGCACTGCGCGGTTCAGGACGGGCGGTTCACCTCGGCTTCGCCGCGGCGCTGGTCGGCGGGCATCGACTCGCCGGCCAGATTGTACGCAGTGTTGATCATGCCGACGTGCGAGAAGGCCTGCGGGAAGTTGCCGACCAGGCGCTTCGCGCGCAGGTCGTACTCTTCCGACAGCAGGCCGACGTCGTTGGCGGTGCCGATGAGGCGCTCGAACAGCGCGCGCGCATCGGCGCGGCGGTTCTGCAGCACGTAGTTGTCGGCCAGCCAGAAGCCGCAGGCGTAGAACGCGCCTTCGCCCGGCGGCAGGCCGTCGGTTTGGGCCGTCGGCTGCGTGTAACGGCGCACGAAACCGTCGACCATGAGCTCGCGCTCGACGGCGCGCACGGTCCCGACGATGCGCGGATCGTCGGGCGGCAAGAACCCGACCAGCGGCAACAGCAGCGTCGCCGCGTCCAGCTCGACCGAGCCGTACGACTGCGTGAACGTCTCGCGCTTGCGATCGTAGCCCTTGCGGCAGACCTCGGCGTGGATCCGCGCGCGCACCGCTCGCCAGCGATCGGCCGGGCCGTCGAGCCCGAAACGTTCGATCGCCGTGATCGCGCGGTCGAGCGCAACCCACGCCAGCACTTTGGAGTGCACGAACGGCCGCCGCGGCCCGCGCACCTCCCACAGTCCGCAGTCGTCTTCGGACCAGCGTTGCTCGACCGCCGCGACGACCGCGCTGGTGAGCGACCACTCGTCCGCGTCCGGCGGCAGCCCGGCGCGGTGAGCCTGGAACATGACGTCGGCGACCTCGCCGTAGACGTCGAGCTGCAGCTGGGCGGCCGCGGCGTTGCCGATCCGAACGGGCCGCGAGTCCGCGTAGCCGCGCAGCCACGGCGCCTCGAACTCCGGCACGTGCCGTTCGCCGCGCAGTCCGTAGAGGATCTGGATCTGATCCGGACTCCCGGCGACCGCGCGCAGCAGCCAGCCGCGCCATGCGAAGGCCTCTTCCTCGTAACCGGCGTTGAGCAGCGCGACGAGCACGAACGTCGCGTCGCGCAGCCAGCAGTAGCGGTAGTCCCAGTTGCGCACGCCGCCGATCTGTTCGGGCAGCGACGTCGTGGGCGCAGCGAGCACCGCGCCGGTGCGCGCGTCGGTGAGCGCCTTGAGGGTCAGCAGCGAGCGCACGACGCCGTCACGCCACGGCCCCGCATAGGTGCACGTGCGCGCCCAGTCGCGCCAGAACGAATCGGTCCGGTGCAGCGCCCCGACCACGTCCGACGGGCCGGGCTGCTGGTCGTACGATGGAAAATAGGCGATCTCGAACCCGACCCGCTCGCCCGCGCCGACCCAGAACTCGGCGACGGTCGAGTGGTCCTCGCCGATCAGCGGGACGTCGGAGTACATCGCCAGCGCGTCCGGTCCGGCGACCGCGACGTGCGAGCCGGCCGCCCGATGGACCCACGGCACCACCGCCCCGTAGCCGAACCGGATGCGGATCTGCGAGCGCATCGCGACGTGCCCGGCCAGGCCGGTCACTAGCCGCACCAGCCGCGGCGCCTCGCCGCCCAGCACCATCGCGTCGCAGACCTTCACGCGGCCGCCGCCCTCGAGCTCGTAGGTCGTCTCGAGCACCAGGCTGTTCTCGCGGTACGCGCGCCGGATCGCCAGCGGATGCTCCTCTGGGGCCAGCCGCCATGTGCCGTTCTCCTCGTCGCCCACCAGGGCCGCGAAGCAGGCCTCCGAGTCGAACGCGGGCAGGCACAGCCAGTCGATCGAGCCGTCCCGGCAGACCAGCGCCGCCGTCCGCGTGTCGCCGATGATCGCATAGTCTTCGATGGGCCGCGACATGCTCGAGTTCGTTCCCCGAAAGCCCCGCTCCGCGCGTCGCGGAGGAACGTTCTTACCGATGGGTAACCCTCGCGCAACTCGTCACCGACCGAGGTTTGTTTTGATGCGCATTTATCGTTCGTTACCGGCGGCGCTCGCGATCGCTCTGCTGAGCCCGTCGTTCGTCGCACCGCCCGCGCGTGCGGCGGACACGGGTCCCGTCAAGATCGCCGTCATCACCGACATGTCGGGTGTGTATGCCAGCCTCGCCGGCGCCGGCGCGGTCGAGGCGACCAAGATGGCCGTCGAAGACTTTGGCGGCAAGGTCCTGGGCCGGACGATCGAGGTCGACACGATCGATCATCGCAACAACGGTCCCGACGCCGCGATCAAAGCGCGTGAGGCGTTCGACGGCGGCGCCGATCTGGCGCTGGACATGACCAACTCGGCGGTCGCGCTGGCGGTCGCCGCGGTCGCGAAGGAGAAGCACAAGATCGCGATCGTCACGGGCGGCGCTTCGTCAGCGGTGACCGGGGCCAACTGCAACCGCTATACCTACCACTATGCGTACGACACCTACGCCCTGGCGCATTCCACCGGTTCGTACATCGCGTCAGAACCGAACGGGAAGACGTGGTACGCTGTCGTCGCCAACTACGCGTTCGGGCAGCAGATGCTCACCGACTTCACCGCGGCGATCGAACAGAAGGGCGGCAAAATACAAAAGGCCGACATGTACCCGTTTGGGCCGACGACCGATTTCTCGTCGTATCTGCTGGCGGCCAAGAACTCCGGCGCGCAGGTGCTCGGGTTGTTCAATGCCGGCGCCGACACGGTGAACTCGATGAAGCAAGCGAAGCAGTTCGGGGTCGACAAGTCGATGAAGATCGCGGTCGGGCTGCTCTTCCTCAGCGACGTCGACGCGCTGCCCGACGTCTTCGCCGGTTCGCGCATCACCACGTCGTGGTACTGGAACTACGACCGGCAGGCGCGCGCGTGGGCCGACAAATACGCCAAGCAGATGAACGGGCTGCGGCCGACCGACATTCAGGCGGCGGACTACTCCGCGGCCTGGCAATGGCTCAGCGCCGTCAAGGCCGTCGGCACGACCGACGCCGATAAGGTGCAGGCCTATCTGGACGGCCGGAAGTTCAACGACTTCTACGCGCGCGGCGGTGAGTGGCGCGCGCGCGATCATCGCGTGATCCACGATATGTACGTGGTCGACGTGCTACCCAAGGAAGAAGTGAAGGAGCCGCACGCGTGGTTCAAGGTGCTGCAGGTGATTCCGGCGGACCACGCCTTCCGCCCCGAAGCCGAGTCGACGTGTAAGAAGGACTGGTAGCCTGACCCCGGACTACCTCCTCACCCAGGCGTTCAACGGCCTCGTCAACGGGGCGTACTTCGCCCTGTTGGCGCTGGGCCTGAGCGTCATCTTCGGGATGCTGCGCATCGTGAACTTCGCCCACGGGGCGATGTTCATGCTCGGCGCGTTCGTCGCATACTACGGCGCGCAGCTGATCGGGCTGCCGTTCTACGCCGCGCTGGTCGTCGCGCCGGTCGTCGTCGGGCTGTTCGGGCTGGGGATAGAAGTCCTGTTCTTGCGCCGGCTGTACGGGCTCGACCCGCTCTACGGTCTGCTGTTCACCTTCGCGCTGGTCCTGATCATCGAAGACGCGATGCGCCTCGCGGCGGGCGCGCTCGGCTCGCCGTACGCCGCGCCGCCGTCGCTGGCCGGCGTCACCAACCTCGGCTTCACGCTGTTCCCGACGTATCGTCTGTTCGTGATCGTGGCGGCGGTCGTCGTTTGCGCGCTGGTCTGGTACGTCCTCGAACACACCCCGGTCGGCGCCCGCATCCGAGCGGCGACCGAAGCGCCGTTGCTGGTCCGCGCGCTGGGCATCGACACGCAGCGGCTCGTCTCGATCACCTTCGCGGTCGGCATCGCGCTGGCCGCGCTGGCCGGCGTGCTTGCGGCGCCCAACCAGAACGTCGAACCGACGATGGGCGACAAGATCATCATCAACACCTTCGCGATCGTCGTCATCGGCGGGCTCGGCTCGATCGGCGGCTCGGTGATCACCGGCTTTGCGATCGGCCTCTTGCAGACGCTGGGCGCGGTGATCTTTCCGGCCTTCAACGATACGCTGATCTTCTTGGTGATGATCGTCGTGCTGCTCGTCCGGCCCAGCGGCCTGTTCGGCAGCCCGGCGAGCGCGAAATGACGCTGGCGCTGCTGGGCAGCCGGCGCGGCACGGCCGCGGCGATCATCTTGGCCGTCATCGGGCTGGTGCTGCCGTGGTTCGTCTACCCGGTGCTGGCGATCGACATCGTCGCCTACGCGCTATTCGCGGTCGCCTTCGACCTGCTGCTGGGTTTCACCGGACTGCTGTCGTTCGGTCACGCGCTGTTCTGGGGCGGCGCGGGCTACGTCGCGACGATCCTGATCGCCAAGGCCGGCGCACCGTTCGCGGTGGCGGTCGTCGCGGCGCTCGCCTACGCCGCACTCAGCGCGTTGGTGGTCGGCGCGATCGCGATCCGGCGCCAAGGGATCTACTTCGCGATGATCACGCTGGCGCTCGCGCAGCTTCAGTACTTCGTCGCGTTTCAGCTCGGCAACTTGACCGGCGGCGAGAACGGCGTGCAGGTGAGCTCGCGCGGCACGCTGTTCGGCGTCGCGCTCGACAACGACAAGGTGTTCTACTACGCGGTGCTCGTGGTCGCGGCGCTCGGCGTGTGGTTCGTCGTGCGGGTGGTTCGCTCGCCGTTCGGCGCGGTGCTCGGCGCGATGCGCGACAACGAGCAGCGCGCGGTGGCGCTCGGCTTCCGCGTCGACCGCTACAAGCTCGTCGCGTTCGTGCTGTCGGGGACGCTGGCGGGCCTGGCCGGCGTGCTGTTCGCGGTCGGCAACCGTCTGTCGGGTCTCGACGGCGTCGATTGGCACACCAGCGGCAAGGTCGTCATCATGACGATTCTGGGCGGGATCGGCACCGTGTTCGGACCGCTCGTCGGCGCGGGCGTGTACGAGTCGCTCGACTACTTCGTGTCCAAGACGCCGATCGGCGATAAGACCAACATCGTGATGGGCACGATCTTCGCCGTGTGCGTGCTGCTGTTCCGGCGCGGCATCGTCGGCGAGCTGCTGGCGCTGCGCACCAAGCGCTCCTCGACGGGATCCGAACGGGCGAGCTGAACGCTCGGCGTGTGAGCAGCAAAGGCTCGAGTCGATCCTCGTTGCCGATCGTTGTCGCGTTGCTGGCGATCGGGGTCGACATCGGGCTGGCCCGGCTCGGCTACGGGTTGTTGTTGCCGGCGATTCGCGCCGAGTTCGGCGGTTCGTACGGCACGTACGGGCTGATCGGTGCGCTGCACCTTGCCGGCTATCTGGGCGGGACGCTGGCAGCTCCGCCGCTGCTGCGCGCGCGGGCAAACGTGCCGCGGATCATTGCCAGCGCGCACGTGGTCGTCGCACTGTCGATTGCCGCGTCGGCCGCCTCGACGGGAACGCTCGCACTACTCGCGGCGCGCGTGGTGATCGGCGCCGCGAGCGGTGTCGGTGTCGCGGCGGCGGTCACCGAGATGCTCGAGCGCGTGCCGCCCGCGCGGCGCGGATTGGCCAGCGGCATCGCCTGGGCGGGCGCAGGACTGGCGCTCAGCCTGTCGGCGCCCGCCGGTGCGTGGGCGCTGGGCGAGGCGTCGCGCTGGCGCACCGCGACGCTGCTGTGCGTCGTTCCGGCGGCGCTCATCGCCGCCTTGGCGCTGCGACTTCCGCCGCTGCAGCCGGTGACTGCCGCGCGCGCCGGCGGTGACACACCGTTCGCATGGCGCGATCTGCTGCGGGCGCGCAACGCGTTCTTCGTCGCGGGGTACGCGGCGTTCGGGATGGCCTACATCTCGTACGCGACGTTCGCCGTTGCCGGCTTCACCGCGCGCGGTATCCCGGGCACCGTCGTGACCGCGATCTGGTCGGCGCTGGGGCTGGCGGGCGTTGCCGGCGCGCTCGCGGTCGTGCCCGTACTGGCCGGGCGCGCGGTGCGTTACAGCTTCACTTTGCCTATGGCGGCCGGCGCGCTCGGATGTTGGATCTCCAGTTTTCCCGGGACGGTCGCGCCGATCGCCGGTGCGCTCTGCATCGGGATCGGACTGGCGGCATCGCCCGCCGTCGCCAGCGCGTTCGCCCGCATGCGCAGCGACGCGGCCACTGCGGCGACCGCGTTCACAGCCGTGACGACGGTGTTCGGCGTCGGACAGCTGCTCGGTCCGCTCATGGCCGGCGTGGTCGCCGATCGGCTTGGACTCGCGGCGGTTCCGTTGTTCGCGGCGATCGTCTTCGCGCTCGGCACGGCGTCCGCCGCAATCGACGCGCGGCTCGCGCGCTGAAGACTGCTACTCGGCGCTCGGAGGACGCGGCGGCGAGCAGACCGACGCGGCGAGCGCGGCGAGGTTCACGTCGATCGCGCGAACGACCGCATCGCTCGTAGGCACTCCATAGCGAGCCGCGAGTTCCGACATCGGCGTGTACGCCACGATGACGATGCCCGCTTCTTCCCAAATCGCGATCTTGAGCGGTAACTCCAGCGCGATCGGTGGAAATCGCTGCATGAGTCCGGTACCGGCCTTCGGATTGCCGAAGACGATGAGCGTCGTCGGCCGCAGGGTCAGCCCGACCATCGTTGCCGCGGCCGCCTGATCGAGCGTCGCGAATACGGTGTTGCCCGCGCCGATGATCGCGCCGCGCAAACGTGAAACGGTGTCGTCGAACGGATAGAGACTCGGTGCGGCGATTGCCATTAGCGCACTCCGTCGAGCGGCCAGAAGCCGAAGATCGCGCGGCCTGTTTCGAGATCCCAGAACCGCGTCGCGTTGTCGCCGACGCCGTAGACGACGGCGTAGGGCACGTCGCGCGCGATGATCGCGCGCACCAGGCGGGCAAAGTCGCGCTGCGACATCCAGGTGGCAGCGTAGCGGGCGAACTTCTGCGCATCGTTCAGCGGCAGCCAACCGGAGCTCTGCGCGACGCTCGGATCGCGTGGATCGTCTGCCTTGGTGATCGAGCCGATGCGCACGCAGGTTACCTGCAAACCGTGGTTGTCGCTGTAATACCGCCCGACCGTCTCGCCGAACGCCTTCCACACGCCGTACAGCGAGTCAGGCCGGTACGGCGTGTCGGTGCGCACCACCAATCCGAAACCGGGCTCGTAGATCGCGGGCAAGTTGTCGACCTCGTGCATGCCGACCGCGTGATTCGAGCTGGCGAAGATCACGCGCTTCACGCCGGCCCGGCGGGCTGCCTCGAACGCGGCGTAGGTTCCACCGATGTTCGGCCCCGCGACGTCCTCCCACGAGGCCTCGACGCTCACGACTCCGGCTAGGTGCACGACAGTCTCGCAGCCGGCGAACGCACGCGCCAGCGCATCGACGTCGCGGACGTCGAGCGTCACATCAGCATCGCGCAGATCGATTCGCACGACGTCATGATCGTGCGCCAAATTGGCGCACAGCGGTGCCCCGATCGTACCGGCCGATCCGGTCACGGCGATCTTCATCTTACGGTGTCATCCTGAGCTCGTCGAAGGATAGCCGTGCCCAGCGTTCGTCGTTCCTGAGCCGGGTCGAAGGAACGACGAGCCGAGGGCGTTGCATGATCGTCGCGGTCGTTCTTCGACGGGCTCAGAACGAGATGACCCTGCGGAGTATGGCGCGATGCGTGGATTACCGCCGTGCGAACGTCGTTCGCCCTTCGAGAGTCTCAGGGTGACATCGGGATTCGCGGTGACATCGGGGTTAGACACCGAGGAGCTCGAGGATCTCGTCTTGGCGGGCGATGACGTCGGCGTTGGTGAGGGTTTGGACGACGGTGCCGTGATCGACGATGTGGTGGCAGTCGGCGACGCCGGTCGCGAAGCGCAGGTTCTGCTCGACCAGCAGGACGGTGATCCCGTCGGCCTTCATCGCGCGAATCAGCTCGCCGATGCGCTCGACGATGACCGGCGCCAGACCTTCGGTCGGTTCGTCGAGCAGCACGGTGCGCGCGCCGGAGCGCAGCACGCGCGCGATCGCCAGCATCTGCTGCTCGCCGCCCGACAGCGTCGTTCCGCCGGACTTCGCGCGTTCGCGCAGGTTCGGGAACTCGTCGAAGATCCGCTCGACGGTCCAGCCGCTCGGGCCGATCACCGGCGCCAAGGTGAGGTTCTCGTAGACGGTGAGCGTCGCGAGGATCCCGCGCTCTTCAGGGACGTAGCCGATGCCGCGCTTGGCGATACGGTCGGACGGCAGACCCACGAGCGGCGCGCCGTCGAGCTCGATCGTGCCGCGGCGGGCCGGCAAGATGCCCATGATCGTGCGCAGCGTCGTCGTCTTGCCGACGCCGTTGCGGCCGACCAGCGTCGCAACCGTGCCCGTCTCGACGCGCAGCGTCATCCCGTGCAGAATATGCGACTCGCCGTAGTACGCGTGAACGTCCTTCAATTCGAGCATCAATGCGTTCCGCCGCCGAGGTAGGCGGTGACGACCCGCGCATCGCTGCGCACCGCGTCGTAGGTGCCTTCGACCAAGACCTTGCCGCGCTGCATCACGGTAACGCGGTCGCACAGGTCGGCGACGACGCGCAGGTTGTGCTCGACCAGCACGATCGTGCGGCCAGGCGCGATGCGCTTGACGAGCTCGACCGTGCGCTCGATGTCCGCCATGGCCATCCCGGCGGTCGGCTCGTCGAGCAGCAGCACGCGCGGATCCTGCGCCAGCGCGATCGCGAGCTCGAGCGAGCGCTTCTTGCCGTACGGCAGGTTCGCCGCGATCAGGTCGCGTTCGCCTTCGAGTCCGACCGAGTCGAGCGCCGCGCGGGCGGGATCGTCGAGCACTGCGGTCACCGACGGCGACGCGAGCAGCCGGCGCGAGAGCGGTGTGCGCGCCTGGAGCGAGATCTTGACGTTGTCGAGCACGCTGAGGTGTGGA
>Ga0302326_10012285_pt1 | contig 18297 bp, 9 predicted proteins | sample Palsa_T0_3_FD_202264 | JGI IMG/M metagenome (GOLD analysis project Ga0302326, IMG submission 202264) | Peat permafrost microbial communities from Stordalen Mire near Abisko, Sweden - Palsa_T0_3 | ecosystem: Environmental > Terrestrial > Soil > Palsa > Peat permafrost | place: Sweden: Abisko...
CTGCCACGACGGCCGCGCCCAGCAGGAGGACACCGAGGCCCGCGCGGGACACGCCCGACCGACGCGTCATCGTCAGCGCGACCGCGATCGCCAGCGACGCCGCGAGCACCAGCGTGCCCGCGCGAAACGCGGGCGCCGCTGTACCGGGCGGTCCACAGACGTCGTTGGCCCCGCCGATGACGAGGCGCTCCGCCGTCGAGGGGCAAGATTGCGCCGGGGCGTCTCGCATGAGAGCCATGAATATCAAGTCGGCGCGAGACGTAGCGATCGATCCAGCTCCGGGATAGTAGTTTCAGTAGCCTGCGGCGCGGGCCGCGGGCCGGAGGTGGCAGGGTGAAGCAGAAGCTCTTCGAGGATTGGAATGCGTACCTGGACGTCGCGCCGTCGGCCGACCCTTCCGACGACGTCGTTCGCTTTCATTCCCGGGTGCTCGGCCGCGACGTGAACATCGAGCCCTCGCTGGTCCATCAGCCGGCGGGCTTGCGGACCGCGGCGCTCTGCGCGGGCATCAAGCACGAAGGCACGCTCGATTTCTCCGTCGTCAAGCTCGACGCGCCCGGCTCCGCCGCGGCCATCTTCACGAAGAGCCTCTGCCCGAGCTATGCCGTCCTGGCCGGTCGCGCGGCGCTGGCCGACGGGTGCGCGCAGGTGCTCGCCGTCATCAGCAAGAACGCCAACGTCTTCACGCCCACGGGCGAGCAGGACACCCGGGTGATGACGGGGTGGCTCGCGGAGGAGCTCGGGGTCGCGCCGGGAGACGTCGTCCCGTCGTGCACGGGGGTCATCGGGATTCCCTTGCCCATGGAGAAGGTGCGCGCTGCGGTCACGGGCCTGTCGGCCAAGCTCCGGCCGGGCGGCCTCGACGACATCGCGCGCGCCATCCTGACGACCGACAGGGGCCCGAAGGTGTGCTCCGTGCGCGTGGGCGACGCCGTCGTCTGCGCCATGGCCAAGGGCGCGGGCATGATCGAGCCGAACATGGCGACGATGCTCGCGTACTTCTTCACGAACGTGGATCTCGACGGCGCCGCGCTGCGCGAGGTCCTCGCCGAGGCCGCCGGGCGCACGTTCAACAGCCTCACGGTCGACTCGGACACCAGCACGAGCGACACCCTCGCGATGTTCTCGACGCGGGCCGTGCCTATCGCGGGCGATGCGCGCGCCGACTGGGTGGACGCCGTCCGGTGCCTGGCGATCAAGCTGGCGCGCGACATCGTCGCCCAGTCCGAGGGCGCCACGAAGCTCATCGACTGCACGGTGAAGCTCGACTCGTCGGAGAGCGACGCGAAGCTCACGGCCAAGAAGATCGTCAACTCGCCGCTGGTGAAGACAGCAGTCCACGGCGGCGACCCCAACTGGGGTCGCATCGTCATGGCGATCGGCAAGCCCGACGAGCGCCTCACCCTCGGGGCCATCGATCGCGGCGACGTCGTCATCCGGATGATGGGTCAGGTCGTCTTCTCCAAGGCGCAGCCGATCTCCATCGACCTTCCGGCGCTCGCCCGCAGCATCAAGTCGTCGACGCGCGTCTCCATCGAGGTCGTCATCGGCGAGGGCCGCCACGCCGCCACGGTGTGGGGATGTGATCTGAGCCACCGCTACGTCGATATCAACTCGGACTACATGACGTGACTCGGAGGCTGGCCCAGCATGGGCCAGACCGTGTCAGCGCGATCAGGGGTGACGACGCTCCCGCCGCCGGATGCCATTGATAAAACATGGCTTTTCGATGAGGCGATTGCGGGCGCCGCTCTTGCTCTCTTGCGCCGTATGAGCCAACGCGTCCTCGCTTCCGGGATCCTCGTGGGGGCGTTGATGACTTCCGCGTGCACCCAAGATCCTCCGAAGCCGGAGGTGTGCAGCGCCCCGCAGGGCAACAGCGCCGCCGTGGAAAGCCTCGTGTCGGGCGATACGGCCTTCGCCGTCGAGTTCTTTGCGCCCGCCGTGACGGCGTCCGAGGGGGCCGCCGCGATGGCCCTCTCGACCACCGGATCCAACGTCGTCCTGTCGCCGTACAGCGTGTCGGCCACGATGGCCATGGTCGACGTGGGCGCCGCGGGGGCGACTCAGACGCAGATCGAAGACGTGCTGCAGCTCCCCGGCCCCGCTGCGACGGAGGCCCCCGCCTACGCGGCGCTCGCGTGCGGTGAGGAGACGGATGCCACGTCGGACGGCAACCAGCTCTACATCGCGAACGGGCTCTGGGTGCAAAAGGGCTTGTCGATCGTGCCGACGTTCGAGTCCGTGCTCGCCAACGGGTACGATGCGCCGGCCCAGCAGGTCGACTTCGCGGGCAACCCCACCGCGGCCGCGTCCACCATCAATGCGTGGGTGTCGACCGCCACACAGGGCAATGTGCCGTCGCTCCTGGGCTCTCAGGACGTCGACGCCGAGACGCGCCTCGTCATCGTCAACGCCATCTACTTCAAGGGCTCCTGGGCGACGGCGTTCGACGCAAGCCAGACGGGGCCTCAACCCTTCACGCTCGGCGACGGGACGCAGATCTCGGCGACGACCATGACCGGCACCGTCAACGCAGCCTTTACCGAAGACGCCACGCTGACCGTCGTCGAGCTGCCCTACAAGGGCGGCGGGCTCGCGATGGACTTTTTCATGCCGTCGCCGGCTTCGGGCGGTCTGCCCGACTTCGAGGGCGCGCTCACGGCCTCGACGTTCGAGGCCTCGCTGAAGGGCCTCGGAAGTCAGCAGTCGATCGTGCTTTACCTGTCGAAGTTCTCGTTCAAGACCAGCGTGGAGCTTGCCCCCGTTCTCGAGGGGATGGGCATCATGGACGCGTTCGAGATGGGGGTCGCCGACCTCTCGGGGATCGACGGCGCGACGGACCTGACGGTGCACGCCGTCGTGCAGCAGGCGCTCATCGAAGTGGACGAGCAGGGGACCGTCGCGGCGGCGGCGACGGCGGCGACGGTCTGCAACTGCGACGGGGTCATCGAGCCGACCACGATTCAGATAAACCACCCGTTCTTCTTCTTGATCCGCGACACGCGCACCGGCGGCATCCTCTTCATGGGCCACGTCGTGAACCCTTCTTCGACCTGATGGAAGACGCCTGCCTTCTTGGCGGAGCATCGGCACGCGCCGGCCTTCTTAGCGGAGCATCAGCACGCGTTGGCCATCGCCCACCCGTACCGCGCGGCGGAGGGCGGCGTGGTGCGTGCGCTTGGCCCAGCGGATCGCGTCGAGGAGCGTCTCGTGGTCGACGCGCTCACGGGCGCGGCGGGCGAGGCGACCTGCGACGAGCGACGCGAACGTGCACCCGGTCCCGTGAACGGAGCCGATGGAAAGGCGCCGGGCGCGAAGCTCGAACACCTCGCCGTCGAGGGCGAGGACGTCGATGGCCTCCGGTCCCGCCATGTGTCCGCCCTTGACGAGGACCGCGCGTGGGCCTGTGCCGGCCAGGGCGAGCGCCGCCTCCCGCGCCTCGCCGACCGTGCGCACCTTCGCGCCCAGAAGGGCCTGCACCTCCGCCAGGTTCGCGGTGACGAGCGTCGCCGGCGGCAAGAGAGCGTCGCGCAGCACCGTGAGTCCGGCTGCGGCGATGAGGGATGCTCGCCCGCGCGTCGGTTGGATCGGCGTGTCGACGACGGACGGTACGTGGCTGTACTTCGCGAGAAGGCGCCCCACGGCGCGGGCGTTCTCCGCAGAGCCGAGGGCCCCGATCTTGATGGCGCGAACGCGCTGATGCAAGAGCACCTCTTCGGATTGTGACGAGACTTCTCTCGTGGGGATTGCGCGCACGCGCACGACCCCGGCGGTGGATTGGATGGTCAAGAGCGTGACGGCAGCGCACCCGAACGCACCGGCCGCCGCGAACGCGCGAAGGTCCGCAGCGATTCCCGCGCCGCCGCCCGGATCGAGGCCGCCGATGGCGAGCGCGCAGGGGACTGTCGCGCCAGTCCGGCGTAGCGCGCGCGCGGTTGGGGTGCTCCGGCGCATGGTGGAGCGACTGTCGCCGCGGACGCGTGCGCGCGTCCAGCGTGATTGACAGTTCTCCGCGTGCGCTGTTACTCCCCGTAAGACACGGGATGCGTGCGCGCCTCCGAGTCCGTCGCCGCGCCGCACCACTCACGGCTGCGGTTGTCCTTGCCGGGGCGGTTGGGCTATTCGCGTGCGAGCGCACGGCCCGAGCCCAGTGTGTCGACGAGGAATTGAAGGAGGAGCTCGTCGGCGGCCGTCACTACCGCGGGGTCCAGGAGCGCCTGTTCACGAAGGCTTTCCGGCACGAGCTCTCCGTGATGGGCGGCATCTACTCCGCCGACCTCTACTCGTCCGACTGGCTCGTGGGGGGCGCGTACACCTTTCACTTCAGTGAAGACCTCGCCCTCGAGGCGAGCGTGCAGTTCACACGCTTCCGCAGCGCGGTGACCAACTCGTACGAAGAGCGGTACCCGCAGATCGCCCTCGAAGAGAACCCCGACAAGCCGGGGCGGCTGTATTTCGGGCACATCGTGTGGTCCTTCGCCTACGGCAAGCTGCGCTGGATGGGCGATGGGATCAGCCGGTTCGACTTGAACCTCGCCCTCGGCGCCGGCGCCACCGACGACTCGACGTCGCTCGGCGTCACCGGAAGCGCCGGCATCGGAGCCAAGTTCTACTTTGGCCACTGGTTCGCAGTGCGCTTCGACGTTCGCGACCACGTTCTCCAGGAGTCGCTCGTAGGTGACGAGCACCTGGTCAACGACATCCTCGTGACGATGGGCGCCAGCGTCTTCATCCCGTTCGGCGGGTGAATGGGCCTTGGCGGCGGGGGTGCTTCGGGGGCACCATCGAGCCATGCGGATGACGCGCCTCATCGCGGCGGCGACCGTGGCCATGATGGCGGTCACGGTGTCGCTCGCTGTCGCACAATCGCGGCCTTCGCGCGGGGGCAAACCAGGCGGCAAGCCCAAGCCCACGCCCTCCGCGGCCCCGTCCGCATCGGCTGAAAACCCGTACGAGGACAAGGGCGCGGCCGCCCCTGCAGGCTCGGCCTCGGCGCCTACCGCGTCGGCCTCGGCGCCCGCCGCCGAACCGCCGCCCCCGCCTCCACCGCCAAGCGACACGCTCGACGGCGGAGGCAAGCTGTCCCCGCTGAACCCCGAGGCGAACGAGTTCTCGGACGCGGGCGTGGCCGCCCCATCGGTCGACTACGATCGCCTGCTCGCCGACATCGGGTCGCTCCGCGCGCGCGTGGCGGCGGTCAGCGACACGCTGTTTCACTCGCGGATCGCGGTCGCGATCGAGTTGCACGGAGACCACGCGCGCACGTCGAACCTCACGGTGTCCCTCGACGACGGCGTGGTCTGGACGTCGCCGGCGGCGTTTCGAGCGGACGACGCGACGACGGTGTACGACCACGCGGTGGCGCCGGGTCATCACGCCGTGGCCGTCGAGGTCGAACGTCGAGACGATCGCAACGACACCTTTCGCTCGGCGCAGCGGTCGCGCTTCATGGTCGACGTGCCCGCGGATCAGAAGCTGACCGTGAACCTGGAGCTGAAAGACGACTCGTCCATGGGGGGCGACTTCCCGTCCGACAAGAAGGGGCGCTACGACCTTCGCGTCCGGGCCCTGGCCCGGGCCGAGCCCATCCCGAGGTGATTCGAGAATGAACACGCCATGAAAGCGCTCGTGTGCCGCGCCTACGGTCCCGTCGACTCGCTCACCCTCGACGAGGTGGCAGACCCCAAGCCCGTGGCCGGCGAAGTGCTCGTCGGCGTGCGCGCCTGCGGGGTCAACTTCCCGGACGTGCTCGTCGTTCAGGGCAAGTACCAGTTCAAGCCGCCGCCGCCGTTCTCGCCCGGGGGCGAGGTGGCCGGCGTCGTCGAGGCGGTCGGGTCCGGGGTCACCGACGTCCGCCCGGGCGACCGCGTCGTCGCGCTCGGTACGTGCGGCGGGATGGCCGAGAAGTTCGTGGCGGATGCGTCGAAAGTGATCCGGATGCCCGACGGCGTCGACTTCGCAGAGGCCGCGTGTCTCTCCACCGCATACGGCACCACGCTGCACGCGCTGCGCGATCGCGGCCAGCTCCGTGCGGGCGAGACGCTGCTCGTCCTCGGGGCGGCGGGCGGCGTCGGCTTGTCGGCGGTGCAGATCGGCAAGCGCATGGGCGCTCGCGTCATCGCCGCGGCGTCGAGCGCGGAGAAGCTGCAGACGTGCAAGGAGCACGGCGCCGACGATCTCATCGACTACAGCCGTGAAGACCTGAAGGAGCGCGTGAAGGCCCTGACGGGCGGCGCCGGCGCCGATGTCGTCTACGACCCCGTCGGCGGCTCGTACACCGAAGCCGCGCTCCGCGCGACGGCGTGGAACGGTCGCCTCCTCGTCATTGGCTTCGCGGGCGGCGAGATCCCCCGCGTGCCGACCAACCTCACGCTGCTGAAGGGCTGCTCGATCGTCGGCGTCTTCTGGGGCATGGCGATGATGCGCGAGCCTGCCCGCGGGCGCGCGCAGCTCGAGGAAATGCTCGGCTGGATGCGCGACGGCAGCCTTCAGCTGCACGTCCATGCGCGCTATCCGCTCGACCGGGCGCTCGATGCGCTGCGGGACATAGAGAGACGCAAGGTGCAGGGCAAGGCGGTCGTCGTGATGGGGGGGGCGTGAGGCGAGGCCTTTCCATTCTCACAGCGTCGCTCCTCATCACGAGCGCGGGAGCGCAAGCTCGCGCGTCCGCGCCTGGGCGTGCGCCCGCGCCCGCGCCCGCGCCTGCGCCTGCGCCTGCGTCCGCGCCCGCGCTCGCGTCCGCGCCCGCGCCCGCGCCCGCGCCTGCGTCCGCGCGTGCGCCCGCGCCCGCGCTCGCGTCCGCGCCCGCGCCCGCGTCCGCGCCCGCGCCCGCGCCCGCGCCCGCGCCCGCGTCTCCCGACGCCGTCTTCGCGGCAGCCCTTCGGGCCTACCATTCCGCCCTCCTCGCCCGACGACTCGGCCGCGAGCAGATCCGCCGTGAGGACGTCTCCGCCCGCGTGGCCGAGGGCGAGCAGCTTCTCGCGACCGGCCGCGTCGACGAAGCCATCGCTCGGCTCGCGGAGATGGTCGAGCACCCGGAGTTCTCTCTCTTCGCCGATTCCAGCGAGGGGCGCGCGGCCGTCTTTCGCCTCGGCGACGCCCTCGCGACGGCAGGGCTGTACGTCCCCGGGCGCGCGTACCTGCGAAGACTCCTCGAGGCGAACGGGGCGTGGGGCGCGGACGACACCTGGGCCCGGCGGTCGGTGCGGCGGCTCGTCGACGTCGCGCTCGAGAGCGGCGAGTTCGAGGGCGTGGCGGTCGATCTCCAGAGCGTGCCGCCGACGGCGCCCGAGGAGGTGCGCGGCGACATCGCCTACATGACCGGACGCGCGCAAGAAGCCGCCGGCAACCCCGACGCGGCGCTGACGGCCTACGGCACCGTCCCGCAGCGCAGTCGGTTCTGGGCGCAGGCCACGTATCTCTCGGGCCTGATTTCGGTCGAGAAGGGCAACCAGAAGGCTGGAGAAGCTCTCTTCTGCAAGGTGGCCGACCCGAAACGCAGCCGCTCGACCACGCCCGTGTTCGCCGACGAGAGCTTCTTCGCGGTGCGCGATCTCGCTCGCCTCGGCCTGGGCCGGATCGCGCACGAGCAAGGGCGAAACGACGACGCCCGCTACTACTACTATCTCGTCCCCAAGGACTCCGATCGGCTCGCCGAGGCGCTCTACGAGGCCGCGACGACGCGCTACGAGAAGAAGGACTACCAGGGAGCGCGCGAGCTGCTGGACGAGCTCACGAGCCTCGGCGTCCCGAACCGGTACGAGGACGAGGCGTGGGTCCTCAGCGCGTGGATCGATCTGGCGCGTTGCAAGTTCCTCGATGCCGACCGCGAGCTCATCGAGTTCTTGAAGCGCTACGAGCCGGTGCGCGACGCCGCCCGGCGCATCGCGGAGAGCGAGGCGTCGACGTCCCGACTGCTGGCGGCGGTGCGCAACGGTACCGACGCCGGGAGCGCCGAGATCGGCGGGACGACGGCGGAGGTCGTTCGGGTGATCGCCGCGCTCGTTCGCATCGATCCGGCTTACGGGCGCGTCCTTCGCCGGCGAGCGGTGCTGGAGCGCGAAGCGTCCGGGCTGGTGCTCGCCGTGGGTGCCTTGGACGACATGCAGCGGACCCTCGCCACGAACGGCGGGCTCCGTCCCTCCGAAGAGCTCTCGGAGGCGCCCAAGGATCAACGCGTCCGCGAGGCCCTCGACGGCGTCGAACACGAGATCGCCGATCTCACGGCCGCCCGCGCGCCCGCGCAGCAGATCGCGCCGCTGCGCGAGAAGCTCGAAGGGCTGCGCGTAGAGTTCGCGAAAGGATCGGCCGCCGCGGGCGGTGCGGCGGTCTCGACGGGTCCTGCGGCAGGCGCCGACTTGCCGGACTTGCTGCGCGTGGACAGCGCCGAAGTCGCGAACCTGCGGACGCAGATCGCCAGGGCGCGAAAGATTCTCGGAGACGAGGAGTCCGCGCTCGCTCGCGACGCGTTGCACCGCCTCGATCTGCGACTCTCCCGCTTGTTACGGCGCGCCCGCCTTGGCCGCATCGAGACGGTCCTCGGCCGCAAGCGTGCGCTCGAGGTGGAGGTCGAGGCCATTCGCCTTGGCTACCTGCCCCAGGACGCCGTCGACTCGCTGGAGGCCGCCCGCTACCTCGAAGACAACGAGGAGTACTGGCCCTTCGAGGGCGACGACTGGCCCGACGAATACGTCGGCTCCGAGTAGCACCTCGTGGAGGAACTCCCAGGCGCCTCGTCCCGTTCGACGAGGCGCCGCTACAGCGCGCGCATCACTGGGCGGAGATGGTCGTCTGCCCGCACACGCCCGCCACGCCGCCGCCACCGCACGTCAGCGGGGGCTTGCACGTGCCGCAGCTCGCGATGGTGCCGCCGCAGCCGTCGCCCGCGGGCCCGCAGTCGTAGCCGAGCTCCGAGCACGTCTCGGGCACGCACGCCGAGCCTCCGCCGCACTGGCCGTTGACGCCTCCGCCCCCGCAGGTGCCGCTGTCGCAACCGCCGCACTGGATCAGGTTGCCGCACCCGTCGCCGGCGGGCCCGCAGCTGACCCCCGCCTGCGAGCAGCTCTGCGGAACGCACCCGCTCGTGCCGCCGCATTGACCGGCCATCCCGCCGCCGCCGCACGTTTGCGGCGGCGTGCAAGTGCCGCAGCTCGCGATGACACCGCCGCAGCCGTTGCTTGCCGGGCCGCACTCGACACTGGCGGGGCAGGGCTGTGGAGTGCACGAGGTCACGGGCGGCGTGCCGCACTGCCCCGAGACGCCGGCGCCGCCGCACGTCTGCGGAAGGGTGCACGGATTGCAATCCGTGGTGAGGCCTCCGCAGCCGTCGGCCTGCTGGCCGCAGGTGGTCGCGGGGTAGCTGTTGCAGGTCAGCGGCATGCAGCCGTTGCCGCCGTCGGACGGCGCGCCGCAGACGCCGGCCACGCCGCCGCCGCCGCACGATTGGCCCGTGGGGCACGTGCAGTCGGTCGTCACGCTGCCGCACCCGTCGCTCTGCTGTCCACACTGGCCGGGATAGCTGGCGCACGTCTTCGCTGTGCACGTGCCCGAATCGGGCGCACCGCAGATGCCGGCCACGCCGCCGCCGCCGCACACCTGGCCGGCCCCGCACGGGTTGCAATCGATCGTCAGTCCGCCGCACCCGTCGCTCTGCTGTCCGCAGGGGTTGCTGGGGTAGGCGGAGCACGTCTTCTTCGAGCACGTCGACGTGGGCGGCGGGGGTACGCAGGACGCGAGGTCCCAGATCATGTACTCGAGGATCTTCTCCTGCGCCGTCATCGGCGTCTCGGCGCAGTACGTGGAGAGGTTGGCCTCCGAGGGGAACGTGGCCGTGTTGCACGTGCCCTCGCACGTCCCTTGCCCGTTGCACGTGCCGCTGCAGCTCGGATGGCGGCCGGTGCAGTTGCCCGACACGTTGCAGCTGTTGCTCGAGCAATCCGAGTTCTGCGCGCACGCCGCGCTGGGCCCCGTGGACGAGTTGGCGACGTGGAAGTCGCTGAAGATGGCGTGGCCGCACTGCGCGGCGCCAGCGTCGGTCGCGACCGGCGTGTCGAACGTGTAATGCAGGAGCATCTCGTTCGGGCTGTTCTTCTTCGGCGCCGTGTCGGTGCCCGTGATCCACGCCGTCGACAATCCGTCGACCTGGTCGACGTCGTGGCGAGCGTTGGCGATGGTCACGTCGCCGGCGAGCGGGGTCGCCGTGTACGTCCCGGCCGTGAGCGCGCCGACGTCGTTGAGCCACTGAAGGAAGACGCCCGGGCTTGTCGTGGGCACCGCGTTCGAGACGACGCCGGTCGTCGAAGCGATCGACGTGTTGGCGTTGACGTCCCACTGCGCCGTCTGGCTGTACGGGCTGTTGTTGTAGAGCCACGCGTAGCTGTAGTGCGTCGCGAAGAAGTGGCCGCCGTTGTCGCCATAGGTGACGAGGTTCGCGAGCTCGGCGGTGGTCTTCGCGTTCACGCTGTTGTTCGTGGTCGGGTCGACGCCCCAGCAGGGGAGGATCACCTGATCGTAGTTGTTGTAGGTGCCGGTCGACGTGCTCGTCCCCATCAGCGCGGTCTCGGCTGGCGTGGTGGTGGCTGCGCTCGCCGTCGCGCCGTTGCCTTGATAGAGCTGGATGCGCCCGGTCCCTGCGTTGGTCGTGAACTCCGACTGATCGACGCCCATCTTGAGGAGCACGCACTCCATGGCGTCGACGGCGCCCGTCGAGAGGGCCGTCAGCGGGATGTCGCCCTCGAGCTGCGTCCGCGGCATGCGGAGGTAGCCGGAGGGAATCGTCCCGCCGTCCGCCGTGTCGACGCCGCCGTCGGACTCGATGCCGGTCGCGTTGACCGTGTTCGAGCCGCACACCGTGTTGACCGTGAAGACACGTCGCCATCGGCCCAGCTGGATGACGATGGGGATGTTCTTGCCGACGGGGACGTTCACCAGCTGGAACGTCCCGTTGTAGGCCGTGTAGGTCTCGACGAGCGGATTGCCGGACACGTCGGCGCCGCAGGTGCTGCACTGCTGGGCCTGAGTCTCCTGCGCCCTCGGTGTGAAGGGGGTGACGTACGGCGGCGCCGTCTCGTTCGGGATGTAGACGAGGACGTTGGGGACCGGGTCGCCGTACAGCGTGCCGCTCGGCAGGTACGTGCCGAGGGTGCCCGCCACGACCGTGCCGCTCAACGTCGCCGAGCCGCCCTCGCAAAGGTACTGCTGGGGGCAGAGCCCGGTGCAGGGCACGCTTGACCCGCAGACGTTGGACTGCCCCGCGCCGCCGCACACCTGGGGGGCCTGGCACGTGCCGCACGGCCCGATGATGCCGCCGCAGCCGTCGGCCGCCTGGCCGCAATTGTAGCCGAGCGCGGAGCAAGTCGTTGGGACGCACGACGAGAGGACGCCGCCATCCGGCGTAAGGCCGTCGCTGCCGCCGCAAACGCCGGCGCCGCCGCCGCCGCAGTACTGCGGGTTCGTGCACGTGCCGCAGTTGGCGGTCAGCCCGCCGCAGCCGTCGCTCTGCTGGCCGCACGTCCCGGGGTAGCTCGCGCACGTCAGCGCCGTGCACGTTCCGCCGTTGCCCCCGCCACTGCTGCCTCCGCCCCCGCTGCTGCCTCCGCCGCCCGTGCCCGCGTCCCCGCCGCAGAGGCTCGACCCTCCGCCGCCGCAGAAGCTGGGGCTCGTGCAGGTGTTGCACGGCCCGATCGTCCCGCCGCAGCCATCGCCCTGGACGCCGCAGGTCGCCGAGACCGACGGGCTGGCGCAGGTGAGCGCCACGCACGACTGGGTGACCGTTCCCCCGTCGGGGCCGATGCCGTTGTCGCCGCCGCAAGTGTTGGGGACGGTGCCGCCGCCGCAGAACTGGGGATTCACGCACGTCGTGCAGTTGGCCGTGAGCCCGCCGCAGCCGTCGCTTTGCTGCCCGCAGGTGCCCGCCGGGAGCGTCGAGCACGTGGCCGGCACGCATACGCCCGCGTCACCCGCGTCGCCCGCGTCCTCGGACACGCCGGTCCCGCAGAGGCTGGGGCCGCCGCCGCCGCAGAAGTCGCCCGCGGGACAGAGCGCGGCGTCGCTGACACCGCACGTCGCCGTCACGCCGCCACACCCGTCGCTCTGCACGCCGCAGGTGCCCGCCGGGTAGTCCGTGCACGTCTTGGGCGTGCAAACGGGCAAGCCCCCGTCGGCCGTCAAGTTCGGGTTGCCGCACTTGCTGAAGCCGCCGCCGCCGCAGAAGTCGGGCGTGCTGCAGGTTCCGCACGAGACGAGGTTGCCGCACCCGTCGGCGTTCTGCCCGCAGGTGAAGCCGGTGTCCGCGCATGTCTTGGGGACGCACGTGCTCCCCGATCCCCCGCTGCCGTCTCCGTTCCTCGACGTGAAGCCCGTCAGCGATCCGTCGTTCTGGACCGAGCCGTCGAGGTTCCCCGTGTCGTTGCCCCCTCCCGCGCCTCCGCAGGCGACCGCGAAGATGCCGCAAAGAGCGGCCACGACGTACATCAAGCGCCCCAAGTTGCGCGCGCGCATCTGGTGTCTCCTTCGCGATTGCTCTGCGCTCGTCACTGCGCGGTGACCGTCGGCTGCCCGCACACACCCGACACACCGCCGCCGCCGCAGGTGAGAGGAGCCGCGCAACTGCCGCAGCTTGCGATGGTGCCCCCGCATCCGTCGCCCGCCGGGCCGCAGCTGATGCCCTGCTGTGCGCAGGTGGCAGGCACGCACATCGAGCCGCCTCCGCACTGGCCGTTGATCCCGCCCCCGCCGCAGGTGCCGCTATCGCACTCGCCGCACTGGATCAGGTTTCCGCATCCATCGCCGGCTGGGCCGCAGGAGATGCTCTGCTGCGCGCAGGACTCCGGAACGCAGCTCGACGTGCCGCAGCACACCCCAGGCATGCCGCAACCGCCGCAGACTTGCGGTGCAGTGCAGGTGCCGCAAGAGGTGATGACGTTTCCGCATCCGTCGCCCGCCGGGCCGCACTGGATGCTCTGCTGCTGGCATGTCTCGGGGACGCAGCCCTGGACGCCCGCGTCCGGCAGCGGCGCGCACTGGCTCGGGACGCCGCCGCCACCGCAAACCTGTCCGGTCGGACAAGTGCCGCACCCGCCGACGATGACGTTTCCGCATCCGTCACCCGCGGAGCCGCAGGCGATGTTTTGCTCGGCGCAGGTGAGCGGCGTGCAGGCGCCGGCGTCGGGTGAGCCGCAGACCCCTGGGATGCCTCCGCCGCCGCACGTCTGCGGGGTCGTGCAGGTGCCGCACCCCGCGGTGATGGCGTTGCCGCACCCATCGCTCGCGGGCCCGCAGTAGATGCCCTGCTGCAAGCACGTCTGCGGTTGGCAACCGGCATCCGGCGCGCCGCACACGCCTGGCGTGCCCCCGCCGCCGCACGTCTGTCCCGGGGTCGTGCACGTGCCGCAGGAGAGCGTCCCGCCGCACCCGTCGCCCGTCGAGCCGCAGTAGACGCCCTGGCCCGCGCACGTGAGCTTCGTGCACGCGCCGCCGTCGGGCAACCCGCACTGGTTGGCCGTACCGCCGCCGCCGCACAGCTGACCGCCGCTGCACGTGTTGCCGCAGCCGCCGTCGATCAGGTTGCCGCAGGTGTCGCTGGCGGGCCCGCAGTTGAAACCTTGCTCCGTGCAGCTCTTGGGCGAGCACGTGGACGTCGTGTTCGGGACGCACGACGACAAGTCCCAGATCATGTACTCGAGGATCCGCTCCTGCGACGTCATGAGGCCGGCCGTGCACTCGTTCGGGAAGGTCGTCTGGGCCGGGGCCAGCGCCCCCGGGACAGTGACGTGGAAGTCGCTGAAGATCCCGTGCCCGCACTGCGTCGCCTGCCCAACCGGCGTGTTGAAGGTGAAATGCAGCAGCATCTCGCCGGTGCCGTTGTTCGGGTCGCTCGGGGACGTGATCCACGCCGTGGACGACGCGGTCACGCTGTCGACATCGTGCCGCCCCTGCTGGATCGTCACATAAGCCGGGCTCGGCGGCGCCGTCGGAGGCGTCGTGTTCGTGTTGAGTGCTTTGACGTAGTTGAGCCACTCGACGAAGGTGCCCGGCGGCGTCGGCGTGGGGGGCGGCACTGACTGGCTCACGGTGCCCGTGAACGCTGTCTCGCCCAAGTTGGTGTCGTCGCCGATGCCCCAGTTGGCGACGCCGTTGTAGGCCCCGTTGTTGTGCAGCCAGATGTAGCTGTAGTGGGTGGCGAAGAAGTGGCCGCCCGCGGTGCCGTAGTTGATGATGTTGGCGAGCTCTCCCGCGCTGCGTGCGCCGTTGAACTCGTCGCCCCAGCAGGGGAGCAGGATCTGGTCGTACATCATGTACGTGCCGTTGGTCGCGCCGCCGGTGGCGCCCGTCCCCATCAGCACCGTCTCGTCCTCCTGCGGAGCCAGGATGGCCCCCGGACCGCGGTTCTCCGCCTCCCCGGTGGCGTGGCTGGTGTAGATGTGGACGCGCCCCGGCTTCTCCGTCGCGCCCGCGTCGACCCCGTGCCAGGTGCCGTACGACGTGAACTCGCTCTGGGCGACGCCCATCTTGAGGAGCACGCACTCGATCGGATCCCAGTTGCCGGTCGAAATCGCGGTCAGCGGGATGTTGCCCTCGGCTTCGACCGACGGCATGTTGAAGGCGCCCGCCACGGCCCCCGCGTCGGATTGCTCGCTGGCCGTCACCGTCGTGCACGCGCTCGCGGCGGGAATGGCGTTGATCGTGAACTCGCGCCGCCACTTGCCGAGCTGGATGACGAGGGGGAACGAGATCCCCACGGGGACGTTCGGCAGGGTGAACGTTCCGTCGTAGTTCGTCGTGGTTGACACGAGGGGAGTGCCGGATACGTCGGCACCGCACTGGCTGCACGAGATCTGGGGCAAGTTCGGATTCGAGTCGAACGACGTCAGCGCCGTCGTCGGGATGAAGACGAGGACGCCCGGGACCGGATCGGGTGAGCCGGTATTCCAAGCCGTCTGTCCACCCACCTGGATGCCGGCGTATACGGTGCCCGTGATGCTGGTCGTTGTGCCGCCGTCGCACGCGACCTGGTGCTCGCAGTACGTGTTCGTGCAGGGCGTGCTGCTCCCGCAGACGTTCGCGTTGCCGCTGCCGCCGCACACTTCGCCGGTGGGACACGTGCCGCCGCACGGCCCGATCGTGCCACCGCAGCCGTCGCCGGCCATGCCGCAGTTGTAGCCCTTGCTCGCGCAAGTGGCCGGGACGCACGACGAGATCGCGCCGCCGTCGGCGCCCACGTTGCCGCCGCACTTGTATGCGCCGCCGCCGCCGCAGTACTCGGGCGCGGTGCACCCGCCGCCGAGCGTGCCGCACGGCGCCGTGAGGCTGCCGCAGCCGTCGCTCGCTTGCCCGCAGTTGTAGCCGGAGTACTGCGTGCTCGCGCACGTGAGCGGCTGGCAGATGACGCCTCCGTCGGGGCCGATGTGATCGTCGCCTCCGCACTGGTTGAACCCGCCGCCGCCGCAATAGGCGGGGGAGGTACACGTCGTCTTGGTGCCGCACGGACCGACGAGACCCCCACAGCCGTCGCTCTGCGCGCCGCACGTGTTGGTGATGCCCTTGGCCGCGAGCGTCGTGCAGGTGACCGGCGTGCACGAGGCGAGACCACCGTCGGCGCTGCCGGCGGGGCCGAGGCCGCACTGGTTGTAGCCGCCGCCGCCGCAGTAGGCGGGCGCCGTGCAGGTCGTCTGCGTTCCGCAGGGGCCGACCAGCCCACCGCATCCGTCGCCCTGTTGTCCACAGGTGCTGGTGGCGCCCTGAGCGGCCAGATCCGCGCACGTGATCGCCGTGCACGTGCCGGCGCCGCCGTCGGGGAGGATCGCCCCGCCGTCGGCGTTGTAGTTGCCGCCACACTGGTTGAAGACGCCGCCGCCGCCGCACGTCTGCGGGAGTGAGCACGCGCCCGTCCCGCACGGTCCGACGAGTCCACCGCATCCGTCGCCCTGCTCCCCACAAGTGTTGTCGAGGGACGCACAGGTGATCGGCGTACAGAGCGGTCCCGCGTCCGCAGACGCATCCGGTCCGGTGCCGCACTGGCTGAAGCCGCCGCCCCCGCAGTAGCCCGTGGCGCACGAGCCGCAGGAGATCATGTTGCCGCAGCCGTCGGAGTTCTCGCCGCACGTGTAGCCAAGGTCTCCGCACGTCTTGGGCGTGCAGGTGAGCATCCCGCCGTCGGGCCCGATCGTGGGGTTGCCACACTTGCTGAAGCCCCCGACGCCGCAGGAATCCGGCGCCGTGCACGAGCCGCACGAGATGAGGTTCCCGCACCCGTCCGAGTTCATGCCGCAGGTGAAGCCCAGCGCGTTGCACGTCGTGGGGACGCAGTTGCTGCCCGTCGACGTGGAGCCGTCGCCCTTTGGCGAGACGAAGCCCGTCGTTCCGTCGAACGACGTGGACCCGTCGAGGGTCCCGCTTGCCGTGCCCGAGCCGGCCCCTCCACAGGCTGACGCGAGTAGGACCGCGAGCGCGGCCACCGCGAGGATCAAGGACAAGCGGCCCACGCTACGCGCACGCATCTGATGTCTCCTGCGAATCTTGTGCAGTTTGATTGCCTCGCCGCGCTTCGCCGTAGTGGCGCACGCGAGCCCCCTAGTAAGGTCCCAGTATGGTGGGAGGATACTTCTCGAGCAACGACCGAATCGCCGTCAGGCTCCCAATACAGGATATACGGCGTCTCGGATCGCTCGTAGAGTTGAATCTTCGCATCTCTACGCGGCACGCCTGTCGCCAACGGCAAGAGGCCCTTGCCCCATGTCCGCGTCGTCCGCTGGGATTGGATCCGAAACCGGCCATGAAGCGAGCCATCCAGCGCATCTGGCTTTTGGCACTCTCGGCGCCCCTCGCCACAACGCCATGGGTCACGGCCGCTTACGCGACCGACATCCGTCCGGCGGCCGAGCGGAACGTCTCCGATACCGGCCGTGTAGGCAGCCCGGGTCGGGGCGGGCCCGGCGGGCGCGCCAGCGCGGGGGTACGAGAAGGTGAGGGCAACGGCCAGCCGGCCATCCGTGGGCCCAAGCTGCCGGAAGCCTTGCGGGTGCGCCTTCAGGCTCGGCTCGACGCGCGGGTCGACGCGGACGTGGCCCGCGAAAAGGCGCTGCGCGCCGAGGCGATCGCGCTCTTGACCACGTTCGTCGCCGAGACCCCCCGCGAAGCCCGCGAGATGCCGGAGGCGCTCGTGCGCCTTGGCGAACTGCAGTGGGAGAACGCCCGCGAAGGCTTCGTGACGTCGTTCCAGGCCTGGGAGAAGAAGCCCATCGACCAACGAGGGCCCGCGCCCGAGCTCGACTATCGGACGTCGCGCGAGCTCTTCGCGCGGGTCCTACGCGACTACCCCTGGTTCGGAGAGTACGACCTGGCGCTCTACGTCGACGGGTTCCTCGCGTCCGAGCAGGGCAAGGAGGACGAAGCGCGCGAGCGGTTCGAGCGCATCCTTCGCGACTACCCGCACAGCCGCTTCGTCCCCGACGCGCACATGGCGAAGGCGGAGGCGATCTTCAACGGCAAGTACGATTACGCCGGCGCCCTCTCCGAGTACGAGCAGGTGCTCGCGGCCAAGGCCGAGATCGACCCTGCGCTCTACGGCCTCGCGCTCTTCAAGAGCGCATGGTGCCACTGGCGGCTCGGCAACAACGACGAAGCGGCGCGGCGGTTCGTGGGTGTCTTCGAGGCGACCGACGCGGGATCGGCGCCCGCGAGCCGCACGAGCGCCGCCCAGCGCAAGCAGCTCGACGAGCTGCAAGGCGAGGCGCTCCGGTACATCGTCGAAGTCTTCACGGAGGACGAGAAGAACACCGCGCAGGACCTCTACAATTTTCTCACCAAGATCGGCGGCGAGAGGTACAGCGGCAAGATCGTCCGCGCGCTCGCGGCGCAGTACTACGACCAGTCGCACTACGAGCGCGGCATCGAGGCCTACAAGCTGCTCCTCAAGCTCGAGCCGACGAGCCACGACGCCGGGCAGTGGGTGCTGCAGATCGCCAGCGGCTATGCGTCGCTCGAGGACTGGGCGGGGCTGCGGGCGACGTTCGAGCTCGCGCTGGCGCAGTACACGGCGGGGGGGCCATGGTCGCGCACGCAGGGCGACCCGGCGACCATCGCGGCGACGACGGCGGCCATCGAGCGGGATCTTCGCGAGGACGCGATCTCGCTGCACGCGCGCGCGCAGAAAGACAAGACGAGCCGCGCCGAGTTCGAGGGCGCCGCCGGCCTCTACGAGGCGTACCTGTCGAAGTTCGCGCAGGAGCCCAAGGCGTACGAGGTCGAGTTCGACCTCGGCGAGATCCAGTTCTTCCGTCTCGGCAAGAACACCGA
>Ga0302326_10012286_pt1 | contig 18297 bp, 11 predicted proteins | sample Palsa_T0_3_FD_202264 | JGI IMG/M metagenome (GOLD analysis project Ga0302326, IMG submission 202264) | Peat permafrost microbial communities from Stordalen Mire near Abisko, Sweden - Palsa_T0_3 | ecosystem: Environmental > Terrestrial > Soil > Palsa > Peat permafrost | place: Sweden: Abisko...
GAAAACAGATCCCAGGCTTGCGCCAGGCCGCCGCCTATCACGTAGAGAGGCAGGTTGAGAGCGGCGACGGCACTGGCCATGCCAAGGCCCAGCGAGCGGCCGACCACTTGGAAAATTTCGAGCGATGGTGCGTCGCCGTGCCGGGCAAGAGCCGCAACGTCGTGGGCGTGAATGGCGCTGTTCTCTTTAAGCCGTGACTGCAGGCTGCCTGCCGAAGCGGCAGCGGTTTCTGCAGCCATTCTTCGAACCGCTGTGGCGGATGCGTACATCTCGAGGCAGCCGAGAGTACCGCAATTGCACATGAGTCCGCCGGGATAGACGACGGTATGGCCGGGCTCCGCAGCCATGCCCATTGCGCCATGCCAGATTTTTCCGTTCAGGATGAGGCCGCCGCCAACGCCTGTGCCGAGCGTGAACATGGCCATGGAATCGACGCCGTGGACGCGGCCCGCGCCGAGGCGCCACTCGGCCAGCGCCGCGGCATTCGCATCCGATTCGACGATGACCGGCATGTTGAGGAGATGTTGCAACTCGGAGCGCAACTCTAGGCCGTCCCAGCCTGGCAGATTTGAGGGCGCGCGCAATTTGCCTTCCGGCAATTCAATCGGTCCGGGGCTGCCGATCCCAACTCCAGCGAAGCTGCCGTGACTCGCAAATTTTTGCTGCAGGCTTCGTACCGCGCCGGCCATGTCGCGCAGTACTGTGGCGGGTCCCTCCTCAAGTCGCGTGCGCAGTGATATAGCTTCCATCTGCTGCGACTGACCGGAGTAGGCAGCGATGCGCAGATTCGTCCCGCCGAGATCTATGCCGATGGAATAACCGGGGGGAGCCACAGGGAGCAAAGTTTACCACGCCGATTGCGGGCCGAGAACGAGCGCAATCCGGGCGCGGCTTGGGACTCAAACTTGCGGCGACTTCCTGCGAGCGATCCCCTGAGCGCAAATGGCGCTCAAGACGGCGAGGCCGACCGACATCCAGATGACCTCGCGATATCCGACGAGAAATGCTTCGTTGATCGCCTGCCGAATTGCGGGATCGTTGGTGGGCGCGCCGGCGAGCTCAGCGCGATGGCTGGCAGTCTGTGCACGCAACTCGGGAGAGATTTGCAGTCGTGAGAGATTGCCATCGAGGGCGCGATTGAAGCCGGCGGCGAGGACGAGTCCAAAGAGTGCGACGGCGAGAAGACCTGCGATGCGTGACACTGCGTTGTTGACTCCGGACGCGACACCGGCTTCGTTGGTGGGCAGCGCTTCCATGACGGCGGTGGTCAGCGGAGCGACGCTGATGGCCATGCCGATGCCGAGCACCACCACGGCGGGAAAGAAAGTTGTCCAGTAGGAGCCAGCGCCGCTTCGGAGGAACAGCGCGAAGCCGAGGGCGGCGACGAGTGGACCGATGGTGAGTGGCAGCGTGGCTCCGTAGCGGGCGACAAGGCCTCCGGACCAACGCGACAGCAGAAATATCAACAGGATCAGGGGCAGCAGCGCGGCTCCGGCTTCCGTCGCGGTGTAGTGCTGGACTTGAATCAGATCGAGTGGAAAAAAAAACAGGATGCCGCTGAGCGGTGCGTAGAGCAGAAATGTAATCAAGTTGGCGGCGGTGAAATCTCGCGAGCGAAACAGATGGAGTGACACCATGGGCGTGGGCGAGCGCGCCTCCACTTTCAAGAAGAGGCCCAGCGCGATGAATCCGCCGAGGCCGCAAATCCAGATTGCGGGGCCGCCTTCGGAAGCCTGGATGAGAGCGAAGGTGACGGCTCCCAGGCCGAGGGTCGCGAGAGTCGCGCCTGGCCAATCCAGTTTGCGGCTTGCCATTTCGTTGCGGCTCTCGGGAACGTGCCACAGCGTAAGCCAGACGACGATGACTGCGAGCGGGAGGTTGATGAAGAAGACCCAGCGCCAGGAAAAATTCTGTATCAACCAGCCGCCCAGCACTGGTCCGACGGCGGCTGTGATGGCGGTGAAACCGGACCACGTTCCGATGGCGCGGCCACGCTCTGCATCGGCAAAGGAGGCACTGATGAGCGCGAGACTGCCGGGGACGAGGAAGGCTGCTCCAACTCCCTGCAACCCGCGGGCGACAATCAGCCATGCGATGGAGGGAGCGAGTCCGCACCATGTCGAAGCGAGGGCGAATAGAACGACTCCGAAGACGAAAACTTTTCGGCGCCCGTAAACATCGCCGAGCGAGCCGCCCAGCAGCAGCAGCGATGCCAGCAGCAGCGCATAGGCCTCGACGACCCATTGCATGCCGATGACCGTTGCATGCAGAGCAGTTTGCAGCGCGGGCAGGGCGACGTTGACCACGGTGCCGTCGATGAATGCCATGCTGGACGCGAGAATGGTGGCGACCAGCACCCAGCGACCATTTCGTGCAGGCGGGCAGTCTTCACCAGCTTTGTTGGCGGACGCTTCGCAGGGCGATTTTATGGGGAGGGTCATGACGGCCCTCACATTCTAGACCGCGATTGCTTGACCGGCGGCGAGGCTAGTTTTCAAACTCCGTATCAGGGGTGGGGAGGACGTCGTTGTCCCTGGCGATCCACACATATAAGGTTGGCAGGAGAAAGATGCTCATCGCCAATCCGAAGATGAGACCGCCGACGATGACGATGGCGAATGGGCGCTGAGAGTCGGAGCCGATACCGTGCGATGTTGCGGCGGGACTCAGTCCCAGTGTCGAGACCAGCATCGTCATCAGGATGGGGCGGAGTCGCAGGACTGCTCCTTCGACCGCAGATTCCTTGATGGAGTGGCCGCGGACGCGCATCTGGTTGATGTACTCCAGCATGATGACGCCGGTCTGGACCGAGACGCCGAACAGTGCGAGAAAGCCGACGCCGGAGGAGACGCTGAAGTTCGTCCCACTGGCTAAGAGCGCCAGCATTCCGCCGATGGGCGCCATCATTACGTTTGCCAGGATCAGGCCGGCCCACTTGAATGACTTGAACATCGCGTACAGGATGCAGAAGATCAGCAGCATTGTAATCGGCAGCACGATAGCCAGCCGGGCATTGGCGCGCTTCTGGCTCTCATATTCGCCCGCCCACTTCAAGTGATAGCCTGGCGGCAATTTCACCTGCTTGTCTACTTTCGCGATTGCTTCTTCGACCGCGCTACCCAGGTCGCGGCCACGCACGCTGTACTTCACGGGGATATAGCGCTGCTCCGCCTCGCGATAAATTTCTTCCGCGCCGTCCGTCGTCGACACCTGAGTGAGCTGCGCCAGCGAAACGCGCTCGCCATTGGGTGCGAGGAGGCGGATGTTTTCGATCGCTTCCTTGGTATCGCGATACGGCTTTTGATAACGCAGGACCAGGTCGTAGCGCGCATCGCCCTTCAGCACCTGGCTCACTGCATTGCCGCCGACAGCGGTTTGAATTGCATCCTGAATGTCGGAGACATTGATGCCGAAGCGCGCCGCCGCTTTGCGGTCCACCGAGAAGGTTAGATTTGGCTGGCCGATGACGCGGAACAAGCCAAGGTCCTGAACGCCCTTGACAGTGCTCATGACCGAGACGATCTCGTTGCCCTTCTGCTCCAGAGTCTTCAAATCATCGCCGTAAACTTTTACCGAGAGCTCGCCCTTGACGCCGCTGACGGCCTCTTCCATGTTGTCTGAAATCGGCTGCGAGAAGTTCCAGTTGACGCCGGGAATGGTGTTCAGCTGTTCGTTCATCGAGGCGATCAGGTTGTCTTTTATTTTGTGAAAGGCGGGCCGCCAGTCCTTTTTTTCTTTCAGCACGACTGTGTACTCGGTGTTGAAGAAGCCGGTGGTGTCGGTGCCATCGTCCGGTCTGCCAATCTGGTCGACGACGATGGTCGCCTCGGGAAACGATGCCAGGATCAGGCGCGCCTTATTGGCGATCGCAAGACTTTCCTCGGGGCCGGTGGACGGTGCCAGAGTTCCGCGCACGAGAATCGAGCCCTCGTCCAGGTGCGGCAGGAACTCCGAACCAATGAAGCCGCCGAACACCAGAACAGCTCCAAGACAGAGCGCTCCGCCGGCCACTCCGAGCGTGGCCCAGCGATGATCCACCGCCCAGGTAACGGCCGTGCGATAGCGCTCCGTGAGGAACAGCATGACCGGGTTGCGCCACTCCTTCGCGCCCTTCGCAAACAGGAAGCTCGACAGTACGGGCGCGATGATGATGGAGAACATCAACGCGCCAACCAGCGCGAACGATACCGTCCAGGCCATGGGATTGAACAGCCGCCCCTCTACCGCCTGCAGCGTGAAGATAGGCAGATACGCGGTGATGATGATGCCGATCGCGAAGAATACCGGCCGCTGCACCTCGAACGCCGCGTCGCGGATTTTCAGCTCGGGTGCGCGCGAGCTTTGATCGGGGCGGTTCAGGTGGCGGACGATGTTTTCAATCATCACCACCGAGCCGTCAACGATCATGCCGAAGTCGAGCGCGCCGAGTGAAAGCAGGTTCGCCGGCACATGCTTCAAGCCCAAGCAGATGGAGGCGAATAGCAGTGAGAACGGCACGGCCAGCGCGATGATCACGGCGCCACGCACATTGCCGAGAAACAGAAACAGCACAATCACAACCAGGACAATTCCCTCGGTCAGGTTATGCAGCACTGTATGGGTAGTGAACTTGATGAGCTCGCTGCGGTCGAGGTAGGGAACGATCTTGACGCCCTTCGGCAGAATTCGCTCGTTCAGTTCCTTGACCTTGTCATGCAGCGCCAGCAGGACGGGGTCGGCATCCTGGCCTTTCTGCAAGAGCACTGTACCTTCGACGACATCGTCATCGTCAATCAGCTTGCCGTTGACGTCGCGATAGGTCTTGGAAATTTGTCCGAGCCTGACCTTCGGTCCCTGCTCGACCACGGCGATGTCTTTTATACGAAGGGAAGCGCCGCTCTGCGTTTTGACGACGGTGTTTTCAATCTGCTGGACGTCGGCATACAGTCCTGCGGCCTGGACGTTGATTTGTTGCGCGCCGGCAACGATGTAGCTGCCGCCAGCGTTGGTATTGTTGCTGGCCAGCTGCTGTTCGATCTGCGCGATGCTGAGGCCGTAGGCGACGAGCTTGTCGGGATCGAGCCGGATTTGATATTCCTTCGTCACACCGCCGAAGCTGGCGACATCCACCACGCCGGGCACGGACTTGATCTGCTTCTCGATGGTCCAGTCCTCGAGGGCCTTGACCTCCATGACGTCGTATTCCGGATTCTTGCTCTCGATGGTGTACCAGTAAATCTGTCCGACGGGGCTCCAGTCGGTCTGCATCTGCGGCACAAGTCCGGCAGGCAGCGTCACCTCACTCAGCCGTTCCAGGACGCGCTCGCGGTTCCACGCGTTGTTGGAGTCGTCAGAAAAATTCATGACGATGCTGGAGATGCCGGCCAGACTCTGCGAACGGAGGCTGGTCAGGTCCTGGATTCCGGCCATCTGAATTTCAGTGGGCACGGTAATTTGCTGCTCGATGTCCTCGGCGGAGCGGCCCGGCCACTGCGTGATGATGTTGACGTAGTTGTTGGCGATGTCCGGATAGGCATCGACGGGTAGATTGTGAAACGAGATCGCGCCCCAGACGAACAGCAGCGCCGCAACCCCGAGGACGAGGAAGCGGTTCCGCAGCGCAAAATTTACGACCGCGCCAATCATCGGATTATTGCGCCTCCAGCGTGGCTTCCAGTTGCAGCACGTTGGAGACGACCTGCTGGCCGACAGAAATGCCGGACAAAATCTCTTGCTTGTTGCCGGGCAACATCGGTCCGGCCTGGACTTCAAGCCGCCGGAACTTGTTGCCGCCGGCCGAGACAAACACCCAGTCGCGATCGTGCAGATGCAAAACTGCCGATGCCGGTACGGATGCGCGCTGCTGCGTGGTCTTGCTGGTAAAGGTTGCGGTGGTGAACATGCCGAGCTTGAGGATGCCGGGGTTCGGCACTTCTACGCGCACCTTCGCGGTTCGAAGAGTGGGATCGAGCACCGGTCCGATGTCGCTGATCCGGCCGGTGAGAACGCGGTCCGGATATGCGTCGAGTTTGATTCTCGCCGTCTGCCCGAGCTGCAGCTTGGCGATGTCGTTCTCGTAAACGTCGCAAACGATCCAGACGACTGATAGGTCCGCGATGGTAAAGACGCTGGAGGAGCCCGCGTAAGTGACGCCGGCCGCCGCCGCATTTGTAACATTCTGCGCAACAATTACGCCGGATATGGGCGCATAGACACCAACAATGCTGCTGGGATGGTTCTTATCCACGCCCAGCGTCTTCAACAGATCTTCAGCTGCGACCAGGTTGGCCTTCGCATCCTGTTCGGAGGTCTCCGCCTGCTCCAGCAGAGCTTCGGAGATGGCGCCGTGCTCCTTTAGATCCTGCGCGCGAAGAAATGCCTTGTTGGCCAGGTGCTCGTCATTGACCGCTTTCAAATAGGTCGCGAAAGCGTTCGTGATATCGGGACTCTGGACCCGCAGCAACAGCTGGCCCTTGTGAACGAAATCATCGAGGCGGGCTTTGATTTCGACGACGCGGCCACTGGCCAGCGATATCACCGGCACTTCGCGGGCAATGTCAGGGAAGACTGTGCCGGTGACATTCAGCTCGCCGGCGGTCTCCAGCTTTTCCGCTTCGACCAGTGGAAACTGGTCGGGCTTGTCTACGGTCACGAGACTCATGTCGCCGGTCTTGACGACGTCGGCCTGGGGGGGGGCGCCGTCGGATGGCTTGAATTCTTTTTTGCAGCCGGAGAGGAACAAGCAGCCGGCCAAAGAACCTGCAGTCAAGAAGAGGGAAGTGCGGGTCACGGAATCACCTCGCGGCCAGCGGCCAGGTTGAGTTGGCTCGCGGCAGTCAGATAGGAGCCGACCAGCTGCAAGTAGGCCAGTTGGACAACCCTGTAATCACTCTGGGCATTGAGAAAATCGGTCAGCGATGCGCCGCCGTGTTGATAGGAATACGTCATAGTATCGCGCACTCGCGTTGCCTGCTCGAGATACTGCGCGCGATACGGCTTCAGCAGCGCAATGTCGCTGAACAGCTGTGCGTAGGCGGAATCTACATCGCTGAAGACGGCCGCCTGCGATGCGTCGTAGCTTTTCTGGCTGCGGTCGATGTCCAGTTGCGTCCGCTTTTTCTCGCCCTGATTGCGATCGAAAATCCGGAGCGGGATGCTGACGCTGACACCAATGGTCTGATTTGCATACGGATTATTCGTCGAGGGATTGTAGGTATACCAGCCGCTAATCGTCGGATCCGTCGAGCCGTTGGCGATGGCCAGCTTGCGGTCGACTTTTGCTTTGTCGATTTGCTGGAGCGCGGCCTTCAAGTCCGGCCGATTCTGCAGGGCGATGGTGTGAAAGTCATCCAGTGGCGCCAGCTCCGGCTCCCAGTCAAAAACTCCAGCGACGTCAAAGTTGTCCACCGGCGTACGCTCGTTCAGCAGCTGCAGCAGCTGAATTTTCGCCGTGCGCAGATTGACAATCGCGGTTTGCTGCTCGGATTCATACTGCACGCGCAGCAACTCGATGCGATCGAGATCGATCTGAGCAATGTCACCGTCTTTATAGCGTCGCTTGCTGATCTCGATGATCTTGTCGTAATACTCCAGGTCGTCGTTCGCCGTCTTCAACGTGGCTTTGGCCTGCAGTGTCTGGACGTAGGAATTTCGCAGATTGAAAAGCAGGTTTCGCTCGAGATCCAGATGTTGCGACGCGGTGATGGCGGTGTTTGCCTTCGCGTCGTCCAACCGCAGGTGCCGCTTGTTGTCGCGCTCCCACAAATAGCTGAGTCCCGGCTGATAGTCCGTTCCGCGAAACGGCGTGAAATGGCCGTCGTTGGAAGTAAACTGGGTGCCGTCTACCGACATGCTGAAGCCCGGATTCGGCCGTAGGAACGCGGTAATCTCCTGCGCGCGCGCTTCCTCGACGCTAATTGCGTCGGCTCGCAGTTGCGGGTTGACCGCCTCAAAGCGCGACTTCAGAGCGTCCCAGGTGAGGCTCTCTTGAATAGGAACCGGCGGCGGCACGGCCTGCTGCGCCGCGGCACTCCATCCTGAAGCCAACAGAAAACCCAAAGCGATGGCGGGGCCAGCGCCGATGTCTTTCAATGTCATCATTCGAAAATTTGGAGCTAGGTTCCTGATCCTCTGGTAGCGGGTGTAGGAAATCCGTAGTGAAAGCGTTAAGAAGTCATAAACGCGGCCAATCCGCGGGGTGGATCGAAGTCCGTCCAACCCGTCCCGTCTGATGGCACTCGATGCTCGGCTTCACTTTCAGCTTAAGCTAGCTCTGCCCAGGGTCCTTCCTATCTTAATAGAGAGGCCGACCTATCTTTCGGCCAACCGCCTTGAGAAACTACAGCTTCCGCGTTACAGCTCACTACAATCGAGGCAGTCTTCGCGCTGGTTTGCGCGATGAAACACGATGAATATGTACGCAATATTTTTTCGGGGAAGCAAGCGATCTGTGCTGTTGAAGGCGGCAGTGCTGTTCATCGCTATCGCGCTGCTGGACTGGGCCGTGGTCGGCGAGGTCCCGCTGGGGTTTCTTTATCTGCTGCCGATGGTATTGGTCGGCGGTGTCCTTGGGCCGGTGCAGATCACGGCCATCGCTGGGGTGTGCACTTTTCTGGCTGAGGCATTCGACGACTTCAACTGGACTGCACGAACTGGTGTTCCGCGCGACGTGATGTATTTTGCAGCCTATGCTTCGGTTGGACTTTTCGTCCGCGAGATGAGTCGCAACCGGGCAGCCGCGCAGCAGCACCTGAACGAAGTGGAGCAGGAGCGGGACGCGCGAAAGGAAGCGGAAGAGCAGCTGAAGGCGCTGATCGAGAGCAGTCCCGCAGCCATCATTACGGCAGATTCAGACGGTGTCGTGATGATGGCCAACGAATCGGCGCATCGCATGCTGTGTGTGCCGTCTGCGCAACTGCCGGGAAAGACCATCTATTCGTACCTTCCCTCGTTGACCAACGTCTCGCGGCGCGATCCATCGCGGCAATTTTTTCGGACGGTGATGCAGGCACGCGCGCAGCGAGAGGACGGAGAAACTTTCCTCGCCGACATTTGCTTCTCCACCTACAGCACGAAGGCGGGGTCTCGACTGACCGCCATGGTCCTCGACGCATCGGAAGATTTGCGGACGCATGAAGTGTCGGGCTTGCACCAGCTTCTCGCAGGGTCGCGAATTGCGGTTAGCGCTGTTTCGCATGAGATTCGCAATGTCTGCGGGGCCATCGCGGTCGTTCACAGAAATCTCTCACATGGAGGATCGCTGGCCGGCGATGAAGATTTCGAGGCCCTTGGCAATCTCGTCGTTGCGCTGGAGCGAATTGCCAGCGTCAACTTGAGCCAGTCGACAGAAAAGGCGACGGAGGTTGACCTGGTTGCGCTGCTGGAGGAATTGAAGATCATCATCACGCCTTCGCTGCAGGAAGAAGGCGTGGCCGTCGAGTGGCGGATTGAGGCCTTACTGCCGTTGGTTTGGGCCGACCGCTCTAGTCTCATGCAGGTCTTTCTCAACCTGGTGACGAACAGTAGCCGCGCACTCTCTGGAAAGACAAATCCGTTTGTCGCGATCATCGCAAGGCGCGAAGGACTTCAAGTTGTCGTCGAAGTGAGTGACAACGGCGGCGGCGTCGTTCAGCCAGAGTATTTATTTCATCCGTTCCAGGCGGGAGCAGCGTCCACCGGACTGGGTCTGTATCTATCGCGTGCCTTCATGCGATCTTTCGGAGGAGACTTACGTTATAAATCGCTGCCCGGCGGGGCATGTTTTCTCGCGGAACTGAATTCGGTGCTTCCTTACAGGAGTTACGACAATGACTAACATCCTCATCGTGGATGACCACGGATTGTTTCGCGAGGGCCTGGGGCGTCTTCTCGACGCAACCGCCGGATTCCGCGTGGTTGGTCAGTGCTCCTCTGTTGAGGAAGCAGTCGCTGCGCTGGCGTCGAATGATATCGATGTTGTCTTACTTGACTACGATCTTGGGGCGCGACCCGGAAGCCAACTGTTCGATGAACTGCGAAATAGTGGAATCCAAGCCCGAATTCTTATGGTTACGGGCGGCTTGACTGACGCGGTCACCATGCAGGTTCTGCAGGCCGGGGCTGCAGGAATATTCCTGAAACACAGTAGTCCGGAACAGCTCGTGATTGCCATTCAGCAAGTTGCAAAGGGTGAAAACTGGTTGGACAAAGGCGTTCTGAAATCCATGCTGAGTTCAGGCAAAGGCCAAGCCGACAACTTACATAGCAGTAAGTCGCTGACTTATCGTCAGAGTAAGGTGCTCCGAGGAATTCTTGACGGGCTCAGTAATAAAGAAATAGCGACTAAACTGAATTCCTCGGAGAGCGCGGTGAAGGCTGTTATCCAGGAGCTTTTTCGGAAAGCCGCCGTCAGGACGCGAAGCCAGTTAGTCAGAATTGCGATCGAAAACCATTCCTCAGACTGGCTGTTTGTGGAAAAAGATTGAGGCCTGAGCTGAAGTTATCTATCTCGCAGGCAGGCCCGCAAAGACCGGCGGTCCAACGAACTGCCGCAGCGCCAGCGCGAGGTCAGTCAACGGGGGGGACGAATCCCATTCGCGTACCGCGACTCCCCGCGGAGAGACGAGAGCAACCCGCGCTCCCGAAGGAAATTTGATCGCCATCAGCAATTTGATGCCATCCGCGCTGAGTTGCCAGTCCTGGTCCAACTGGAGCAACTGCGCAGCATTGCAGGCGCAGACTGCCGTTACGCGCAGCCCGGCGTCCCGATATTGCAGGGACTGACTCTTGAGAATCACTAACTCGCGATCCCGTGCGTCGCGTTCGCCGGGCAGCAGATCGTAAAGTTGCCATCCGCTAGCGTGCGTGGGCTGCCCGGAAGAACCCCGAAGACTGGCCGCCCAATGTGTGTCCCATTCCTTGATCTGCTGTGCGGGCTGGTTTCGGCAGCCATCGGGCCAGCAGGAGACGTCAGAATGACTCGGGATATCCAGCCTTGTAACATTTCCGCCGGGCTCAAGGGGAAGAGCCGTGTTCCGCGATGCCTGATCCACCAATATATAGCGATTTAAGTTGCCTGAAAATATAACAGCAGGAGAGATGAATGGCAGTGCTGTCGAATAAATTTCGTTGTTGTTCAGGATGAGAGCACGCACATCCAGGGTGTCGCCGCGCTGCACCGGCGGAAATGATCCCGGCGGGTCCCAAAGAACGGTGTTGCCTCGAATGAGGACGCCGTCGATCGAGCCGCCTTGCCACGTCAATAAGAAAATCGCGCCCTGTTTAGCGGCCAGCCGTGGACTTAGTCCGTTGTGAACGCATAAGTTGTCGCTGACCTCACTGTCTTTTGTGACTTTGTATGCAGCAAAAATAGAGACGCAGTATCCCTGCGTGTCATGCCCGTAGTTGCTGCGAACAGTGTTTCGAATGTTCCAGTAATCGATGTCGAAAGCGCCGCCGTCAATGCCTGGGCTGTCAGTAAGGAAAGCCTCGTTATTCTGGACCGTGCATGTGTCGCAGGACCAAGTCCAGATCGCATTTGGGGTGCCTATGGATTCAGTGTGTTGCATGCCGGTGTACCACGCCACGGAATTTTCAATGATGCTGTCGCGCGCACGAAAGATCACAATCCCATCGCCTTGGACGTCATGCGCGATCGAATTGCGGATGACGACATGCGTGGCCGGCGATGACTCCGAGCCCGAGACGTAAATCCCGCTCCATTGACTGGTATGCGACGCGAATACTCCCTCGACTAATACGTCATCAAAGCTGGTTAGGTTGCCGGTCGCGGCAATTACAATTAATCCAGTCCCCTTAGCTACTATTTTAGTGTCGGCTGTGCCCACGTCATGTACGGTTAGCTCACGCAGATGGATGTGGTCGAGTGAGCCGCGATCGCCACTTATGTAGACGCCATAAGTTGTTCCGCCAGAGATATCGAGTTGCGAGATTTCCCAGCTTCGTTGATTGGTCAGGGAGAGGGCAAACGGACTCGACGCAGGGGCAACGATGTGTGGTCGCAGTCCATCGCCATAGGCAGAAATGGTGATGGGCGAGGCTTCCGTCCCCGAGCCTTGCGGTGATAAGTGGCCGTCGCAGCGGGTTCCCCGACGCAACAAAAGATGGTCGCCAGCGCGGAAGGCATGCGCGTTGACCTCGGCGAGTGAATGCCAAGGAGATTCCGAAGATGTACCCAGATGCTCAACGCCCGAAGCAGAGCAGTCTACGTAGTAAGACGATTGCGCGACGGCAGAAGCATGGAAGGCCGCGAGCATAAGCGCGACGACAACAGCCCAACGGAGACACTGGCAAATCCGCACATACATAGGTTAGCGCTCGCGATCCAAAACAGCGACGCCATAGAGCGGCAGATGCAGTTGCGTCACACTCGTGTCGGCCAGTACGTCCGTCATCGGTCCGGGCAATGTAATGTCTTGTTCGCGCCCGGAAAAATTCACCAGGATTGTAACTACGTGATCTTTGCCGTATCGCTGGCTCGCCTCGACTCCTTCAGGGACATTTGGTAGCGGTGTCTGCAGGGTTGCATCCTGTGCCATCCACTGCGCGAGAGCTTTCATACCAGCGTCGTCAAAACAGGCGCCCACGTAGGTGATGCGACCCTTACCCACTTTGCGGGTGATGATCGCCGGTCCACCATCGAGCCACCCATTCGACTTGCCGTAACGCAGCAGCACCTCGCTATCCGGGGCTTTCGTGCTTAATAACTCAGCCCAGATATTTGCCGAGGTTATGGCTAACTGGCCTTCTGTCGGCACGGCTTCTTTCAGCGCGTAAAACTGCTCCACGCGACCGCCGAGCAGCGGGACCAGCGGGCCCGGCTGACGTTCGACTTGCAGCGCGTCATCACTATCTTTCATAGCGCTGCGCGGGCCCAGCACGAGATGGCCGCCGCCTTGCACGTAAGCGATAAGGTTTTTCGCTTCGTCTTCGGTTAGCAGGTTATAGGCCGGCGCGACGACCAGCTTGTATTGCGACAGCGGCCGGGTAGCCGGGATGATGTCGATGGATTGCGCAATCTCGCGCAACGGGCGGTAATAACTGATGAGCTGCTCGACCGGATCGAACTTATCGGATTGCGGCTGCCACTCGATGGCCCAGCGGCTTTCGTAAGAGTGCAGAATTGCAATCTGCGACTCGACGTGCGTGTCGGCGAGGGCGGCGCCGGCGTGATCAAACTCAGCGCCAGTCTGCTGGATCTCGGGATAGAGCGGAACAGGATTGCCATCCGCGCCGATTATCGTTCCGTGGTATTGCTCCTGGCCATTCAACGCGCTGCGCCACTGCCAGTAACTCACCGCGTCGGCTCCGTGAGCGATGTCGTGCCAGGCCAGTGCGCGCACCGCGCCTTTGTCGAGCGAGGGATTGACGCTGGACCAGTTCACAAATCCCGGCTGCGTTTCCATCACCCAGAAATTCTTCTGCTTGAATCCGCGAGTTAGATCGTGCTGCGCACCATTGCCGGCCGGATCAATCTTGCCGCTTGAAATATAGTCGTCCCACGCCGACATATCGAGATCCTGCTGGGTGACGTAGTGGTCATACCACTGGAACCAGCCCATCGTGTTGGTCGTGAAAAACATTCGCGGATCACAGAGCGGTCGCATGACGTCCAACTGGTTGGCTTGAAAGCTGCGAAATGTCGCGCTGGTGAATCGGCGCCAGCTCAATAGCAGACCGGGATTGCCGTTATCCAATCCGCCATGCAAAGGAATTGGGATCTGCGACCAATCGGTATAAAGCTGGCTCCAATATTGCGTCGTCCAGCGTTGGTTCAGGTTATCGAGCGAGCCGTAATACTTGTGAAGCCAATCCTGAAATAGTTTGCGCGTTGCGGCATCGCTGGAGGTCTGCGAATATTCGTTGTCGATTTGCCAGCCGACGACGTAAGGGTTGTGGCCGAATCGTCTCGCCATGCGGCCGGTGATGTCGCGGCAAAAGTCGCGATACTTCGGATTGGACCAGTTGCCTTGCTGACGATTGCCGTGCTGGGCGAGCCGTCCGTCGTCCTCGGTGCGAAGAGTCTCCGGATATTTCTGCGTCAGCCAGGCTGGCGGAGTCGCGGTGGGCGTTCCAAGCACCACGTAGATGCCATGCTTGCCGGCAAGATTGATGGCGCGTTCCAGCCAGGCGAAATCATACTGGCCCTCGGTTGGCTCCATGCGGCTCCACGCAAATTCCCCGACCCTGACGACGTGAATGTGGGCCTGCTCCATCAGCGTGAGATCCTGCTCCCAGCGCTCCTCGGGCCACTGCTCCGGATACCAGGCCGCACCCAACATGAGCGGCGGATGTGATTTCTGCGCGCGCAACGGGGCCACGGCAGAGAGCAGCGTGGCGAGGCAGCAGAGGAGGAGCGCAACCTGGCCGGACGGATACCGAAAACATTTCATGGGCGAGCCTTTCGCGGGTAAGCGTTTTCTGCGATCATAAACGCCGTATATGTGCATGGCGCATCGGCAAGAGTTTACATCCTCGGATAACTCGCCGGCCATCGAGGCGAAAGGATAGCTATGTCCCTTTCTTTGTTGCGCGACAGAGTGTTGGCTGCGAATCAGCAGATCGCGATCCGCGGCTTGGCGCTGCACACCTTCGGCAACGCCAGCGGCATTCTGCGCGCCGAAAAAGTGGAAGATACTGTTGTCGCTATCAAGCCGAGCGGCGTGCCTTACGCGGAACTGACAGCTGGCGACCTGGTGCTGACCAATCTCGAAGGCCGCGTCCTCAAAGGTCGGCTCAAGCCGTCGTCCGATCTCGACACGCATTTGCTGCTCTACCGCGAGTTTCCTGAAATTGGCGGGATTGTGCACACGCATTCGGAATTTGCCACAGCGTGGGCGCAGGCGCAGCGACCCATCCCGTGCTTCGGAACGACGCACGCCGATTATTTTCACGGCGCAATTCCCGTCACCGATTCTCTTTCTGCGGAGGAGACTCGCGAGGACTACGTTCTGAATACTGGACGCGTGATCGCAAGACGCCTTCGCGAAATTGCCGCTGATGCGATGGACATTCCTGGGATGCTGGTGGCGGGCCACGCGCCGTTTGCGTGGGGCCAGAGTGCGGAGCAGGCTGTTGAGCACGCTGAGCTGATGGAATTCATTGCGCGCCTCGCCTATCGAACAGTTTTGCTGGGCGGCCCGGAGCAAGGAATTGCCGCGCATTTAATTGAGCAGCATCACCGGCGCAAGCATGGGCCGGATGCTAGTTATGGTCAGCCTGGCCGCGGCCGCGCCTGATTCCCGCAAAACGGTATTTCCAGGAAAACGTTTTATCAGGCATAATGACCCGCGATGGTTTCTTACGCACTTCCCGGAGCCCTCGGTCTTCTTCTGGCTGAGTTACCTGTCCGGCAGCTCGCCCATCTTTCACCGCTTGACGTCGCGGTGATTGCGATCTATTTCGCCATCGTCATCTACATCGGCTTCTATCTCAAGCGCAGCGCCAATACCAGTGAAGAGTTCTTTTTAGCCGGCCGCGAGATGACGGCGTGGATCGCGGGACTGGCGTTCGTCTCGGCTAACCTGGGCGCGCTCGAACTGATGGGGTGGGCCGCGGCGGCTTATCAATACGGCATCCTGGCGACGCATTGGTATTGGATTGGCGCGATCCCAGCGATGCTTTTTCTTGGCCTGGTGATGATGCCGTTTTATTACGTCTCGCGGACCCATTCCGTGCCCGGCTATTTGAAGCTTCGCTTCGGCGAATCCAGCCGGCTGCTTGCAGCCGTTTCGTTTGCACTGATGACGGTGCTGATGAGCGGCGTCAACATGTTCTCCATGGCGCTGGTCATGAAGGTCGTGCTGGGATGGGACATTCACTTCAGCATCTGGGTTTCGTCCATCACGGTTGCGCTTTATGTCGCGCTTGGCGGCCTGAGATCTGCAATTTTTAACGAGGTGCTTCAGTTCGTGCTCATTTGGGCGGGTGCGCTGCTGGTGCCGATTCTCGGGCTCATCGAAGTTGGCGGATGGAGAAAGTTGCAGGCCCACATTCTGCTCAACGTGCAGGGGCAGAACTATACGCACATGTGGAGCAGTCTTGGCTCCTTCAGCAGTAATCCGATGGGAGTTCACTGGACCGGTATTGTTTTCGGTCTCGGTTTCGTCGTCGCGTTTGGTTATTGGACCACGGATTTTCTGGTGGTGCAGCGCGCGCTCTCCGCTCACAATCTGCGGGCAGCCCGCCTGGCGCCGATTATCGGTGCGGGCTTCAAGATGCTGCTGCCTTTCATCGTCATTCTTCCGGGACTGCTCGGCTTAGTGGTGTTGCCGATGCATCTCGTGCCTGAAGATGTGGCGCGCTTACATGGCGGCCACACTTATAACGAAGTATTACCGCTGATGTTAGTCAGATACTGCGGCCCCGGTTTGCTCGGGCTGGGTATCACCGCGTTGATTGCGGGTTTCATGTCCGGTATGGCCGGTAACGTCAGCGCATTCTCCGCGGTATGGACTTATGACATTTACCAGCCGCTGATTCGTAAGTCCGCGCCGGACCGGCATTACGTGTTGATTGGCCGCTGGGCAACAATTCTCGGCGTCATGGTCAGCATCGGCACAGCCTACCTGGTGATGAATGCGCACAGCATCATGGATTATGTGCAGGCGCTGTTCAGCTTCTTCATCGCGCCGCTGTTCGGCACCATTTTGATCGGCATGTTGTGGAAGCGGGCCACCGCGGCCGGCGGGTTCTGGGGCCTCCTGGTCGGCACGGCTACGTCGATCGGATTGTTTCTCTGGGTCTACATCCATCCCAGCGCGCTGGCCAAGGTTGCATTTTCCATCCATGCGCAGAGCATGGCCGAAAATCTTTACCGCGCGCTCTGGTCGTGGACGGCGTGCGTAATCGTAACTGTGATTGTGAGTTTATGTACGAAGCCGAAGCCGATATCCGAGCTGGCCGGATTGGTCTATGGGGCTACTCAGCTGCCGGAAGAGCCTCCGGTAGCGTTTTACAAGCATGAATACTTCTGGGCGGCCATCATCATCGTTGTGTTTTTTGTTCTCAATCTCATCTTCTGGTAGGAGTCGCTCTTGCATTCGCCGACGCTGTCTATCTGGTTTTTCATCGGGGTTATGTTAGTGGCTTATGGTGCGCTGATCAGCGGGTATGGCGTGTTTGAGCTGGTTACAGGAAAGACTGCGAACGTCGCGCTGGGCTACCTGCACGCCCCGGTTTGGTGGGGAATTCTCCTGCTGACCGCTGGATTGTTTTACTGCATCGCATATCGTCCCGGAAAAATCGACCGCTGATCCCACAGGAGGAAAGAATGCTCACGTTTGGAATCATCGTTGGAAATCGCGGATTTTTCCCCGGGCACCTTGCCAGCTCCGGCCGCGAAGCCATGATTTCGGCCATACAACGCGCGGGTTTCGCATCTGTGGTGCTGGAACCGGGAGAGACCCGCCACGGTGCGATTGAAAGTTACGAAGAGGCGCGGCACTGCGCCGATCTGTTTCGCCAACACGCTGATAAGTTAAACGGCATCGTTGTTACTCTGCCGAATTTCGGCGATGAGCGCGCGATCGCGGATGCAATTCGGCTCGCGGACCTGCACATCCCCGTGCTGGTGCAGGCTACTCCCGACCACGCTGGCAAGATGACCATCGCTTACCGCCGGGACAGCTTTTGCGGAAAGATGTCCGCGTGCAACAACCTGATGCAGTACCGCATTCCTTATTCACTGACCGCGAAGCACACGGTGGATCCAGCATCGGAGGGGTTCCAGGAGGACCTGCTCTGGTTCAGCCAGGTCTGCCGCGTCGTTCGAGGATTGAAAAATCTGCGCATCGGTGCACTGGGTGCGCGGCCGCAGGCATTTAACACGGTGCGATATTCGGAGCGCATTCTGGAGTCGAGCGGCATCTCCGTGATCACTCTCGATCTGTCGGAAGTGCTGGGCCGGATTGAACGGATGCACGACCATGACGACGCTGCGCAAGCGAAACTCGCGGCGATCCGCCGCTATGTGCCGACTGGGAATGTTCCCGAGACTGCGCTGCTGAAAATGGCGAAGCTCGGCGCCGTGATCGACGGATGGATGGCCGAGACGCACACTTCGATCACTGCGATTCAGTGCTGGACGTCGCTTGAGGAATATTTCGGGGTCGTGCCCTGCACCATCATGAGCATGATGAGTGAAGCGTTGCTGCCGAGCGCGTGCGAAGTAGATATCCCCGGCACACTCAGCATGCATATGCTCGCACTGGCATCCGGCACACCGAGCGCGCTGCTCGATTGGAACAACAATTATGGAGACGCTGATGACAAGGCGGTGTGCTTCCACTGCTCCAACCTGCCAAAGCATTTTTTTCAGGA
>Ga0302326_10012289_pt1 | contig 18295 bp, 14 predicted proteins | sample Palsa_T0_3_FD_202264 | JGI IMG/M metagenome (GOLD analysis project Ga0302326, IMG submission 202264) | Peat permafrost microbial communities from Stordalen Mire near Abisko, Sweden - Palsa_T0_3 | ecosystem: Environmental > Terrestrial > Soil > Palsa > Peat permafrost | place: Sweden: Abisko...
CAGGTGCTTGCTGTGTGCGGCACCGAATTTGCGGGCGATGAGCTGATCGCCCTCGCGGTACAGCAGGCGCCGCTCGGAATGTCCCACGATCACGTACTCGCAGCCGACGTCCTTGAGCATCGCCGCCGAGACCTCGCCGGTGAAGGCGCCGTGCGCATCGGCGCACACGTCCTGGGCGCCAAGGCTGAAGGCCGAGCCGCGCAGCAGCCGCCCGGCCTCCTGCAGGTACACGAACGGCGGGCAGATGACGCATGCCGCCGCGGGCGCGGCCGGGTACTGCGCCAGGAGCTCCTCGATGAGCCGCGCAACCTCTGCACGCGAACCGTGCATCTTCCAGTTTCCGGCGACGATCGGGCGGCGCATGGAGCAGCCTTCTGGCAGCCTCGGCTTTCGCCCTTCTCAAAAGGGCGCGGGATGATAGCGGCGTGGGGAGGGTGGCGCAACGCTCGAGGGCCGTGGAGGCGCTCCCGGGGCGCCCTTTCAGGCGGCGATGCCCTTGACGATCTCCGCAAGCTCGGTCGCGGCGGCGCGCGTCTGCGGCTCATCGCGGCCTTCGACCATGACGCGGATCACCGGCTCGGTACCTGAGGCGCGCAGCACCACACGACATTCCCCCCCGAGTCGCTGCTCGATGCGCCTGACCGCCTCCTGCACGGCCGGCACGATGGCCGGGTCGAAGCGCGTGGCGACCCCGACATTGAGCAGCACCTGGGGGTACTTGCGCATGCCGGAGGCGAGCTCCGCCAGCGAGCGGCCGCTGCGCTGCATGACCGCCAGCACCTGCAGCGCGCTCACCAGCGCATCACCGGTGGTGGTCTTGTCGAGGCACAGGATGTGTCCGGAGGTCTCCCCGCCGAGGATGCCGCCGGTTTCGCGCAGCATCGAAAGCACGTAGCGGTCCCCGACCGCCGCACGGCGGAATTCCGTGCCGGCCGCGCGCAGCGCCAGCTCCAGGCCGAGATTGCTCATCACCGTTCCGACCACCGGACCGCGCAGTTTCCCCGACTCCTGCAGATCGCGCGCGATGACATACAGCAGCTGGTCGCCATCGACGATCCGCCCGAGGTGATCGACCATGACGAGTCGATCACCGTCGCCATCGAGTGCCAGGCCGACGTTGGCACGTACCCCGGGCACGGTCAGCTGCAGCAGCGCCGGGGCCATCGAGCCGCAGCCGTCATTGATGTTGCGCCCGTTGGGCGAGCAGCCGATCGGCACGATCTCCGCGCCCAGATCGGCGAGGATGCGCGGACCGACCTTGTAAGCCGCCCCGTTCGCGCAGTCGATGACAATCTTCAGACCCGACAGGTCGACCCCGGCAGGCAGCGTCGAGGCGCAGAACTCCTGGTAGTGCGTACGCGAGCGGTCCGCGCGCGTGGCGCGGCCGAGGTTGCGTGAAGTGCGCGTGAGGGGCCGCTGCTCGAGCTGCGCCTCGATCTGCTCCTCGAGCTCATCGGAGAGCTTCGCGCCCGAGGCGTCGAAGAACTTGATGCCGTTGTCGTCATAGAGATTGTGCGAGGCGCTGATAACCACGCCGAAGTCGCAGTTGAAGCGCCGCGTCATGTACGCGATCCCGGGTGTCGGCAGTGGCCCGATGAGCATGACGTTCACGCCCGCGGCCACGAAGCCGGCCTCGAGCGCGGACTCGAACATATAGCCTGACAGGCGGGTGTCCTTGCCGATCAGCACCGCCCCGCCGTTCGGGGCCAGCACGCGCGCCGCCGCGCTCGCCAACTGCAGCGCGAAGTCAACCGTCATCGGGTGCTCGCCCACCCGCCCGCGTACGCCATCGGTGCCGAAGTATCGACGACTCATCTAGCCCCCCTGCACCGCCGCGGCCACCCGCAGCGCATCGACCGTTGGCGCGACATCGTGGGCGCGGATGATCCGTGCCCCGTTGAGCACCGCGATCACGGCGAGCGCGACGCTACCGGCCGTGCGCTCCTCGCGCGGCCGGTGCGTGAGTGTGCCGGCCATCGACTTGCGCGACAACCCGACCAACAGCGGCAGTCCGTCTGCGGCGAGTTCCCGCAGGCGGCGCAGCAGGGTCAGATTGTGCTCCAGAGTCTTGCCGAAGCCGAATCCTGGATCGATCCCCAGACGGTCGGCGTCGAAGCCGGCCTCCCGGCAGGCGGCCACGCGCTGCGCGAGGAAGGCGCGCACTTCGCTCACCACTTCGACATAGTGCGGGGCGTCCTGCATGGTGCGCGGCTCGCCCTGCATGTGCATCAGGCACACCGCGCAGCCGCTGTCGGCTGCCGCCTCGAGGGCGTGCGGTGCGCGCAGGGCGCGCACGTCGTTGATCAGCCCGGCGCCCGCTGAGCTCGCCGCGCGCATCACTTCCGCCTTGCTGGTGTCGACCGAGATCACGGCATTGCACGCACCGCGCAGCCGCTCGATCACTGGGATCACGCGCCTGAGCTCCTCCGCCACGCTCACCTCGTGTGCGCCCGGCCGGCTCGACTCCCCGCCGACATCGATCAGCGCCGCTCCTTCCGCCACCATCTTCAGGCCCTGTGCGACTGCCGCATCCACCGGGAAGAACCGCCCGCCATCGGAGAACGAATCCGGCGTGACGTTCAGCACGCCCATGACCAGCGGCTGGCTCAGATCGAGCGTCCGGTCAGCGCAGCGCAATACCCTTGGTGGGGAGGGGGGCATGGGCAGGGGCAGCTTGCAGCGCCGCTGCGCGTGCTCGAAGAGCGGGAAGCTAGTGCTGGCCCGCGGGTATCGCCGGTCCACCGGCCGGCGTCGGCGGCGCCGACGGGGGCTTGTTGGACAGCGTGTCGTCCCAGCCCGCCGGTGGCTTGGGCTCCTTGCCCGCCATGATGTCCTTCAGCTGCTCCTCGTCGACGGTCTCGTATTTCATGAGCGCTTCGGCCATCACGTGCAGCCGGTCGAGGTGGGTGGTGAGAATCTGCCGCGCGCGCTGGTAATTGCCCTCGATGACGCGCCGGATCTCCTCGTCAATGGCGTGCGCGGTGACATCCGACACCTGCTTGTGCTGCGTCACGCTGCGCCCGAGGAACACCTCTCCGGTCTCCTCCGAGTAGGTGAGCGGCCCGAGCTTGTCCGACAGTCCCCACTTGGTGACCATGTTGCGGGCGAGCTCCGTGGCCCGCTCGATGTCGTTGGAAGCCCCAGTCGTGACCGACTCGGGACCGAAGATCAGCTCTTCGGCGATGCGGCCACCGAAGAGCGTGGTAATCGCGCTCTCCAGGCGTCGCTTGGAGAAACTGTAGCGATCCTGCTCGGGCAGAAACTGCGTCACCCCGAGCGCACGTCCGCGCGGGATGATCGTGACCTTGTATACCGGGTCGTGCTCGGGCACGGTCATGCCGACGATGGCGTGGCCGGCCTCGTGATAGGCGGTCATGCGCTTCTCGGCCTCGCTCATCACCATGGAGCGCCGCTCGGTGCCCATCAGGATCTTGTCCTTGGCGCGCTCGAACTCCTCCATGCCGACGATGCGCTTGTTGGCGCGCGCGGCGAACAGCGCCGCCTCGTTAACGAGGTTGGCGAGATCGGCGCCCGAGAACCCGGGCGTACCGCGCGCAATCAGTGCGGGCTTGACGTCATCGGCCAGCGGCACGCGCCGCATGTGCACACGCAGGATCTGCTCGCGGCCGCGCACGTCAGGCAGCGGCACGACCACCTGGCGGTCGAAGCGGCCGGGACGCAGCAGCGCCGGATCGAGTACGTCCGGTCGGTTGGTGGCGGCGATGACGATGATGCCCTCGTTGCCCTCGAAGCCGTCCATCTCCACCAGCAGCTGGTTGAGCGTCTGCTCGCGCTCGTCGTGTCCGCCGCCCAGGCCCGCGCCACGATGCCGACCGACCGCATCGATCTCATCGATGAAGATGATGCAGGGGGCGTGTTTCTTCGCCTGCTCGAACATGTCGCGCACGCGCGAGGCGCCGACGCCGACGAACATCTCGACGAAATCCGAGCCCGAGATGGTGAAGAAGGGGACCTTGGCTTCCCCTGCGATGGCGCGCGCGAGCAGCGTCTTGCCCGTGCCCGGGGAGCCGACCATGAGCACGCCCTTGGGGATCTTGCCGCCGAGCTTCTGGAACTTCCCGGGGTCTTTCAGGAAATCGACGATCTCGCCGACCTCCTGTTTCGCCTCATCTACCCCCGCGACGTCCGCGAAGGTGACGTTCACCTGGTCCTCCCCGAGCAGCCGCGCGCGGCTCTTGCCGAAGGACATGGCTCCGCGGCCGCCCGAGGCGCCCTGCATCTGGCGCAGCATGTACAGGAACACCAGTATCAGCAGGAAAGCCGGCGCCATCTGCAACAGCAGCTGGCCGATGAAATTCGGCTGCTTGGGCTCGCGCGAGTCGATCTTGACGTGCGAGTTGTAGAGCGTCCCGATGAGCGCGGTGTAGTCGGTCTCGGGGTTGCGCGTCTTGAAGGTGGTCTTGTCCTTGCGCTCCCCGTAGATCATCTCGCCCTGCAGCACGACGGAGTCCACGCGGTCGCCCTTCACATCATCGAGGAAGGTCGAATAGGCGATGTCCTGGGGCTGGCCGACCGTGGGCATGTAGCGGCTGAAGACCAGCAGCAGCACGATCACGATGACGACCCATAGCAGGATGTTCTTTGTGAGATCGTTCAAAGACTTATGTCCTAGTCTCCATGCGCGTGCCTCGGCCTGTAATCGAACCTACACCAAGCGAAACTGCATGGCCAGTAAATAGGTCTCGGGGCTGCGGGCGCGCGAGGCCTGAGGCTTGACCAGCTTCACCCGTCCGAAGCGACTCCGAGCGCAATCGATCAGCTCCTTGAATCCTGAGCCCTGGAAGAGCTTGATCAGGGCGCTACCCTGCGGCTTCAAGACACGCTGTGCCATATCGAGCGCCAGCTCCGCCAGATACATCGAGCGCGGCTGATCGATGACATCGACGCCGCTTAGGTTCGGCGCCATGTCCGAGAGCAGCACATCCACCCCGTGCGCGGGCAGCAGGCCCTGGATCCGCTCGAAAACCTCCTGCTCCCGGAAATCACCCTGCACGAACTCCACCCCCGCAATCTCGGGCATGGGAAGGATGTCGCTCGCCACCACGCGACCCTTGGCTCCCACGCGCCTCCGCGCGTACTGGCTCCACGCACCAGGAGCGGCGCCCAAGTCCAGGCACGCCGCAGCGGGCCGCAGCAGCCGCTCGCGTTGATCGATCTGCTCGAGCTTGAATATCGCCCGCGAGCGCCATCCCTCCCCTTGTGCCCGCTGCACGAACGGGTCGGCGAAATGCTCCTTGAGCCAGCGCTCACTGCTGCGGGACCGTCGGCTCACAATTTAGTTTCCGTCCAAGGGGCAATAGTTCCTCATAGACTGCCGGCATGAACCAACCAGCGCACGCCGCCAGCACGCAAGCCCCGGAGCTCTCCGAGCGCCAGCGCAAACACCTGCGTGGTCTCGCCCATGCCCTGAAGCCCCTGATCCGGATCGGCGGCGCCGGGCTCACCGATGCCCTCGCGGCGGAAACCACGCGCGCCCTCGAGGATCACGAGCTCATCAAGGTGAAGGCACCCGGCGGGGACCGCCCCGCGCGCGATGAGATGTTCGCCGCGCTCGCGCGCCGCACCGAAAGTGCGCTGGTGCAGCGCATCGGCAACGTCGCCGTGCTCTATCGCCCGCGTGCCGAGCTTCCGCGTATCCTGATCCCCGATTAGGCGAGGCGCACCGCGACGATCTCGTAGGAGCGCGTACCGCCCGGAGCGGCCACGTCCACCACATCGCCCTCGGACTTGCCCACCATCGCGCGCGCAATGGGCGAGCTGATCGAGAGCCTGCCGGCGCGGATGTCGGCCTCATCCTCGCCCACGATCTGGTAGATCACCCGCACGCCCCCGGCCTGGTCCTCGAGCTCGACCACCGCCCCGAACACCACCTTGCCGGTGCTGGGCAACGTCGCCGGATCGATGACCTCGGCGCTGGCGAGCTTGTGCTCGATCTCCTTGATGCGTCCCTCGATGAAACCCTGCTGCTCGCGCGCGGCGTGGTACTCGGCGTTCTCGGACAGGTCGCCGTGTCCGCGTGCCTCGGCGATGGCCTTGATGATGCTCGGGCGCGCCTCGGACTTGAGCTTCTTCAGTTCCGCGCGCAGCGCCTCCGCGCCGCGCAGCGTCATGGGAGTGCGCTTCATGCCGGCAGCGCCTCCCGGTGCAGGTCCTGCAGGCGGTTCACCTCGACCTCGTCCAGGTGATCGAGCGCCTCACAGGTGGCAAGTCCGGCGGCGATGGTCGTGTAGTAGGTCACGCGGCGGTGCACGGCCTCGCGGCGGATGGAATTCGATTCGCGGATCGCCTGCTTGCCCTCGGTGGTATTCACGATGAGGTCGATCTCGTCGTTCTTGATCATGTCGACCACGTGCGGGCGGCCTTCGCGCACCTTGTTGACGCGCCGACAGGCGACCCCGGCCTCACTCAGCGCCCGCGCCGTGCCTTCAGTCGCCAGCAGCTCAAAGCCACGCTCGATGAGTTTCTTCGCAAGGGTCACCGCCGGTGCCTTGTCGCGATCGCGCACGCTGATGAAGCACACGCCGTGGCGCGGGAGCGTCACCCCCGAGGCGGTCTGCGCCTTGGCGTAGGCCTCCCCGAACGTGCGCCCGGTGCCCATCACCTCCCCGGTCGACTTCATCTCCGGACCCAGGATCGGGTCGGCCTCGGGGAACTTGATGAACGGGAACACGGCTTCCTTGACCGAGAAATAGCCCGGCACGCGCTCCACCGCGCCCACCAGCTGCTTCAGCTTGCGCCCGGTCATGACGCGCGCGGCGATCTTGGCGAGCGGCAGGCCGGTCGCCTTGGAGACGAAGGGCACGGTGCGCGAGGCGCGCGGGTTGACCTCGAGCACGTAGATCACCCCGCTCTGGATGGCGTACTGCACGTTCATGAGACCCACGACATTCAGTGCGCGCGCGAGCTGGCGCGTCTGCTCGCGCAGCTCCCCCTGAATCTCGCGCGAGAGGCTGTTGGGAGGCAGCGAGCAGCCCGAGTCGCCCGAGTGCACACCCGCCTGCTCGATGTGCTCCATGATGCCCCCGATCAGCACGTCCTCCCCGTCGCACACCGCATCGACGTCCACCTCGATGGCCACGTCGAGGAAGCGATCAAGCAGCACCGGGCTGTCGTTGGAGACCTGCACCGCGTGGGTCATGTAGGTGCGCAGGTCCTCCTCGTTGAACACCACCTCCATGGCGCGCCCGCCAAGCACGTACGAGGGGCGCACCACGAGCGGGAAGCCGACCTCGCGCGCCAGCTTCACCGCCTGATCCTCGGTACGTGCCGTCGCGTTGGCCGGCTGCTTGAGCCCAAGCCTCTGCACCAGCGCCTGAAAGCGCTCACGATCCTCGGCGACGTCGATCGAGTCGGGCGAGGTGCCGATGATCGGCGCACCGGCGGCTTCCAGCGCGCGCGAAAGCTTCAGCGGGGTCTGGCCGCCAAACTGCACGATGACCCCTTCGGGCTTCTCCACCGCCAGGATCTCGAGCACGTCCTCGAGCGTCAGCGGCTCGAAATACAGCCGGTCGGAGGTGTCGTAATCGGTGGAGACCGTCTCGGGATTGCAGTTGACCATGATGGTCTCAAAGCCGTCCTCGCGCAGCTGCAGCGCGGCGTGCACGCAGCAGTAATCGAACTCGATCCCCTGGCCGATGCGGTTCGGTCCACCGCCGAGAATCATGATCTTGCGGCGCTGCGTGGGCTGCGCCTCGCACTCCTCCTCGTAAGTGGAGTACAGGTAGGCGGTCGAGGTGGCGAACTCGGCCGCGCAGGTGTCGACGCGCTTGTAGACCGGGCGCACGGAAAGCTCGTGCCGCTTGTCGCGGATCGCCTTCTCGGGCATGTCGAGCAGCCGCGCGAGGCGTGCATCCGAGAAGCCCTTGCGCTTGAGCACGCGCAGCCGCTCGGCGCCGAGCGCACCCAGACCCTGCGTGCGCACCTGCGCTTCCTGCTGCACCAGCTCCTCGATCTGCGCAAGGAACCACGGATCGATGTTCGTGAGCTCGGTAACGCGCGCGAGCGACCAGCCGGCGCGAAATGCGTCCGCCACATACAGCAGGCGGTTGGCCCCGGGCGCACGCAGCTCATATCCGAGCCGGTCCTGGTCCTCATCCGAGAGCGGCAGGGACATGAGCGGCGAGAGGCCATCGAGGCCTGTCTCCAGTCCGCGCAGCGCCTTCTGCAGCGACTCCTGGAACGTGCGTCCAATCGCCATGACCTCGCCCACGGATTTCATCTGCGTCGTCAGGCGGTCGTTGGCGGCCGGAAATTTCTCGAAAGTGAAGCGCGGGATCTTGGTGACCACGTAATCGATCGAGGGCTCGAAGGATGCCGGCGTCGCCCCTCCGGTGATGTCGTTCTTGAGCTCATCGAGCGTATAGCCGACGGCGAGCTTGGCCGCGATCTTGGCGATCGGAAAGCCGGTCGCCTTGGAGGCGAGCGCGGAGGAGCGCGACACGCGCGGATTCATCTCGATGACGAGCAGCCGCCCGTCCTCGGGGTTGACCGCGAACTGCACGTTCGAGCCTCCGGTGTCGACGCCGATCTTGCGCAGCACGGCCACCGAGGCATCACGCATGCGCTGGTATTCCTTGTCGGTGAGGGTCAGGGCCGGGGCGATCGTGATCGAGTCGCCGGTGTGCACGCCCATCGGATCGAAGTTCTCGATCGAGCACACGATGATGCAGTTGTCCTTGCGATCGCGCACGACCTCCATCTCGAACTCTTTCCAGCCACTCACGGATTCTTCCAGCAGTACCTCACCGGTCGGAGAGGCATCCAGGCCGCGCGCCACGATGTCCTCGAGCTCCTCGCGGTTGTAGGCGATGCCCCCACCGCTCCCCCCGAGGGTGAAGGACGGGCGCACCACCACCGGGTAGCCGATCTCACCTGCGATCGCCAGTGCCTCGTCCTGACTGCGGGCGATCTGCGACTGCGGCGTCTCGAGTCCGATCTCGCGCATCGCGTTGCGGAACAGCTCGCGGTCTTCCGCCATGTCGATGGCCGCGCGCGAGGCTGCGATCAGCTCCACCTCGTATTTATCGAGCACTCCCTCGCGCACCAGGTCGAGCGCGGTGTTGAGCGCGGTCTGCCCGCCCATCGTCGGCAGCAGTGCATCGGGACGCTCCTTCTCGATGATGCGCGCCACGCTCTTGGAGTTGACCGGCTCGATGTAGATCGCATCGGCCATCTCCGGGTCGGTCATGATCGTGGCCGGATTGGAATTGACCAGGATCACGCGGTAGCCCTCTTCGCGCAGCGCCTTGCACGCCTGGGCGCCCGAATAGTCGAACTCGCAGGCCTGCCCGATCACGATCGGGCCGGCACCGATGATCAGGATGCTCTGGATGTCGGTGCGTTTGCCCACGCTTCAGCGCCCGCCAGCAAGCTGGCGGCGCTGGTCCTCTTCGGCCGCGCGCAGCTGCGCCTGCAGCCGGCGCAGCATCAGATAGGTGAAGCGCTCAAATAGCGGCTTGAGGTCGTGCGGGCCGGGGCTCGCTTCGGGGTGTCCTTGAAAACCGAACGCGGGGCGATCGCGGAAGGCGATCCCCTGCAGCGAGCCGTCGAATAACGAGCGGTGCGTCGTCCTGACGCCCGCGGGGAGCGAGGCCTCCTCCACGCAGAAGCCGTGGTTCTGACTGCTGATGAACACACGGCCCGAATCGAGATCCTGGACCGGATGGTTGGCGCCGTGGTGACCGAATTTCATTTTCACGCTGCGCGCCCCGGCCGCAAGCCCCAGGATCTGGTGACCCAGGCAGATCCCGAACACCGGCACATCGGTCTCGAGAAAGCGCCGCGTGGCCTCGATGGCGTATTCGCACGGCTCCGGATCCCCCGGGCCGTTCGAGAGGAACACCCCGTCGGGCTCAAGCGCCAGCACCTCCTGTGCGGTGGTCTGCGCCGGCACGACCGTCATGCGGCAGCCGGCATCGGCGAGCAGCCGCAGGATGTTTCGCTTGATGCCGAAGTCGTAGGCGGCGACGTGCAGGCGCTGGTTGGCACGGATCGGCGCGCGCCCGGTCTCGGGCCAGAGGCTCCCCTCGTTCCACTGGTAGGCACGCTTGGTCGTGACGACCTTTGCGAGATCCATGCCCTTCAGGCCCGGGAACTTGCGCGCCGCCCTCACCGCTGCGCTCTCATCGACCGCATCGCCGGTCATGATGCATCCGGCCTGCGCACCCTTCTCACGCAGCAGTCGCGTGAGCTTGCGTGTATCGATGCCGGCGATCGCGACCACACGGGCGCGCTCGAGAAACTCCGGCAGCGACTCGTTGGAGCGCCAGTTGCTGGCGAGCACGGGCAGGTCGCGGATGATGAGCCCGGCCGGATAGGCCTGCGCAGACTCGAGGTCCTCGGGAGTCGTGCCGGTGTTGCCGATGTGCGGACAGGTGAGCGTGACGATCTGACGCGCGTAGGAAGGGTCGGTCAGGATTTCCTGATAGCCGGTGAGCGCGGTGTTGAAAACGACTTCGCCGGTGGTGTTGCCCTTGGCTCCGATTGACTGGCCGCGGAAGAGCGTACCGTCTGCCAGGGCGAGCACCGCAGCTACGCTCACGTGATCGACTCTCCCTGAGGCACATACACAAAGCGGGAGGCGTTCTTGCGAACAACCTCCCGCCTTGCTTGGACTAACCCGTACACGGATTAGGCAGAAATTTTACGGGCTTTGCGCCCGATGTGTCCATGTAAATTGCTCCTCGCAGATGGCTCCTCAAAGCTCACGGCGGCCTGCGGATAACTCTCTAAGTCCCTGTTTTGAATCCGAGGAACTCCGCCATGCCATAACGTCCCGGCGGTTGGGAAGCCAGCCAGAGCGCCGCCGCGAGCGCGCCTTTGGCGAACACCTCCCGATCGTTGGCGCGGTGCCTCAAGGACAGCTCCTCGCCCGTGCCGCTGAAGAGCACCGTGTGCTCGCCTACGATGTCACCCGCTCGCACCGCAGCAAAGCGAATCTCACCCGGCAGGCGCGCTTCGCCAGCTGCGGGAACGCCCGCCGCGGCTGCCCGGGGCACACGCGTGCCGCGCGCTTCGGCTGCCGCCCGGGCCAGCGCGAGCGCCGTGCCCGAGGGGGCATCGCGCTTGGAGCGGTGATGCAGATCCAGGATGTCGATGTCGAAGCTCAGCGGGAGCGCTGCGGCGGCACGGCGCGTGAGCTCGGTGAGCACCGCTGCGGCGAGGCTGGTGTTCGGGGCGACCAGAAGGGCAATGTCGGCGGCTGCCGCCTCAAGCTGCGCATCAAGCTCGCCGCCTAAGCCGGTGGTGCCGAGCAGCAGTGCTTTGCGCGCGGCGCAGCAGGCGGCGAGCGTGGCGGAAGTCGCAGCCGCGGTGCTGAAGTCGATGGCGACGTCCGCCTGTGCCAGAGCACCCGCCAGGTCGCTCGTGACCTTGAGATTCGTCACACCCGCCCCGTACAGCTCACCCGCGTCGCGCCCGAGCGCGAGGCTGTCCGCGGAGGCGACGGCCCCTGTGATCAGGAGTGCGGGGAATGTCGGGGCCGCACGCAGGAGCGAGCGCCCCATGCGGCCGGTCACACCAATAAGCACCGCGCGGGTGAGAGGTGCGTGGGATCGATCGGCGCTCATGCCAGCCTTCAGGTCTTGCCTGATGCGGCGGCGAAGAAGCGTTTGACGCCTTCCAGAAATCCTTTCTCGCGCGGGGCGTGCTTGCCGTCGTGGGTCTTGAGCGACTCCTCGAGCCGCCGGATCAGCTCGCGCTGCTCAGCCGACAGGTGCACCGGGGTCTCCACCACCACGCGGCAGAACAAGTCCCCGCGCGCCCCGCCGCGTACCGGCTTCACGCCCTTGTCGCGTAACCGAAATACCCGTCCCGACTGCGTCTCGCCCGGGATCTTCAGCTGCACATCCCCCTCCAGGGTCGGCACGCCGACGCTGCCCCCGAGTGCGGCGGTGGCGAAGCTCACCGGCACCTCGCAGCTCAGGTGCTGGCCGTCACGCTCGAAGATCGGGTGCTCCTTGACCTGGATCTCGACATACAGGTCCCCGGTAGGTCCGCCGTTGCGTCCGGCCTCGCCCTCCCCGGAAAGCCGCACGCGGTCGCCGGAATCGACCCCCGCGGGGACCTTGACCGAGAGCCTGCGGGCGCGGCGCACGCGCCCTTGCCCCAGGCACCCGTCGCAGGGGTTGCGCACGACGGTGCCGGCCCCGCGGCAGCGCGGGCAGGTCTGCTGCAGCTGGAAGAAGCCCTGGGAGACACGCACCTGGCCGGCCCCGCCGCAGGTGTCGCAGGTCGAGGGGCTACTGCCCTTGGCAGCCCCGCTCCCGTGGCACACCTCGCACTCGGCGAGCCGCGCGACGTCGATCTCCACGTGGTGCCCGAACACCGCCTGAGGAAGCTCCAGCTCGAGCTCATAGCGCAGGTCCGCGCCGCGAAACACCTGCGCGCGCCCGCCGCGGCGCGCGCCACCGAAGATGTCACCGAACACATCGCCGAAAATATCGCTGAAGGCATCCGCGGCGAATCCGCCCCGCCCGCCGGCAGCCCCGCGGGATGCCGCCTCGACTCCGGGGTGTCCGTACTGATCGTAAGCGGCGCGCTTGGTGGAATCGGTGAGCACCTCGCAGGCTTCCTTCGCTTCCTTGAAGGACTCCTCAGCCTCCCGATCGTTGGGATTACGATCGGGGTGGTATTTCATGGCGAGGCGCCGGTAGGCCTTCTTTATCTCCGCCTCAGTCGCGGTTCTCGGTACGTCCAGTACCTTGTAGTAGTCGCGCTTGGCCATGCATCGCTTACGAGGCCTTGCGTCCCTTGTCCTTCACCTCTTCGAACTCGGCGTCCACGACATCCTCGCCCGCCTTCGCTCCGCCGCTCGGGCCGCCGGCGGCTGCACCGTCCGCGCCGGCCGCGCCGCCAGCCTGCTCGGAGGCGGCGGCCCGCTGGGCAATCGCGGCAGAGGCCTGGGCCAGTGCCTCGGTCTTCTTCTCGATCACGCCGCGCTCATCGCCCTTGAGGGCCGAGCGCAGATCAGAGACCGCGCTCTCCACTTTGGCGCGCTCCGCGGCGTCGATCTTGTCGCCAAGACTCTGGAGCGACTTCTCCACCGCGTGGATCAGCGCGTCGGCCTTGTTGCGCGCGTCGACCAGCTCGCGGAAGCGCTTGTCTTCCTCGGCGTGTGCCTCGGCGTCGCGCACCATGCGCTTGATCTCCTCCTCGTTGAGCCCGCTCGAGGCCTTGATGACGATCTTCTGCTCCTTGCCGGTGGCCTTGTCCTTGGCCGACACGTTCAGAATACCGTTGGCGTCGATGTCGAAGGACACTTCAACCTGCGGCATGCCGCGCGGCGCCGGCGGGATGTCCGTCAGGTCGAACTTGCCCAGGGACTTGTTGTCCGAGGCGCGCTCGCGCTCGCCCTGCAGGACGTGAATGGTCACGGCCGTCTGGTTGTCATCCGCGGTCGAGAACGTATTGGACGCCTTGGTCGGAATGGTGGTGTTCTTCTCGATGAGCTTGGTCATGATGCCGCCGAGGGTCTCGATGCCGAGCGACAGCGGCGTCACATCCAGCAGCAGCACGTCCTTCACTTCGCCAGCGAGCACGCCCGCCTGGATGGCAGCCCCGACTGCGACCGCCTCATCGGGATTGACGTCCTTGCGCGGCTCCTTGCCGAAGAAGTCCTTCACATACTTCTGCACCAGCGGCATGCGCGTCTGGCCGCCGACCAGGATGACCTCGGCCACTTCGGCAGCGCTCAGACCCGCATCCTTCATCGCCGTGCGGCACGGGCCGATGGTCTTCTGCACCAGATCCTCCACCAGCGACTCGAGCTTGGCGCGCGTCAGCTTGATGTTCAGGTGCTTGGGGCCCGAGGCGTCCGCGGTGATGTACGGCAGGTTGATGTCGGTCTGCTGCGTCGAGGACAGCTCGATCTTGGCCTTCTCGGCAGCCTCCTTCAGGCGCTGCACGGCGAGCGGATCGCGGCGCACGTCGACGCCGGATTCCTTCTCGAACTGCTCGGCCAGGAAATTGATGATGCGCTGGTCGAAGTCCTCACCCCCGAGGAAGGTGTCCCCGTTGGTCGAGAGCACCTCGAACTGACGCTCGCCGTCGACTTCCGCGATCTCGATGATGGAGATATCGAAGGTGCCCCCGCCGAGATCGTAGACGGCGATCTTGCGATCCCCGCCCTGCTTGTCCAGCCCGTAGGCGAGCGCGGCGGCGGTCGGCTCGTTGATGATGCGCTTCACCTCGAGCCCTGCGATGCGCCCGGCGTCCTTGGTCGCCTGGCGCTGCGAATCGTTGAAATAGGCCGGTACCGTGATGACCGCCTCGGAGACGCTCTCACCGAGATAGTCCTCGGCGGTCTTCTTCATCTTCATGAGCACCCGGGCAGAGATCTCCGGGGGCGCCATCTTCTTGCCCTGGACGTCGACCCATGCATCGCCGTTATCGGCGCGGACGATCTTGTAGGGCACCATCTTGATGTCGCGCTGCACCACCTCGTCCTCGAACTTGCGCCCGATGAGGCGCTTGATCGCGAACAGGGTGTTCTGCGGATTGGTCACCGCCTGGCGCTTGGCCGGCTGGCCGACCACCACTTCGCTGTCCTTGGTGAAGGCCACGATCGAGGGGGTCGTGCGGTCGCCTTCGCTGTTCTCGATCACGCGCGGCTTGCCGCCTTCCATGATGGCGACGCACGAGTTGGTCGTGCCCAGATCAATGCCGATTACCTTAGCCATGGGTTAACTCCGCAAGCACTCTCATTCAAAGGAGGGATAGTCCAGGACCACTTCTTAGGGCTGGCGCCGGGGGCTTTCAAGCCCTAGGACGGGGATCGGGCCACGATAACCCGCGCCGGGCGCAGCAGCCGGCCGTTGAGCTCGTAGCCGGGCTGGACCACCTGCAGCACCGAGTTGGGCTCGGCGGTCGTGGAGTCCTGGGCCATCATGGCCTCGTGCCGGGCCGGATCGAAGGGCTCACCGAGCGGCTCGATGGAGGTGACGCCGAGGGTCTGCAGGGCCTTGGCGAGCAGCTGCAGGGTCGCCTCCTGGCCCTCCCTGAGACTATTCACGTCCGCCCGCGGGGCGCTCTGGACCGCCAGCTCGAGGCTGTCCTTCACCGGCAGCAGCTCGGCGGCGAACTTCTCCAGGCCGTAGCGGTTGGCCGCCTCGATGTCGCGGGCCGCGCGCTTGCGCACGTTGTCGAGCTCGGCGACCGCGCGCAGGTACTGCTCCCAGTGGCTCTTGGCACGCTCCTCGGACTCGGTGAGCGCCTGCTGCAGGCGCTCGAGTTCCACCAGCTGGGCGGCGGTCTCCGGCAGCACCTCGGTGGGCTCCCCGGGACCGACGCGCCTGGATTCATTGGCAGTCATCTAAAGCTCCAGACCTCGCACCGGCAATCGCACCCGCATTTGGGGTCAGCGGCGCGAATTCAAGGCGGCTCCAAGGAGTTTAGCCGTCATGTCGACGATGGGGATAACCCGCTCGTAGGCCATGCGCGTCGGGCCGATCACCCCGAGTACGCCGATCACCGAGTCCCCGTCCGCGTACGCGGAGGTGACCACGCTGCAATCATCGAGGATCTGGTACCCCGACTCGTGGCCGATGAAGATCTGCACGCCCTCGGCTTTCAGGCTGTGATCGAGCAGGTGCAGGAAGTCGCGCTTCTCGTTGAAAGCCTCGAACAGCCGTCGCAACTTCTCGACGCTCGTGAGCTCGGCCATGCCCATGAGGTTGGTCTCGCCCTTGATGACGTACTCGAGCCGGCCCTCGCTCCCGGCTTCGAACACCTGCTGCGCGACGGCGATGGCATCGAGCATGATCTGGTTCATGTGGGCGCGCGCCTCGGAGAGCTGGCGCAGGATCTCCTGGCGCACCTCCCTCAGCGAGCGGCCGCGGAACTGCTCGTTGAGGTAGTTCGAGGCGCGCTTGAGCTCATCGGGCGAGAAGTGGCGCTCGAGCTGGATGATGCGGTTCTGCACCTCGCGGTCGTTGAAGACCAGCACCACCAGCACGCGGTTTTCCGAGAGCGCCACGAACTCGATCTGCGTGACGGAGGCCTGCCTGGTGCGCGGGAGCGTCACGACCCCTGCGAGCTGCGTGGCGCTCGAGAGCAGCTGCGAGACCGTGGCGATGAGATCGGTGGAGCTGGAGCTGTCGCGGCTCGCCTCGAACTGGCGGCGGATCTCGGCACTGACGGCCTCATCGAGCGGGCGCAGCTGCAGCAGCGTGTTGACGAAGAAACGGTAGCCCTTGTCGGTGGGTACGCGCCCCGCAGAGGTGTGGGGCGAGGTGACGAAGCCGAGCTCCTCGAGATCGGCCATGACGTTGCGGATGGTCGCCGAGCTTAGCTGCAGCCCCGACTCGCGCGAGAGCGCACGCGAGCCCACCGGCTGGCCATCCCGGATGTAGCTCTCGATGAGGGTCCGCAACAGGTGCTGAGCCCGCTCGCCCAAGGACTCGTCCCGAGCTTCGTGCGCCATACTCTACTTTGTTGCACAGCCCCGTCTGGAAAGCTAGCGTCCGCAGCGCCCGAGCGTCAAGCGAGCTGGCACCGGGGATGTGAAATCCCCATTGGCTGCCGGCGCGGTGTGCGTGTTACAAAGGCCGCGCCGCGGGCGTCTCGGGCGCGGTTAAGTCAAGGGCTTTGCGTCATGGCCTTTCCAGTACGCACCTGTGCGTTAATCGGCCGATTCGCCGATCCGCGTGTCGCGGAGAGCGTCGCCACCCTCCTGCCCCACCTCGCCAGCCGCGGCGTGCAGGTGCTGGTGAGTGCCGACAGCGGGCTCGACGCCGGGTCCACGGGCGTGGTGCGTGTGCCCGAGCATGAGATCGGCCCGCGCGCCGATCTGGTCATCGCAGTAGGCGGGGACGGCACGCTGCTGTACGCCGCGCGCCTCGTGGCGCGCCATGCGGTGCCGCTGATCGGGGTCAATCGCGGTCGGCTCGGATTCCTCACCGATGTGATGCCCCAGGACATGCTCCCTTCGGTCGATCTGGCACTCGAGGGGAAGCTGACGGCGGAGCAGCGCCCGCTCCTGACCGCGCAGCTGCAGCGCACCGGGGGCGATGTGTCGCAGGCCTTCGCGCTCAACGATGTGGTCATGCAGAAGCACGACACCGGACGCACACTCGACTTCGAGACCCGCATCAACGGCAGCTTCGTCAATACGCACGACGGCGACGGCATCATCGTCGCCAGCCCCACCGGCTCGACCGCCTACGCCCTCTCCTGCAGCGGCCCGATCATTGAGCCGCATCTGCCAGCGATGGTGATCGTGCCGATCTGCGCGCACACGCTCTCCGACCGCCCGATTGTCGTGGCCTCGACCTCCGTGGTGGAGGTGACGCTGCTCGAGCGCCCCGACACGCAGGCCAACTGCAGCTGCGACGGGGCGCAATTAGGCGAACTCGCCCCCGGGGACCGACTGACCGTCACGACGGCCCCCGAGCGCGCCACGCTGCTCCACCCCCCGGGGCACGACTACTACAAGCTGCTGCGCTCCAAGCTCAACTGGGGCCGTGGCAACTTCGATCGCTGAACGATGCTGACGCATCTGCAGATCCGCGATTTCGCCATCATCGATCAGGTGGAGCTCGAGCTGCGCTCAGGCCTCACGGTGCTCACCGGTGAGACCGGCGCGGGCAAATCGATCGTTGTCGACGCACTGCAGTTGCTCGCCGGGGGCCGGGCGGGCGCGGAGGTGGTGCGCCACGGCGCCGAGCGCGCCGAGGTATCGGCGAGCTTCGATATCGGCAAGGCCCCGCGCGAACTCAAGCAGTGGCTCGAGGAGCAGTCGATCAGCAGCGGCGCGGAGCTCATGGTGCGGCGTGTGGTGGGAAGCGACGGCCGCTCGCGTGCCTACCTCAACGGGCAGGCCGTACCGGTGCAGTTGCTGCGCGAGGCGGGCAGCATACTCATCGACATTCACGGCCAGCATGAATTCCAGTCGCTGACGCGCGCTGCGGCACAGCGCGAGCTGCTCGACGGCTACGGCGAGCTCACCACCCTCGTCGGCCAGGTCGGCATTGCCTACCGCGTGTGGCTCGAGCTGCTCAACCGCACGCTCGAGCTTGAAAGCAAGGCCCGGGATCGCGATGCGCGCCTGGAGCTGCTGCGCTACCAGGTGCAGGAGCTCGAGGCCTTGAAGCTCGGGGCCGGTGAGCTCGAGGCCCTCACCGAGGAGCGCGCGCGCCTGGCCAACCACGGACGGCTCGCCGAGGGCACCCGCGCAGCCCTCGGGGACCTGTACGAGAACGATGCGGTCAGCGCCTATGCGGCACTCAGCCGCGCGCTGCTGGCGTTGCGCGCACTCGCAGCCCTCGATGGCAAGCTC
>Ga0302326_10012290_pt1 | contig 18295 bp, 17 predicted proteins | sample Palsa_T0_3_FD_202264 | JGI IMG/M metagenome (GOLD analysis project Ga0302326, IMG submission 202264) | Peat permafrost microbial communities from Stordalen Mire near Abisko, Sweden - Palsa_T0_3 | ecosystem: Environmental > Terrestrial > Soil > Palsa > Peat permafrost | place: Sweden: Abisko...
AATCACCCGGCCGCGAATATTGAGGGCGCGATCGCCGGGCTGCGCGCTCAGGGCGGAGCCGATGCTCTCGAGGTGGCCGCGCTGATGCGGGAAGCCTTGGATAAACGGCCGCGCTCCTAGGAAGAATTCCCGCTATATCCCCAGGTCCGTGAGGCCTGGGTGCTCGGCAGGCCGCGCACCGGCCGGCCAGCGAAACTTGCGCTCCCGCTCATCGATTTTGACGTCATTGATGCTTGCTTCGCGGCGGCGCATAAGACCGTCGGCGGCGAATTCCCACTGCTCGTTGCCGTAGGCCCGCATCCAAACTCCGGACGGCTCGTGGCACTCGTACTGGAACCGCACGGCAATGCGATTGTCATGAAAGGCCCACAGTTCCTTGATGAGCCGGTAGTCGAGTTCCTGGGCCCACTTGCGCTGCAGGAACGCGACGATCGCGGGCCGGCCGCTGAAGAATTCCGAGCGGTTGCGCCAGCGGCTATCGGCGCTGTATGCAAGCGATACGCGTTCCGGGTCGCGGCTGTTCCAGGCATCTTCGGCCATGCGAACTTTTTGCCGTGCGGTCTCGAGCGTGAAAGGCGGCAGGGGTGGGCGCGATGTCACGGGTGCCTCCGTAGGCGTGAATCCGGCTTTGAGAATAGGGACGCACGAGGCGCGCACTCGCCGGTGCGCTCCTGCGAGGTGCAGTATATAGTGCCGCTCCAGGCGCTTAAGCGCGCAGCGCCCGGTGCAGTCCGCAGCAGCTCATACGGATCATGCAAGCTATCGCGCACATTTCGCAAAGGTGGGGGATCACATGAATAGAAGTATTGCCGTGCTGGCACTCGTGGCCTTGGCTGCTCCGTGGGCCGTGCTGGCCGAACCGCCGAAGACTCTGCGGGTCGTGGAAACCGTACAGATCAAAGCACCCGTCGCCAAGGTCTGGACGACCATCAAGGACTTCGACAGCTTGAATACCTGGCATCCGGGGTTTAGCAAGGACGTGATCGTGAAAGGAACCAACAACAAGCCGGGCGCGGTTCGTTCGCTCACCGTCAAGGACGGTCCGACTTTTACCGAGCAGCTGATTTCATTCAGCCCGAAGTCGCATTCGTTCAAGTACAAGATTACCGATGAGACCTCGCTGCCCATTCACAATTACGTGTCAACCGTGTCGGTCAAAGCCGGTGCCGACGGCACGACCGTCGTGACTTGGCTTGGAACCTTCAAACGTAAGAACACTTCGGACAGCCCGCCGGATGCGGAAAGCGACGCCGGTGTGATCAAGTTCATCACAGGCGTGTATCGCGGCGGCCTCGACAACCTCAAGAAGATGATTGAGGGCTGACGCGTCGGATCTGCGTCGTCGAACTTATTTACTGCTCGAAGCAGACCCTCGAAGCGGCGGGACCTGAGCGGGTCTCGCCGCTTGCTTAACGTGTGCCGCGGCGCGCGCCCATCAGTTTCGGCATGATTCGATAAAGTTCGCGAGCAATGTCTCAAAACCCATTGATTTTGCTGGCTTCTTCTTTACTTACAATCTCGCTGCTGCCTGCGAGCAGCGCTGCAGCCGATGCCCGCTTGCTGCAGGGGTTCAGCGCGGCGGCCAGCGTCCGGGAAGCGGCTCTCGAGCAACGCTTCGATTCGCAGCTGGAGCCGGCGGAACTGCGCCAGTGGCTCAAGCGGATGTCCTCCGAGCCGAACCAGGTCGGCTCACCGCACGACAAGGCGAACGCCGAGTTTATGCTCGAGCGGTTCAAGTCCTTCGGTTGGGATGCGCACATCGAGACGTTCTACGTCCTCTATCCGACCCCGAAGCGCATGACGCTCGAGCTTATCGCGCCGACCTTGTTCAAGGCGCAGTTGCGCGAGGGCTCGCTTGCCGCCGATGCGAGCTCACAGAAAACTGATGGCGCATTGCCGCCCTACAACGTCTTCGGCGCCGACGGCGATATCACGGCAGATCTCGTCTATGTGAACTATGGGATGCCGGATGACTACCAGGAACTTGCGCGCCTCGGTATTGATGTCAAAGGCAAAATCGTCATCGCGCGCTATGGCGACAACTGGCGCGGTCTTAAGCCGAAACTTGCGTATCAGCACGGCGCCATTGGCTGCCTCATCTATTCGGACCCGCGCGAGGACGGCTATTTCAAAGGCGATTCCTATCCGCAGGGCGGGTGGCGACCCGCAACCGGCGCTCAGCGTGGCTCGGTGCTCGATATGGCGATGTACCCGGGAGACCCGCTGACGCCGGGGATCGGGGCCACCAAGGACGCGATGCGCCTGTCCATCGCCGAAGCTGCGACGATCCTTAAGATTCCGGTCATGCCAATCTCCTACTCGGATGCAGCGCCGCTACTTGCAGCGCTCGCAGGACCGGTGGCACCCGAGGCGTGGCGCGGCGCGCTTGCGATGACGTATCACGTAGGTCCCGGGCCGGCGAAAGTGCATATGGCGATCGCGTCGGACTGGAGTCAGAAGCCAATCTATGACGTCATCGCCAAGCTCAAAGGCAGCGACTATCCGGACGAATGGGTTGTTCGAGGCAATCATCACGACGGCTGGGTGTTCGGTGCCTGGGATCCTCTGTCGGGCAATGTCGCGCTGCTGGAGGAGGCAAAGTCGATAGGCGCGCTCGCGAAGTCGGGCTTCAGACCCAAGCGAACGCTTGTCTATGCAAGTTGGGATGCGGAGGAGCCTGGCCTCATCGGTTCCACCGAATGGGCCGAGGAGCACGCGGAAGAGCTGCAGAAAAAGGCGGTTCTCTACCTCAACTCCGACACCAACGCGCGGGGCTTTCTCAACGCCGGAGGCAGTCATTCCTTGCAGCATCTCGTCAACGATGTGGCCGCGAGCGTCATCGACCCTGAAACCAAGGCGACGGTGCAGGCGCGCTGGCGGGCCAAGCTGCGCGTGGATGGTTTTGCGAAGGATGCGACCGAGGAGAAAAAGGCGTTTGCACAGCTCGCCGCCGCGGGGGGTGATCTGCCGATTCTGGCGCTCGGCTCAGGCTCGGACTATTCGGCATTTTTTCAGCACTTGGGTATCACCACGCTCAACATCGAGTACGGCAACGAGGCCGATAACCGCGGCATATACCACTCCATGTTTGACTCCTTCGATCACTACGTCCGCTTTGCAGATCCGGATTTCGCCTACGCGGTAGTGGAGGCCCAGACGGTCGGCCGGCTTATTCTGCGCGTGGCCAACGCGGACGTGCTGCCTTTGCAGCTGCGAGATTTTGCCGACACGGTGGCGCGCTACATCCGGGAGGTGCGCAAGCTTGCGGACGATGCGCGCGCGCACGCGAATACGCTAGCGAGCCTCCTCGATCAGAACGCCTTTGCCTTGGCGGCTGACCCGACGCGGCTCGTTGCGCCGCCCGCGCGCGAGGCGCAGGTGCCGAATGTGAATCTCGCGCCTCTCGAGCATGCGCTCGAGCGTCTGCAGAAAAGTGCGCAGGCCTACGATGCCGCGTACGCGCGCGCGGCCGCGACTGATTTGAAGCTCTCTGCCGCACAACGCCGGCAGCTTGAGGCATTGCTGCGCACGTTGGAGCAAACCCTGACGCAAGCCGACGGCTTACCCGGGCGATCGTGGTTTCGGCACATGATCTATGCGCCGGGGCTGTACACCGGTTACGGCGCGAAGACGCTGCCCGGCGTGCGCGAAGCGATCGAGCAACGAAACTGGGACGAGGCGGATCGATTCGCGGGGATCATCGCAACTTCCCTCGGCGCCTATTGTGACCAGGTGGACCGGGCGACCGCGGTTCTGACGCATTGACGGACGCGCGGCTGACCGCGATGCGGCGACCGACGTACCGCATCGAGCGCTCGGGCCGCCCGTGAGCCGAGCTAGGCGGATGGCTCGCCGCCCTTGGGGCCCCAGAACACGACCCAGGCGCGAAAGTCAGCTGACATGCCGTGAAAACGGTGTTCGACTCCTGCAGCCACGAAAAACGCATCGCCCGGCGCGCACGGTTGCTCATTGCCGGAGATGGTGATGGCCGCCGTGCCCGAGTGAACGATGTAAAGCTCATCCTGCAAGTGGGGCGTCTGCGGATCGCGCCCCAGCGGTGCATACAGGCCGATCGACATTGAGCCGTGCGAAAACCCTTCCGCGTAGCGTTCGCCTTCCGGCCATTTTTTTGACGGCGCCCCCGGGATGTGCGCCAGCAGCTCAGCAAGCGAGGTTTTCATGACGTCCCCTCCCATACGTTGTCAGTTCCGGATCCGCAGTGCTCAGCGTGCGCGCTCGGCCGACGGCGCGACGTTGTCGATGCGGCGCATTTCCTCGGAGTCGAATAGCGTACGGTCTGCGAGGTAAGCGTGCAGCATCGGCAGAGAATCCTCACCCCAGAAGAGATTCCCATCGACGCTTACCGTCGGTACGCCAAATACGCCCGCGGCGATCGCCTCTTCGGTATTGCGACGCAGGAGCTCCTTTACCCATAGCTGGGCGGTCGCTTCGGCGCCATCCTCAACACCAATGCTGCGGCACAGTTGCGCCCACAATTGCGGCGATGCCGGATCTGCCGCTGTCATGTAGAGCTCATCAAAAATGCGCTCGATGATTCGCGGCGCGCAGTGTTGCGAGATGGCCAGACGCAGGAACGGCAGGGGATTAAAGGGATGGCTCGCCGGCATTCGAAACAGGATATCCCGCTCTTGCGCGACCCAGTGCAGATGCCGGTAAGTGTAGCGGCGCTTACCGGGAATTTCGACGGGGCCTTTTTGGCCCCAGTGCTGGAGAATCGCCGCGAACAGCACGGGTTTGGGCTCAAGAGCCTCGACCAATGAGCCGAGCTGCTTCGCGTGCAGGTAAGCAAATGGCGAAACAAAATCGAAATACCAGCTGCCATATTTCATGCTGTATGCACCGGCTGCAGCTTCAGGGGACCTTGCGTACTCTCCGCGACGCCTATCTTACCGCGTGAGGTGCGCGAAATCGTAGCTCAGGTGGCAGGCCATCTGCACTCGCAGGACTGCTAGACTGCCTGCGCTAATGAATCAGCCGACACAGAAAAAAGCGCTCATGATGTCCGGGATCGCCGGGCTTTCCGTGCTGACATTCATCAATCTGTTCAATTACCTCGACCGGTTCGTCGTGTCGGCACTTGCGGAGAGCCTGAAGCATTCGTCGCTCGCGCTTTCGGACTTCAAGCTCGGATCTTTGATGACCGGGTTTTTGCTGGTCTACATGATTACCGCGCCGTTTTTCGGCGCGCTAGGGGATGAGCGCGCGCACTCGCGCCCGCGCCTGATCGCTTTCGGCGTTGGCTGCTGGAGCCTCGCAACCGCGCTATCGGGGCTTGCAGGCAGCTATCTTGCGCTGTTCGCGGCGCGTGCGGCCGTTGGGATTGGCGAGGCGGCCTACGGCACGATCGCCCCGAGCCTGCTGGCGGATTACTTTCCTGCAGCGCGTCGCGGCCGGGTGATGGCCATCTTCTTTTGCGCGATCCCGGTGGGCGCCGCGCTGGGATACATCGTGGGCGGAGTGGTCAACGCGCACTTTGGCTGGCGCATGGCATTTTTCGTCGCCGGGGTTCCGGGACTTGCACTGGCGGCGGCGTGCCTTGCGCTCATCGACCCGCCGCGCGGCGCTCAGGACGTCCGCGGCGGCGCAGCGCGCCCCGTCGTTCGCGCACGCCACGGCGACTTGCGTGCGACCTACGCGCGTCTCGTCCACAATTACCCGTACGTGATGACCGTGCTGGGATATGCGGCCTACACATTTGCGGTCGGCGGTTTGGGATTTTGGATGCCCGCGTTCCTCGAGCGCGCCCGGGGAATGCCACGCGCCGAGGCTGCCGTCAGTTTTGGCGAAATTGTCGTGATCACAGGGTTCATCGGCACGTTCGTTGGCGGCTGGCTCGGGGACTACTGCATACGCTATTCACGTCAGGCTTTTCTATGGGTGTCGGGGATTGCGACCCTGATCGCAGCGCCGTTCGCCTGGGTGGCACTGACCACCGCGTCATCCGGGTGGTACCTAAGCTCAATGGTTGTCGCGCAGCTGTGCTTATTCGTGTCCACGGGACCTGTGAATGCGGCGATCATCAACCTGACCGCGCCCATCGAACGCGCTACGGCGATCGCCTTGAGTATCTTCACGATCCATGCGCTCGGCGATGTGATTTCACCACCGCTCATCGGCGCGCTATCGGATGCAACCTCCCTCATCGAGGCCGTGCGCATCGTACCGCTTGCGGTATTGGCGGCCGGAGTCCTGTGGTGCTGGGCCGCGCACGCCGCCCGCGGGCAAACCGCCTCACCCCAGTAGCGAACGAGCATTGCCAAACCAGAAATATCAGATCGTCCGTGCAGCTCGCATGACAGTTGGCGCCAGACGCGCGCGCCTCCTCGCCTGCGCCATGGCGATCTGCACGGCGAGCTCCGCGAACGCTGAATGGCGCGCTCTTGAGGCCCTGAGCCACAGCGGCGCCGAGGTCAGCGCCGTGGCGCTCGATCTGGACAGTGGCGCGGTCATTCAGCAACTGAATCCGGACCGGCGGCTGACACCGGCTTCACTCACCAAACTTGCAGTCGCCGCCGCCTCGCTCAATCGCTGGGCCGCCGATAAATTCTTCGAAACGCGCCTGCTCGGCAGCGGCACGGTGCGCGGCGGGGAGCTGAACGGCGACGTGATTTTCGACGGCAGCGGAGACCCGACGCTCGAATACAGCGCGCTTCTTGCGCTCGCCGTGCAGGCAAAAGGGGCGGGGGTGACCTCGGTCACAGGTCGCGTCGTCGTGTACCTTAAGCCCTTCTCGGACGTCGGTTGCGAGACGCATGATCGCTGCGGCGCGCTCGCTCGCAGCGACACTGCATTCAATGCGCCGCTCTCAGCGGTAGGCGTGGACTACGGCAATTGGTGTGTGAGCGTGCAGGCGACGCTGCCTGGAACCGCGGCTCTCGTGCGTGGTTGCGGTGTCGCGCACCTGCCGGTCGCGGTGGAAGGCACCATCACAACGGGCACCGCGGAGTCGAAGAAGACTTTTTGGGTTGAGCGCGCCACAAACGCCGGGGTCGATGTGCTGCGTGTCGGCGGACAGATCCCGATCGGGACACGCGAGCGGGTCTACCGTGCGATGTCGAGTCCCGCCCTGGGTGTCGGTCTGCTCCTGCGCGAGAGCCTGCGGGAGCTTGGGATCAATGTGCCCGGCGACGTGATCGTCACCAAGGGCGCGGTGCCCAGTGGCACCTTCGTTCTGGGGCAGACCGAGGGCTTGGTACTGCGCGAGCAGTTGGGGCGGATGTTGCGCTTTTCCAATAATTACATTGCCGACGTGCTCACCTTTGACCTTGCGGCCGATATGAGCGGCAGCGCACCAGCGGGGTTGGCAGAGGCTTCCAAAGGGCTGTCTGAATTTGTGCTGCGGGCGTTGCGCTCAGAAAGCCGCGCTAAAGCATCCGCGCCGCTGTTGCTGAGCGGCAGCGGGCTCACGCCGGAGAACGAGCTCTCCGCGCACGACCTCGTTGCGCTGCTTGCCTATCAGTACCACGACAGCCGCTATTTTCCGGCGTTCTATGGCAGCCTCACCGTGCCCCGGCAGGCACCGTTCGGGTTCCTGCGTCAGGGAACCGAGGCGTGGCTTGATCGCGTTGCGCTCAAGACGGGAACGATGGATGAACCCCATTCGGTCTGCGGCATTGCCGGATACGTGCGCAAGAGAAGCGGTGGTTGGATCGCCTTTGCCGCGATTGTGAATGGCAGCTCGACGACGCGACACATTCCGCTGTATAAATCCATGGAAGCCTCGCGTACGGATCTGGAGGCTCTTTTGACTCGGTATTAAGCTGCGGCCAGTGGGAGGAAATTATGTCGTATCCGATGAACCGAGTGCTGATCACGATATGCTGGATGGCGGTTGCGTGCTGGGCGCTACCTGTCTTTGCGGATCCCCCGCCTGCCGATCCGAATGACAGGATTACGGCAGACCTTTGCGCGAGTAAGACCGGCGATGCGCGCGAGAACTGTCTGCGGCAGGCTCAGGATCGGCAGATCAGCTCCGACGTTCGCGCCGATGCGCGCGCGGACTCCACCGACTCCGCCTACAACGTTGCCCGCGCAAAATGCGACACGCTCTCGGGCGACGCGCGCGACACGTGCATCGCGGCGGCGAAGAAAAAGTACAAACACTAGAGTTTTGTGGCAGCGCGCGACCGGCGCGTCACTTCGGCGGCGCGACAGTGCCGCTGTAGAAGACCTGGCATTTGGCGCCGAGGAGGCTGCGACTTTTGTTGAAAAGCTTGCGTGCTGGCCCTGCGATGGCCACCAGCACGTTCGGCTTCTCTACGTCCGGCTTGCCAAATGGGCCGCGAATCTTTTGTTCAACGCGGCTGCATCCTTTGGGATCGACCAGCGCGACAGTGACGTCATCGAAGCTGTCATTGACGAAATTGAGTCCGCCCTTCATCGCCACGCGGTTCTTCGCAGTCGCCATCGCCACGTCCTGCGCGAGCGCAATTCCCTGCTCGACCTTCCATTCAGAGACGAGCGTAACGATCGTCGTTTGCCCTTCGGATTTTTTCAGGATTCGGGCGAAGTCGTAACCCTTGGTGATCGCAAGCCCCAATGGTCCGGCCAAGAAGAAGGCGCCGACGTCCACGAGATTGAAGTTCTGCGTCGACTCGTAGCGCGAGAATTCCTTGTCGAGATCGCCAATCTCAAGAACCAGGTTTTCGCCGTGCAGGGAGGCGGCACCTGTGACCGTCTGCATCACTCCCGTCAATGCCGTTCCGCGCAGCGTCAGGTCCGCGGAAAAGTTCATGGTTCCTTCGGCCCCCTTCGCGGCGGCCACGTTCTTCGAGAAGTCGGCGATACGAAAGTGCGAGACGACGGAATGCACGCGGTAAACCGGCAGGGCGCCGCTGAAGTCGGCGTCGACTTTTCCCGCGCCGTGCCCGCCGAAAACCGCAAGCGTAACGGGGTCGAAGCTGACAATGCCGTTTTCGCTGTGTATCGCGGCTTTGACCTCGGACGCGGTGACGTTTTCGGTGCGCATTTGCCCGCAGGCGAGATGGCCGTCGAAGGACACACCGCTTAAGAGCTCAGGGGCTTGCGTTACCGCGACACGCAGGTCGCTCAGACGGAGTTTGCAGTCTTGCGCACCAAAGTCGCTGCCCGTGAGCGCATCGGTGTAATTGAAGTTCGCATCCGTCAATGACACCGCCAGGATCTCCGCGGCGCGGGCTGCGGCTTCCGTCTTGGGCGGCCGTTGGACATTGAAGTGGCCGTTGCGGTCGCGTGTGATGACGATTGTGACGTGCTTGAACGCGACACTCTGGACTTGCAGGTCCTTATGCAGAAGCGCACCAAGCTCGATCCCAAGCTCGGCTTGCGCCGCGTTGGCGACCGGCGCTCCGTGATTGGTGATTCGCAGGTCGGTGAGCGTCACGTGCAAGACGGGGAAAAGACGCAAACCCACGGTGCCGCCGATGTGCACGTCCATGCCGAGCGCATCCGAAGCACCCAGTTCCAGGCGGGATCTGACGTTCGCACCCAAGAGGCGTGGCCCAAGCCAGGCGCAGAGAAGCAGTATCAAGACAGCGATGCCGGCGAATGCGATGAGCACACGCCTTGCGGACTTCGACATGCCTGCCTCGTAGTGGGAGCCGTGCGGCGCCATTCAAGCGCTAGGCGAGCTTAAGGTCCAGTGGCGTCGCACCGGGAAAAACCCGGTCGAGTTGCGGCGTGGAAAGACCCCAGATTGAACGGAATAGCCCGGCGAGTACGGATCGATAGTCGTTCAGTACCGGATAATCGCGGTCTTGGAAGAGCGTCGTGCGGCGCACGGCGAGTTGCTCGCCTGCGATGCGGCCGCCACCAATGCTGCCGCCCAGCACCCAATAAACCGAACCGTGACCGTGATCGGTCCCGTTGTTGCCATTCTCGCGGAACGTGCGGCCGAATTCCGACACGACCACCACCACGGTGTTCTTCCACTGCGGGCCGATCGCCTGCGAAAAACTCACCAGTCCGCGGCTTAAATTATCGAGGTTATTGGCGAGCGCTCCCTGTGCACCACCCTCGTTGACATGCGTATCCCACCCGCCGATGTCGACAAATCCCAATCGGTACTGCTCCGTCATGAGCTTTCCCATGCGCTGCGCCTCGAGCGCGAATCCTTTGGTCGTGATGGCACCGCGATTCGCTAGCAGCATTTCGTCGGCCATCGCGCGCGCGACCTCCTGGCGCAGCTCCAGGCCGTCGGCGACCTCTGGTCTGAGGTGATGGCCCGCGTACATGCTCGTGAGCAGAGCCGCCTGGCGCTCATCGAAGGCAGCCCTGCCGACGCCTTTGAGTGAGATATTGGGAATATCGGCGCCGCCCTTGAAGGTCAGGGGCAACGAGTCGGTGAAGGCGATGGGCGCGCTCGACCCCAAAACCTGCACCAGGCGCGCCATGAAGCCCGAACCGAAGTCGCGCGCACCTCGGGTCGGCTCGCCCAATTCGATGCTGTCTTGTGTCTCAAAGTGACTGCGCGAGAGGTCATCAGTGCCTGCAAACGGGATAAAGGCGATTTGACGGTCGGCGTAGAGCGGACCCAGTGCAGTGCGCACCGCGGGCGCGAGCGCCCAATTGGTATCGAGCGCCAGTGCGCCGCCCGGCGCGGACGCATCCGGGTGGGCGATCGCGATATGCGGCCGTGCTTCGTAGTAATAGTCGCTCGAGTAGGGAACGAGGAAATTGGCGCAGTCGTAACCGCCGCGCAGGAATACGAGCAAGAAACGCGCAGGCGATGCGGGCGCCGCGAACAGCCGCGCAGCGCTGGTCACGGCAGGAATTGCCGCGGCCATGCGCAGGATGTCTCGTCGCTTCATGGTGGACTCCGTTCGTTCCGCTTGGAAGACTGATGCATCATCGATAGTTGAACTCGGGCGAGGCGAGGAGAAGCGTATTCCATTCTTGCTGCGAGGTCGCCTGTTCGAGCGCACTGCGAGTGCTCGCCGACAGGGCCGGCTCGACCACGTCGAAGTAAACACGCGTCGCAAGCCGCGGGAAACCTGTGGTCGCCGTACCGCCGCCGCCCTCCGGCTCAAACAGGCCCGCGTTGCCGGAGCCGATCGCCCGACCGATCTCGAAACGGCGACTCATCTGACCGGAGCTCGCCCATGCCGACTCCGTCAACGGATAGCCGTCGGGAGTCTGATGTCCGAAGAGCGGCTCGCCGAGGGCGTTCAGCCAATTAACGACGGGGTGAACATTGGCTATCGGCCGACCGTCATAGGCGAGGCGCAATGACGACACCACGTAGTGCATCGGATCCTTGAATTTGCTGCCGAGCGACGCGCTGAACTGCGGTGCGGCGATCATGACTTTGAGCACAGCCGCGATATCACCATCGGTATGCTCAAAGGTTGCGGCCATCGTGGCCAAAAGCGCGGGCGGTGGCTCGTCGCCGACGAAATACACGGCAAGCTTGCGCGCTATGAACTTGGCACAGGCGGGCGCGCGCACGAGGATCTGCACCGCCTGCTCCACTTCGGCGAATCCCTGGCCGCGGATTTCGTGGCCGAGGAACACTTTGGTCGTGAAATCATGCCGTGCCGGATTGAATTCAAAGGCGCCGGCGCGGCGATACAGCGCTTGCCACTCGGGCTTCAGTTTGGGCGCCGGGCCGCCGGCGTTGATGCCGACGCCGGTCAGAATGCGCGCCAGATTCTGCACATCCTCCTGAGAATAGCCGCCCGCGACCCCGAGCGTGTGTAGCTCCATCAGCTCGCGTGCGTAGTTCTCATTGACGTGATTCACGGCATTTTGGGCATTATCAAGGTACTGCAGCATCGCCGGGTGCGTGAGAGTGGCGAGTACCAGGTCGCGAAATTTTCCGAGTGAATGCGCACGAATCGCATGCTCGTCGTAGTCGCCGACGAGCCAGCGGATGCTCGCCTTTGATTGAGCAACGTTGAAATGGTTGAGCCAGAACCACGCGAGCTGCTCCTGCAGCTGCGCGGGTGAGTACAGCGCCCGCAGCAAGTCGCGCCGCGCAGCCTGATAGGCGAGGGCATTGCCGCGATCATTGAGTGTTTTCCGCGCCTGCTCCTTATCGGGGCCGTCCGTCAATGTATTGATACGCTTATATTCCGCATTGGTAGCGGCGAGAAGCTCGGCAGCGTCTGCGTGTGCCACCTCCATGCTGTCGATCTGACCTGCGATGACGTCGGGCAGCACCGGATTGCGGCTTGAGAATTGCTCGTTGAGAAATCCCGTTCGACCGCGCCGCTGCAGTTCGGTCGTCGACGCCGAATCTACGCCGTACGTGATCCGATTGAGCCACAGCACATCAGCCCGAGGCGGTGGAGCTGCGCTGCGGCTGGCCGGGCTTCCCGCGCAACCGGCCAATACAAGCATTGTGCTGAGGAGCAAAGTCCCCTGCACAAGCTCGTGTTTCAGCGGCTGCTGATCGCAGCGGGTGGCCAACGGTGCGCTCGAGGTGCGGTTCGGAGCCTACCAGCGACGGCCGTAATAATAGTGCGCGCCATAGCCGTAATAATATGGAGCTACCGCAACATAAGGCGTGGCGGCGACGACCTCGGGGCCGACATAGACCCGCGCAGGCGGACCAATCGGCGCAACGACGCAGCCACCGAGAGACAGGAATCCTAGCGCAATCAAAAGCTTGGGGACGAGTTTCATGACGAATCTCCGCGTGTCTAATAGCCCATAAGAACGCGCCAGAAGCCCTTTGGCTGACACGTCTCAGCTGATGCGTCTGCGCTCCGAAAGGCGGCGGACCAGATATGCTGGGGGTCGCTCCTTACCCGGCGCGCCGCCTCGCCGATCATCCGCAGCCTGCGCCATGACGTTCGGGCAATTTTCAGTTCTCTTTTTTCTTTCAGGAGGTCGCGCCATGAAGAACACGCCGGCCTGCTCGCCGAGAATTTCGGCCGCGATTTTTTGCAGTAACGCTTCACAGGCGTTCATTGCGATTGTGTTCTTTAGAACAGAAGCGATGCCGCGATACAGGACTGGCGTCGCGGGCATAGTCACTTTGCGGCGTGACGCGTTGCGCCGTCTAACGCAGATTGAATCTCATGAACGCCTCGTACTTGATCCGTCGCGCGACTCTGCGCGACATTGACGAGCTCAAGACGCTGATCGAGAAGTCGGCGCGCGAAGTCGCGAACAAGTCCTACACGGCCGTGCAGCTCGAGACGGCGCTACGCGGAGCATTTGGCGTCGATACGCAGCTCATCAACGACGGGACGTATTTCGTTGTGGCATGCGCTGACGGCTCAATCGTCGGATGCGGCGGCTGGAGCCGGCGTCTCACATTGTTCGGTGGCGACGATCGCGCGGACCGTGAAACCGGCGAGCTCGATCGGCGCACCGATGGCGCAAGAATCAGAGCCTTTTTCGTCCATCCCGGACACGTGCGCCGCGGCATCGCGAGCGCGCTGCTCGAGCGCTGCGAAACCGAGGCGTTGGCGGACGGATTCTCGAAATTTGAGCTCATCGCTACGTTGAGCGGCGCTCCCCTTTATATTGCACGGGGCTATGCCGTAACCGGCTCCGTTTCGTACCAGGCCGAGCCGGGCGTTGCGATCCCGTTCCTCGCCATGACGAAGCACGGCTTAAATAGAACCTAGAAAACCGTATGACACTCGAGCATCGACGGCGCAGCTGCTGGCCGTCGGTCGTGCAGGTGCAGCCAGAACCCTATGCGCTCGCGGCATTCAATTCATCGATCGCCGCACGATCAAGCTGCAGTTTCGTTGCGGCGATCAATTCATTCAGCTGAGCGACCGTCGTTGCGCTTGCGATCGGCGCAGTGATGCTGGGTCGCGCGATCTGCCACGCGAGCGCCACGCTCGCAGGCGAGGCAGCGTAGCGCCGTCCCACATTGTCCAGTGCCGCAAGAATTTTCAAGCCACGCTCATTCAAGTATTTCGCAACTACGCCTTTGCCGCGTGCACTCTTCGCGGCATCCTCAGGGGTTCTGTATTTCCCGCTGAGAAAGCCGGAGGCGAGGGCGAAATAGGTGACGACACCGATTTGCTGCTCGACACACAGCGGCTCGAGGGCAGATTCGTAGTCGGCGCGCGCATACAGATTGTAGAGCGGCTGCAATACCTCATATCGCGGCAGAGCCTGATCGCCGCTCACCTTGAATGCTTCGGCCAAACGCGCCGCCGTATAATTCGAAGCGCCGATTGCGCGCACCTTGCCCGCCTCGATTAGCCTCTGAAATGCACCCAGAGTCTCTTCGAGAGGAACGCTCGGATCGTCTTGATGTGCAAAGTAAAGATCGATGTGATCGGTCTGCAACCTGCGCAGCGACGCCTCCGCGGACCGCGCAATATAGGCAGCGGACAGCCCCTTGCGATCCGGTGCCATTTCCATGCCGACTTTGGTTGCTACCACGACGTCTTGGCGCCGGATTCCACGCTTCAGCCAGTTGCCGATGACGGTTTCTGATTCCCCGCCGTGATGTCCGGGCACCCACACCGAATAGACATCGGCGCTGTCGACGAAGTTGAGTCCGGCCCCGACCAGCGCGTCCAGTACCTTATAGGACGCCGCCTCGTCCACAGTCCATCCAAATACATTGCCACCCAGACATAGCGGCGCGACCTGCAAACCGGAACGGCCTAAAGCGCGAAGTTGCATGGGTATTCCTGGGTTGATAGCTAATACTACACGAGGGCTGCTGGGCCGCGATGAGCGCGCCTCAGTCGGTCGCACGGCGTCGGTGTGAAATGCATTCCGGCGGCCGCTTCGAGGCTAGAGAGCGTTAATATCAGACGTCTCGAGTATGTTCTTCGACGCCCCGTCTCGAGCGACGCGCAACATGGCACGCGCGATCTGCTCGGTGGTCGTCACGTACTGCGGCCACCAGCGCTTCAGTGGCGTGATGATTGGCGCCAGCAGCGCGTAAAGCGCGCGGTACGCTGGCGTCTTGGATCTCGCACCGTTGAGCGGCTGGATCAGCGCCGGACGAAACATGTAAGCGGCTTTGAAGGGTAGTGCGAGCAGCGCGTTTTCGGTGCGGCCCTTGACGCGTGCCCACATCACCCGCCCGCGTTCGCTCGAGTCGGTGCCGGCACCGGAGACATAGACAAATGTCATGCCGGTATTGTGCAATAACAGTGACTTCGCGATTGTCAGCGTAAGTTCGTATGTCTGGTGCGTGTAAGTTGCCTCTGACATTCCGGCGGACGATGCGCCGAGGCTATCGAAGCAGGCGTCATATCCTTCCAGCGCATGGTCAAGGTCGCCGATACGCATCAGGTCGGTGAGCACTATCTGGGTGAATTTCGCGTGCACGCAGCCGATCGCGCTACGGGCGATCGAGAGAACTTTCTGTACGCCGTCATCGAGAAGGCATTCACGCAGGATGCCTTGCCCGACCATTCCGCTCGCTCCGATAAGTATGATCTTCATGACGCAAGCGCTCCGTCGCAACGATCAACCGGTGAAAAAGCGTACCGTTAAGCGGCCTTCAGGCTGCGCGGTGATGATACGCGCACATTGTGCGCCGCTGGCGCTTCGCAACTGCTTCGATTGCAAGAGCGCGCGGATGGTGAGTGTGGCGAATTTCGCTTCGTTATTGATCCCACCGGGCAATCAGCCGACCTATGATTTAACATGGGGCGACCCAAGCAGTCGAGTAGCCTCATGCCTAAAGCTTCCCCGGTCAGAACCCTTGCGAGTCTTGCGCTGCTCGCCGTCGCTCCAATGTGCATTGCGGCGCTGTCCTCCGCAGCAAATTCTAAGGTCCAGCACGTCTTTGTGATCGTGCTTGAAAACGAATCGTACGACGTGACCTTTGGCCACGACTCAGTGGCACCCTATCTTGCCCACGAATTGCCGAAGCAGGGCCTTCTGCTGCCGAATTATTTCGGCATCGGACATTCGAGTCTCGACAACTATATCGCCCTCATCAGCGGCCAGGCGCCGAATGAGCAGACCCAGGGCGACTGCGAAATTTTCAGTGAATTTCGACTCAGCGCGCCCACCCTCGATGCGCACGGGCAGGCTCTCGGGATGGGGTGCGTGTATCCCACGATGGTGAAAACCCTGCCTGATCAGCTCGACAGTCGCGGTTTTACATGGAAGGCTTACATGGAGGACATCGGCAAGGATCCTTCTCGGGAAAGCGCCACTTGCGGGCATTCGGCGCTCAACGCTCAGGATCCACTGCTGCGGGCAACGGTGAAGGATCAGTATGCGGTCAAGCACAACCCGTTCGTTTATTTTCACACCATTATTGACGACGGCGCGCGATGCGACGCGCACGTCGTAAATCTTGAGCAGCACCTGAGCGCGGATCTGAAGAGCGTCGCGACGACCGCCAACTACAATTTCATTACTCCGAACCTATGCAACGACGGACACGATGCGCCGTGCGTGGACGGCCAGCCGGGGGGGCTCGTGTCTGCCGACGCGTTCCTGAAGAAATGGGTCCCGATCATCACGCATTCGGCGGCGTTTAAGAAGGACGGGCTTCTGATCGTGACGTTTGACGAGGCCGACGAAAAGCTGGGTGACGGCTCGGATGCCTGCTGCGGTGAGCAGGGTTTGCCGGGGGCGCGCTATCCGCCCGGATTCAGAGGACCGGGCGGAGGCCGGATCGGCGCGGTGCTGATTTCCCCGTTCATAAGGCCCGGGACAATTTCACGCACTGCCTACAACCACTACTCCCAGCTGCGATCTGTCGAGGGATTTTTCGGTCTCACGCCGCTAGGTTACGCGGCGGGTGCGGACGTCAAGCCATTTGGAGAGGACATCTTCAAAGAACATTGAGATTCAACCACGGGGTGACTTTCAAAGGTCTCGCGGTCGAGGTAGTCAGCGCCACCTCTAGGCGATTGTGGTGTCCTTCAATGCAAAAGTGTTCGAATGCTTGACGACCGATACGCTCGTCATGCCGAGCATTTTGGGCAATTGATCCGCGGCGACCTTTAACGGCCCAGGACCGGCACCTTCGCCGGGTGCGGCTTGCGGGTAGGCGCTTGACCGCGCGGTATGGAAAGTCACGTTGCCTTCGACCTTCTGAATAATCTGATGAATGTGCCCGTTCAGCACGGTCACGGAGCCAAAGCGGCTCAAGTGGGTCATGAGCTGATCCGCATCCCCGGTGCCCCACCCCCAGGGTTCGTAGATCGTCCACAGTGGCATGTGGGCAAAGACGACGATGGGCGTGCTCGCCGAACGGCCCTTGAGGTCCGCCGCTACCCAGTTGAGCTGCTCAGCGCCGAGGGTACCTAGGCCGCCGGCCTTGAACTCCAATACGTTGATGAGCGCGATGAAATGCACGCCGGCATGATCGAAGCTGTAGTAACCCTTGTTGGCGGAGGCTTTGCCGAACCGATTGAAGTATTCGCTGACCGTCGGGTCGGTCGTGTCGTGTTCGCCGGGTGTCGTGTGCAGTTCGGTCGTGCGCAACCGCGACAGCAGCTGCTGCGCGAGGTCGAATTCCGCAGGTTTCGACAGGTGTGTAATGTCGCCGGTGTGAATGATGAGCGCGGGCTGCTCGGGCAGTCCGTTCACCAGATCGATTGTCTGCGTGAAGGTCGCGTTGACATCCGGATTGGCGTCTTTGTTGAAGCCGATGTGGGTATCGCTGATCTGCACGAAGAGCGGCTTCCCCAGCCGGGTGCCGGCGAGCTTTTCGGTGGCGGCCAGTGCCAGGTCGATCGGCGTGAACACGCCACCAGCCAGGGCGAAGAGCGTACCCGCTCCGCCATAGGCCATGCATTTGAGCGCATCGCGCCGCGATTGGACGAGATCTTTAGCTGACACAGTCCTCTCCTTGAAGGGGTTCAGGGGAGAGGACTGCGCCGCGATCGGTCTTATTCCCTGATTTTTTTGCTCGGCTTCTACCCTCTGCCATCGCGGCTGCTCAGATCCCGCAACAGTGTTTCGAGGCCGGCGAGTTCGTCCCAGCCGGTGTCCGAGACGGCGCAATACTCGAGATCTCCCGCCCGCCAAAAGGCGAGGTGGTAGCCGCTGCGGGTCACTCTGTCGGGCATCACTCGCTGGGTAGCCGCCCAGGTGAACACGTTGATGATATGCGGACCATGCTGGTAGATGACCACCGCCGAGCGTTGGTGAGCGAGGTAGTCTGCACGCCCACCGACGAGCCGGTAGCCTTGTTGCGCGAAGTCGGCGACGACCGGAGACACATCGGCGTGTCCGGCAAACCATGGCTTAACGGTGTGCTTGTCGGTCGATTCGACATCGATCAGGTGCGCGGGCATCAACGATCGCACGTGGGCATCCACCAGGTCGTCGACCAGCGGATTGGCCAATGGCAGGATCAGAAAGAAAGCCAGCGTCGCCGCAATGGCGGCAACTCCCACGC
>Ga0302326_10012292_pt1 | contig 18293 bp, 22 predicted proteins | sample Palsa_T0_3_FD_202264 | JGI IMG/M metagenome (GOLD analysis project Ga0302326, IMG submission 202264) | Peat permafrost microbial communities from Stordalen Mire near Abisko, Sweden - Palsa_T0_3 | ecosystem: Environmental > Terrestrial > Soil > Palsa > Peat permafrost | place: Sweden: Abisko...
GATCTGCGCCGCCCACGCGGGCGCGAACAGGGTGTCGTCTGTGCGAATGCGTGCGCTGAGTCGGACACACGCATCGCGGAGCCGATCGAAGACCTCGAGGAATTCCACCTTGCTAGGTGCTCGATCGTGCTGGAGATGCGGACGGATCTTTGGCGGCGGGTCGCGCTGTCGCAGATCGGTGATGACGAAGATTCCGAGTACTTCCCACATGTCCCTCAAAGCACGGATGGCGTCGTCAACGATCACCCGCACTTCTCGGAGGCGCTCACGCTCGTGGTCATCCGCACGATCGGCTTGATACAGCTGTTCCTGCGCGGCACGATCGCGTCTGGCGCGCTCTTCCGCCTCCCGGCGATCATCAGCGGCCCTCTTCTCCGCTTCCGCGCGGTCCTCGGTGGCACGTTTGGCAGCGGCTTGTCGATCTATGCGGGCGCGTTGTTCGGCTCCGCCGCGATCGAGGTTCGCGCGGGCCTCGGCCGCGTTTCTATCGGTCTTCGCCCGCTTCTCCGCGTTGCGGTTTGTCCAGCGCACGCCGATGAGTGATGCAGCGGCACCGGCGAGCACGGGACCGATCGTCGACCAAATAGATGAATGGGACGAGACTCGAAGGGTCTTGACCACCACGGTCGTAACGGCTGCGGCCGCAAGCATGGTCGAGAATGCTCCCACGGCCTGGTGACAGTCCAAGCGCAGACCAACCGAAGGGCCCGTCAGCTACCAGCCCCGCCCGCCGCGCTGGTGGCTGCGATCGAGCGCGTCGGCGAGCTCGTCGGCGCTGTGCTCACGCACCGCCGCGTAGCGAGCGGTCGTCCGCAGATCGACATGCCCCAGTCGGGCCGAGACCTCGTGGATCGAGGCGCCGGCCTCCAGCAGGTGCGTCGCCCAGTAGGACCGCAGCGCGTGCGGGTGCGCGAGCCGATCTGGGATGCCGGCGGCGAGGCAGTGGCGATTGACCAGCCGGTAGACAGCCTCGGCTGACAGCGGCTCTGGTTGTTCGCGGCCGTGGCGGCCGAGCCGGACGAACAGCGGGTGCTCGTCGCGCAGCCCGGTCGCCTTCGCGAGCGGGTGAACCCGGACCCACGCGTCGACCGCGTCCTTGACGATGTCGGGAACCGAGACCTCGCGTTCGCGTCCGCCCTTGCCGTGCACGTAGAGCCGGTAGTAGCGAGCGTTGGCACGCGGGCGTCGCAGATCCTGAGCACGCAGCCGGCGCAGTTCGGCCGAGCGCAGGCCGCAGTCGCCGAGCACGCGAAGTAGCGCGTAGTCGCGCTTGCCCTCGCGGCTGCGGCGATCCGGCACCCGGAGCAGGTTGGTGTAGTCGGCGTCGGTCAGCGTTTCGGGTGGCCCTGGCTCGTGGCGTGGGACGCGGACGTCGGCGGCCTGGTCTTTGAGGCCGAGCTCTGAGGCGAGCGCCCGGATCATCGAGACGTACACGCGGACGGTCGCCGGCGCCGCCGGCGCTCGACCGCGGCCGCCGCACGCGGTCAGGTGCCGGCCGTAGGCAGCGATCACATCGGCATCGAGATCCCCGACCAGCGGCGGACGACCGAGCTGGTCGGCCAGCCACGTCGCGAAGCTGCGGTAGATCGAGGCGTACTGACGTCGCGTACCAGCGGTCGACGCCCGAGCCGCGATCCGATCGGCCTCGGCCGCGAGATAGCACTGGGCGATCGCGGCCGGGGTCGGCACCAACGCTTGGGCCTCCCCCACCCCCGTCACCGCGTCGAGCGCGACCAAATGCACGTCGGGGACGTCGACCAGTTCGACCTCGGCGAGCTGCAGCTGCGCGTCGGCGGTCACGAGCGCCTATCTCTGAAACTCGCCACGTCAGGTCACGTTAAACCGACCCGCGGACGGCTCGATGTCTCCGCCGCCGTTGTTCGGCAAGTCATCCTCGGGTCCGAAAAACGGAGTTTTCGGACCTAAGGACAGACCCGCCGCACCGCGGCAAGCAGGCGCCTCGTCGAGGCTGCCCAGTAGGCTGCTGAAGCGGAACTCTGGCGGCCATTCGGAGCCTGTGGCCGGACCGGCCGGGGGTCTGATCGCGGGACCCGACCGAGACCACGCCTGAGCCTGCGGCCGGCGCACCGATCTCGACGAACGAATCGATCGCCTTGTTTTGATCCGGACGTCCGTCGTGTCCTGTCGGAGGCGAAGGAGTTCATGTGGGGGGTTCTTGTCGGCTCTCATACGCTTCTACGCGCTCAAGCGCCGCCTTGGCGCGCTGATGCGCCTGCTCGGCGCGGGCGACTGCTGCGACGGCCCGGCGGTGGAGGGCTCTGTCACGTTCCTGCTCAGCTGGGAGCGCTTCGGAGATGATCGGATTCGCGTTGGCCGGATGGTCGAGTGGTGCCTGTTGCTCGTCGAGGACGTTCCGGCGCCGGTCCTGGGCTCGCTGGTTGTCGTCGAGCTGTATTTGGTGTGCGTCGCTGCGGTCTTGGGCGAGACCCAGTTCGGCTTGGCGCCGGTTGACAGAGGCGACTCCGGCACGGTCATTGTCATCGGAGCTGGGACTGTCGGCGTCGAGCGCTGCCTGTGCTTCGTCGAGATGCTGCTGGTGCTGGTCAGCGCGGACTTGTTCGCGTTCGGCGATGCTCTGGTCTAGGTCGACCAGTGTCTGTTCCTGATCGAGTTCGCGTTGCTGGCGGGCTCGCGACTGTGCGCCGGCGGTGCTCATTTGCGGTCTCCTTCGGTGGCAGGTTGGTTCGTGGTCTCCAGCGGGGCTGGCCGTCCGATGTGGAAGCCTTGGGCGTAGTCAACGCCGAGCTTTCTGAGGAGGTTGAGGGATGCTTCGTCCTCGACGCCTTCGCCTACGGTCTTCAGGTCGAAACCCCTGGCGAGCCCGACTATGGCCTGGATGACGTTCCGGCTCGCTGAGTTGGTTCGTACGTCGCGCACGAACTCGATGTCGATTTTGAGGAAATCGACCGGCAGCTGCTTGACATAGGTGAAGCCCCCATATCCGGTGCCGAAGTCGTCGAGAGCGATCTTGCAGCCGAGCGCGTGCAGGCTCCCGACGAAGGCGCGAGCGGCCGGCTCGTCGCTGATCAACGCGGTTTCGGTGATCTCGAACACGAGCTTCCCCGGGTCCGCATCGGCCCGCTGGATGGCGCGTCTGATGTGGTCCATAAGACCCGGCGCACTGATCGACCGACCGGAGACGTTGACTTCTACAGCCAGCCCGGTGGCGGCGATCTCGGCCGCGCGGTCGATCACCCAGCGATCGATTTCGGTGATCAATCCGAACTCTTCGGCCACTGGAAGAAACTCGCCCGGCGCTACCGGTCCTGAGGTGTCGTCAGACGCGCGGTCGTCGCGCAGGCGTATCAGTAGTTCGCGTTGGACGGTATCGCCCGTCTGCAGGTCGATGATCGGCTGGCTGTAGAGAACAAAGCGCTCCTCTTTGAGCGCCCGCTGGATACGCTTGAGCCACGCGAGCTTTTCCAGATCTCGCTCGATGCGGTTCGCGGTGGCCTGGCGCTCGGTGATGTCCTCGAACAGGATCACGCAGCCTTCGATCCCATCCACGGTCGCGAACGGCGACGCGGTGTAGGCAACCGGTAGGCGCGTGCCATCGCGGCGGACGAAAATGTCGTTCTCGACGCGTACCAGCTTGCCGTCCCGACCAGCGTGGAGCATCGCACACTCCTCCACCGGCAGCGGAGACCCGTCGAGCCTCAGAGGATGGATGATCGGATGCAGCTCGCGTCCCCGAAGCTCCTTCCACGACCACCCAAGCAGGTCCAGGGCAACCTGATTCATGTAGCTTGCGCAGCCGTCGGGATCAAGCGTGAACAAGCCCTCTCCCATGCTGTCGGTCACCGCGCGCAGGTAGTTGCGGGCGCCGAGCAGCGCACGCTCGGATTCCTTGCGCTCGGTGATATCCATCGCGACGTTCGCGACACCGGTCACGTGCCCGTCCAGATCGGAGATCAGCCGGCTGCGAACCTGAGCTGGGAACATCGAGCCGTCCTTGCGCCGGACTGTGTATTCACCCTCCCATCGGCCATCGTGTCGGAGCGCGAGGTTGGCTCTTCCTTCCGCTGCCGGAAGAAGTGACTCAGGCGGCAAGATCGTCTCGCTCGCGGGCCGTCCGATCGCCTCTGCCGCAGTCCATCCATACAGGCGCTCAGCCCCACCGTTCCAGCTCAACACCGTTAAGTCCAGGTCGGTGAGGATCACTGACACGTCGATCTGGTCAAGCAGCTCGGCCTGCAGGAACGCCTGCTCCTGCATCAGGTGGCGTTCGGTCATGTCAGCGTGCAGTACGACCACCCGGACCGGGCCCGAGCCGGCGAAGCGGGTGGCGCGCAGCAGAAACCAGCGCTGCTGAGACGGACTGTGGCAGGAATAGTCGAGCTGCAGAACCTCCCGGGCCCCAGCGAGTATCGCGCCGATCCCCCGAGCAACCACGGCCGCTACTGGGTCAGTCGCCGCCAAGCAGACCGCGATGTAGTTGCTGCCGATGTAGTCGGAATCTCCACCCTCGCTCTTGGCGAACCGGCGCCACGCCGCATTGACCGCGATGATGGTGCCGTGCTCATCGAGGATCGCGATATGAGCCAGCAACGAGTCCATCGTCGCCTGCCAGAACGCCTCGGCGTCCCGCAGTCGAACATCCGCCCGAACACGGCCCGCTACGTCTTGAGCCGTTTCAGCCACGAGTGTGAGCTTCCCGAATTGATCGCGGCTGGCTGCGCACCAACCAGCGTGGGCGCCCGTCTCGGTGGGTAACAGGCGTCACCCCCAGGATCCCAGTCCCCGACCCGATGGGCCGGTTTATGGTGAGACCAGCTTGGGGCAGCTTGCTTGATCTCGGGTTCGCGCTGCCAGCCGCCGAATTCATCCGGCGGCGCGTTCCGTCTCCTGAGAAGCGCCATGTTCGCACTGGACGACACACTTCCGTGGTACCGGGACAAGCTGACAAGCCTCGAGTTTCTCCCCGATGAGGGTCCGTGACGCCTGAGGTGACGGCACGCGCACCACGATCTGACGCCAACAGCGTTGCGCTACGAGTATCGGCAGTCGGTAGGCGTCTCGATATCGGCCGTTCGGCCGATGGCAACTCCTGCTCGAGAGGTAGATACTCCTCGCGTATGGCTTGAACTTCCAGCGAGGTCCAGGCGACGTCGGGCGAGGTCAGAGACGCACCTGCTCGGATCACAATACGCGTGGATAGTCAGTACGCCGCATCCTGTAGTGGTCACAGATGCGGAGGGACGCGTCGTTGCGCAAAACGCCGCTTTCGTCCGCTTATTCGCGATCTCCGACTCCCGTCTTCCGAGCGCACCCGTCGAGGACCTGATCATCGCGTCGCGCTATCGAGCCGCCTACCGCGCGGCACGTCGACTAGCCCTGACAGACTTGCAGTCACTCGCCGCTGGGCCGACGAGCGGGTTCATCGCGATACACGCAGACGGAGGTGAGTTCGACGCCAACCTGAGTTTCGCCCACACGAACGAGGACCCTCCGCACCTGGCCACCTGGATCCAAGACCTGACCGAGGATCGGACCGGCCTCACCTCGTCGCCGAGTCGGGAAACCCTGTACGAACGCGCGGAGGAGTTAGCTGAATTCGGAACCTGGGAATGGACCTCTGGTCGGATTCTGTGGTCCGACAATCTATTTCGGATCTACGGCCTGCGGCCAGCTGAGATCACCCCGTCGGCCGAATTCGTGTTCGCGCATTGCCATCCGGACGATAAGAAACGCCTCCAGCAAGCCGACCGCGAGCTACGTCGCACCGGCACGCGCCGGGACCTTCGCTACCGATACGTGTGGCCCGACGGCACAGTGCGTCACCTGGCCTCTACGGTGGTGTCAGCCGGAAAGGCCGGCCAACGGCCACACAGGCTGATCGGCACCGTCCAGGACGTCACCCGTCAGCACCAGGCAGAACTGGAGCTGGCCGCACGGTTCGCCGTCTCAGACGCTCTGTCGGGTTGGGAGCCTGGCCCGCTCGGCGCGCGACGTCTGGTCAGGGACCTGGCGGAGGCGTTGGAGTTCGACCTCGGGATCATGTGGGTCCCGCGAGACGACGTCCTGGCCGCCTGGGTGATCTGGCACGCGCGGGCGTCGCGATCGCCTCGACTTGAAGCGGCGGTGGGCGAAGTCCGCCTTGCGCGAGGCGACGGACTCGCCGGATCAGCCTGGGCGTCGGGAACGCCGACCAGAGTTGCCGATCTCACCGATGAGGCCGGCGGCCCGACCCGGGAGCTGGATGTTCAAACCGGACTGTTCGGCTCGCTGGCAGTGCCGGCGACGTACGGCGACGAAGTGCTTGGGGTACTCACCTTCGCATCTCGACGCCAGACCGTACTCACCGATCAGTTCATGCGCTCGCTGCTTGGTATCGGCTACGAGATCGGCCAATTCCTCGCTCGGCGCCGCGGCGAGCTCACCGCGCCGCCTCTGAGTGCTCGCGAGCTGCAAGTGCTACAGCTCTCTGCCAGCGGATTCGCACGACGGCAGATCGCCGAGGAGCTCGAGCTGAGCGAAGCAACGGTCAAGACTCACTTCGAGCACATCTTCAAGAAGCTGAGGGTCCGCGACCGTGCGTCGGCGGTCGCAGCGGCGCTGCGCCAAGGACTCATCCACTAGCAGCTGCCGTGCAACCCACATGCAGCACAGCAGCGACCGCAGCCGACCAAGGCGCGAACGGCCTCGAGGTCAAGAGGCCGCAGCGACGGTGATTCAGGGTGCCGCGGCCGCCGACCGCTCCGAAGGGTCCCAGCGTTTCGAGGTTTCGCGCGAGCGGTGCTGCTCGCAGCAGGTATCGGGCTTGCGTTGGTGCCCGGAACGGTCGATGCAGACGTCTGCTAGCTGCCCGAGCGCGGCGATACTCCTTGGAAACGCATGACAAACGCGTATAGTGCCCGTCCTAGCGGACGCGGGGGCGCTCTTTGCGGAGTGCTTGATGCTTCTGCTGTTGGGCAATTTTGATGCTGAGGCCGACACCGTGTCTGCCCTCGGCGTTCAGCGCTCTTTTCCATTTTTGTGTCCTCGGGGGAGGGATGGTCGACGTCAGCGCTCGCATCTCATCGAGCAGCTCCTCAAGGTAAGTGATGATCGGCTTTCAGCGGTATCGTGTCACGGGCGGCTTGGTCCTCCGTTCTGGACGGTTCAGACCGGACGCTGGCCTCGACGCGACCGACTCTGACCAGCGCCCGGGCGGATGTTGGAGGGATCGTGCTTAGCGAGGATTTGGCTGAGGTCTTGGGCGAGTTCGCGCGGACGATGGTGACGGACTTTCCGATCCAGGGAATCTTGGATCATCTGGTCAAGCGGATCGTGGACATCTTGCCGGTGACCGCTGCCGGGGTGACGTTGATCGCTGCGGAGCTTGAGCCGCAGTACGTCGCTGCCTCAGACCCGTCGGCGTTGCGTTATGAGCAGCTTCAGACCGAGCTGAGTGAAGGACCGTGTCTGGCGGCCTATGGCAGCGACGAGGCGATCTCGGTGCCTGACCTACGCATCGAGGATCGCTTCCCCCGGTTTGCCCCGCAGGCGCTGGAAGCCGGGCTGACGGCGGTGTTCACGTTCCCGTTGCGTCATAAGGAAATCCAGTTGGGCGCGCTTGACCTCTACCGCGACACCGCGGGGCCGCTGTCGCCGACGTCGATGACCGCGGCGCAAACACTCGCGGACGTCGCGGCGGCATATCTCATCAACGCGCGTGCCCGGAGCGATCTTCAAGATTCCTCAGACCAGTCACGTGAGGCATCGTTGCACGATCCGCTGACCGGGCTAGCCAACCGGGTACTGATACTCCAACTGCTCGAGCACGCGACCCGGGCGGCACGCCGTTCGGGCAACACCACGGCGGTGTTCTTCCTTGACATCGACCAGTTCAAGGTGGTCAACGACACCCACGGACACCAGGTCGGCGATGAGCTGCTGGTAGCTGTGGCCGAGCGGCTGACCGGGACGCTGCGGCCGGGCGACAGCCTCGCGCGGCTGTCCGGCGATGAGTTCGTCGTCCTCTGCGAGGATCTCGCCGACCGCTCAGAAGCTGAGCGGATCGCGGTCCGTCTCAACACCGAGCTCCGTCGACCGTTCGCGCTCTCAAGCGTCGAGGTGACCGTCACCGCCAGTATCGGGAGCGCGTTCACAGGTCAGGGCATCGACGCGCCTGAGGAGCTGCTGCGCGACGCGGATCTGGCGATGTACCGGGACAAGCGCGACCGTGCCGGGAGCCACGAGATCCTCGATGTGCGCAAGCTGCACCTCGTCGAACATCAAGCCGGCCTCGCGCTCGGCCTGCCCGGCGCGAGCGCGCGCGGCGAGCTGCACCTCGACTACCAGCCGATCGTCGACGCCAGCGACGGTCTCCTGACCGGGGTCGAGGCGCTGCTGCGCTGGACGCACCCCGACCGCGGACCGGTGTCCCCGACCGTGTTCATCCCGTTCGCCGAACAGTCTGGCCAGATCGTCGAGCTGGGCGAGTGGGTGCTCCAACAGGCGTGGGCAGACCGGAACTGCTGGCAGCACCAGCGTCCGGCCACGATCGGCATGTCAGTCAACGTGTCCGCCCACCAGCTCATGTCCGCTGGGTTTGCGCAGACCGTGGCGGCGGTGCTCGACAGCACGTCGACCGACCCCGGCCTGCTGACCCTGGAGCTGACCGAGACCGTGTTCGTCCGAGACGAACAACGCGCGCTGGTCGTCCTCGCTGAACTGACGGAACTCGGCGTCGGACTCGCTCTCGATGACTTCGGGACCGGCTACTCCTCACTGGGCTACCTCAACAACCTGCCGGTCGACACGCTCAAAATCGACAAGAACTTCATCGCCAACCTCACCCCCGAACCAGACAGCCAGGTGATCGCGACCGCGATCATCCAACTCGCTCACGGCCTCAAGATGACCGTCATCGCTGAAGGCATCGAGACCGCCCAACAACATGAGATCGTGACCAACCTCGGCTGCGACGCATGCCAAGGGTTCTACTTCGCCAAGCCGATGCTCGCCACCGACATCGACGCCCTCATCCAACACCAACGCGACGGTACGAACCCACACCTCCCGACGCATACGCCGTTCGGTTCCTGACCGCGCCATCCCATCACGGGATCGCCTGACCCACGCCGCCACTGAATGATGCGTGTCCCGGCTCCAGCACTGGTGTTGCTACGCGAACCGTCGCGCAACAGGGATCGCTGCTCCGTTCTGAAGTGTCCAGTGGCGGGTGATTGTTAGCGGGCGGCGACCCAGGAGATGCCGACCGTCCGACTGGATGCGCGATTGACCTTACCTCTCCTCGCTGAACCTCCGACCGATCACCATCTCTCCGCGAGATCCCGGGCGACTCGGACTTGACGATCTGTCCGGCGATCAGGACGAGCCCGAAGCTGAGTTGATGATTCGTGTCGCGTGGCGTTCACAGAGCGGCACGAGATAGAGGCCATCAACGCCGTCGAACTCGGTGAGAACCACATGGGTGGTCGCGCCGCCGCACGGCGTGTCGTCCTGGGCGTCGGCGGGAGCTCCGCAGATCCGGACGATCGGAAAGGCCGAGCCCGGTGGGGCTTCGCCGACGTGCTGCGCGCAGTACCAGATGACGCCGAAGGTGTCAGCACGACGTTGGGGCTCGGCGACGTCTGCCGGCTCGTCGCAACCCTCCGCGCTGCAAGCCTTTTCGGCGATAGGAAGGATCCCTCGAAAATGCGCCGTGTCGAGCGGGGCGGTGAGTCGTTGGTCTTGGCTCATCGCCACAGTCTGCGCCACCCGCCGGACCATCAGCCCCGGTGGCCGCTCGCAGCCACCACTGCGATGCGCCGGGCGAGCTGGGCGGTCTGCCGACCTTGACGGAGGACGAGCAGCAGCTGAGTGACGATGGCGGCTCCATGTTCGGGCCGGCCCCGCCTCTGCGCTGCGGACCGCCGGTTTCTCGAACGTCCGACCACGTCGCCGACCCGCTGGTCGGCCTGCTCGAGCGCGTCCAGGTTGGCGTCCCGGCGGCCGTCTAAGACCTGCTGTGTGGAGGTGCTGCCAACAAACAGCCGGTCCGGACGGCTGGTCAACCCCCTCGAATCCCTGACGTCAAGCCGTGACGCGTCTGGTGTCTGCTCTGAGCTTCTGCAGGCCGAGTCGCATGCGGCCCTTGACGGTGCCGGTGGGCAGGCCGAGTTGCGCGGCAATTTCAGTGTGCGACAGCTGGCCGAAGTACGCGAGCGTGATCACTTCGGCTTGGGCGTCGGGGAGCATCGCGAGTGAGGCCTGGAGGCGCTGCGCGTCGTCGTGCTTGAGCGCAGTCTCCAAGGGGTCCTCGAGTTCAGAACGCACGTCGACCTGATTGTCGCTCGCGCGTCGCGAGACATGATTACGGTTGCTGCGCGCGATGTCGATCGCTCGGTAGCGAATCACGGTCAGCAGCCACGCTGCGACTGTGCCCTGCTGTTTGCGGTAGTTCGCTCGACTGTTCCAAACCGAGAGAAATCCCTCCTGCACGGCTTCTTGGGCGCGGCCGTCGTCGCGACAGACCGCTCGAGCGACGCGGTAGGCGCGGTCGCAGTAGCGGTCATAGAGATCAGCGAAGCTCTCGACGCTCCCGGCGATGACGTTGGCCATCAGTTCACCGTCGCTCAGCGCGACCGGATGCGGGCGATCAGTCAGCGGCGTCACGGGCGGGTCCGTTCGCTGCCGCGAGCGGCGAGGCATCGAGGAAGAACAGCTCGCACGCGATACCGGGAATGGTCTGGTTCGCGCTCAGAAAAGCGACCACGCGACGATGGGTCAGGCGTTCGATCGCCGCGGTGAACTCATCCTCGGTCGCGGTTTGAAACGCGACGCGACCGTCGATGACCTCGCCTCGTGCGCCGTCGGCGACCAGAATGTCCTCGCTGGTGGTAAGGATGTTCTCCAGTACGCAGACCACGATCTTGTCGTTGATGTACGTCGTCGCGGTCGTGCGGTCGTGGTCATAGAACGCGGCGTACAGCTCGACCATCGCGGCTGAGATCGCGATCGTCAGCTCCGGCGGCTCCGGCCAGGACCCGGTCGCAGTCATGCGGCCCGGTCCGCGCGTCCGGGTCGCCGACGGGCCTCCCTCGCGGGGCGCGCCGCGAGCGCTGTTCGCGTTGAGCGAGGCGCCGACTCGTTGTCGGATCTCGGGACGGGCATATTGCCCGCGCTGCGGTGTGCCTGTGCACGCTCGTGCGTGAAGTGCATGCTGCTCCAGCCGTGCTCGGTGTCTGAGATCGTCACCGAGGGCCGAGGTGACTCGAACAGCTGCACCGCCGGGGGTTCGAACGATGCGTCAACGCAGCTTCAGAGCTGCTTAGGTCAAGCTACGCCTCACAGCACCCGTAGGCAAGCTTCGGCGCGTCGACGCCGGACAAAGCTACGAAATAGTGATGAAACGTCTCGCAAACGCGCGTGCCACCACATTCGGAGAAGAGGCCGACCAGGCCGCCCACCGATGGCACGTCGAGTCGGTGAGCCCGGTAGGTGGGGTCGTCATCTGCCGACGATTTAGGCGAAACGGCACCAGTGGTTCGCTCGGCGGCAGCCTTCGCACGCCTGACGCGGGAATGATCCAATTGACCGACCCGGCGCGTAATAACGCTATGCGGATCAAGTCCCTGCTGCTTCCCGTTAGCGCCGCGATCATCGTGCTCGTCGTCGCGTTGGCACTCGGCGGTAGCCGAGCGACGCCGTCGCAGGCGCATTCCAGCGCGGTCGTGATGGGCAAGACCGCGAAGGTCAAGATCCACATGTACTCGTTTATGCCCGACACACTGACCGTCCGCGTGGGCACGAAGGTGACCTTTACCAACGATGATCAGACCGCGCACACGGCAACCGCGCTCAAAGGAGCGTTCGGGACGGGGACGATCAACCCCGGCAAGAGCAAGACGATCGTGCTCAAGCGCGTAGGCACCTACGCGTATCACTGCCTGTTTCATGAGTTCATGACCGGCACCATCAAGGTGGTCAGCTGATGCCCTCTCCCAGTGCGATCAGCGCTCCGCGGCTCACGGCGGCCGCTCTGATCGCCGTGATCGCCGGCGTGCACTTCCAGCAGTACGTGGACTTCATGAGCGAGGTGCCGAAGGTCGGCGTCTTGTTCTTGCTCAACGCCGCGGGCGGCGCCGGCCTGGCGTTCGCGCTGATCAGCCGCGAGCGGCTGCTGCGGCTGCCCGCCGAGCTCGGCGCGATCGGACTCGCAGCCGGGTCGCTGGTATCGATCACGATCGCGCTCAGCGGCAACTTCCTCGGCTACTCCGAACCGTCACTAAGGCTGCCGATCGTGATCGCGATCGTCGCTGAGATCCTCGCGATCCCGCTCCTGGCGTGGTTAGCTCGCCAGGAGCTGCAGCCCGACGCGCTCGCGACCGCCCCAGTCGGGGCCTAGCCCGCACCATTCCTCGCACGTGCGGAACACGCCAGAACGGGACCGGCACACCGCCATCGCAATTGATGCTCGCGCGAGAGATCAGCGACGGGAAGACCTGGCTTCGCGGTGCTCGACGAAGTGACTGACCACGCGCTGATCCGCCGGGGGGGCCGCTCTCGGTAGACCGTCGGTGATCCGCAAATGCCGGTCGCGCGTACTTAGTGTGAAACCACACGAGAGAGGCATCACCGATGAGACGGACCACGATCTTCGCATTCACAGCCTTAGCGGCGGTGGTGCTCGCAGGCACGGCCGTCGCCCGCACCAGCACTCCAGTCGCCCCGGCCGCCGCGTCACCGACGATCAAGCTCGCGAGCACCAAGCTTGGCAAGATCCTCGAGACCGGCTCGGGGTTCACGGTGTATGAGTTCACCGCCGATGGGCACAACAGAGACGTGTGCCAGACCCGGTCGGGCTGCACCAGCACGTGGCCGCCGCTGACCTCAACGACCAAGCCGACCGCCGGGGCGGGCGTGAACGCTCACCTGCTCGGCACGATCAAGCTCGCGAACGGCGGCACCCAGGTCACCTACGCAGGACACCCGCTGTATCGCTACCAGCTGGACTCGCACGGGTCGACTGACTACGTCGGCGCGAGGGAATTCGGCGGCTCCTGGTATGCGATGACATCGGCCGCCAAGGCCGTGAAATAGCACCTCCCCTCGCGGCCGTCCACCCTCCCCTCGCGGCCGTCCCCCGGGTCGGACGGCTGAGCGGCGCGGTCACCGACGGGCGGGGCGTCAGGCTGCGACTGGTTCGAGGTCTGCTCTGAGCTTCTGCAGGCCGAGGCGCATCCGGCCCTTGACCGTCCCGTGGGGTAGACCGAGTTGCGCCGCAATCTCGGTGTGGGTCAGCTGACCGTAGTACGCGAGCGTGATCACCTCAGCCTGAGCATCGGGAAGCGTCGCCAACGACGCCAGTACCCGATGCGCCTCGTCGCGCCTGAGGGCGGTCTCGGACGGATCCTCGTCCGGAGAATGCGCCATCAGCTGATCGTCGCTCGCGCGTCGCGATGCGTGCCGGTGGTTGGTGCGCGCCGCATCGATCGCGCGGTAACGGACCACCGTCAGCAACCAAGCCGCGACGGTGCCCTGTTGGGAGCGGTAGTCCGCCCGGTTGTTCCACACAGCGAGAAACCCGTCCTGCACAGCTTCCTGGGCGCGGCCGTCGTCGTGACAGACCGCTTGAGCGACGCGGTAGGCGCGGTCGCAGTAGCGGTCATACAGATCGACGAAGCTCTCCACGCTTCCGGCGCTGACCTTCGCCATCAGCGCCCCGTCGCTCAACAAGAACGGAGCTGCGAGCGGCACGGGCTCACCGCCCGCGCGGCAGCCGGCCCGCACGCGCTGGCTTTCACGCGCAATCTTCGTGCGGCCCTCAGGTCGAGTCTCGAGTGGATCGATCCCTGTCGCCGCCGTACCACGAGCTGACACTTGATTGGTCCCTCCGCCGCATAGAACGCTCCGGACGCGCATGCGTCAGATCGCGCCTCATGTGCCGGCGGCGCTTCTCGTCGCGGTCGACATCATCCGCGCGCCACCGACGATCGTCGTCGCGCATCGGGCTCAGCACAGGCACGCGTCAACACCGCCGAAATACTTCTTTTCATACTATCGACGCAAGGACCCAAAACTTGAGTCTGGCGGCAACGCTTACGGAATTCCTACAGAGACCGGCTGCCTGACACCCGTCCGGACAGATGCGGACGCAATTACCCAGGACAGCGACGCCGCGGCGCCCAGCGCCCGAGCGCTTCTGGATCCCGACCAGGAGCAAGCGCCCGAGCACTCTCCCGGACGGCTGTCATCCGATCGACGATCTAGCCACGAGCCGGGCGCGGATCTAGACGGCGACCGTCCGGGCTGAGCTGCCGGCCAAACGTGGCTCGCGCAGGCTGCCGTCGGCATCCACCCGCGAGTAGACGATGGTCGCCTGCTCACGGGTCGGCTCGACCGCGCCGGGTATCCGGGCGCTACAGGATCGCCCGTTGGTCAGGACACAGCGAGCGAAGAGTCGGCCGTCGCGGTCGCGGTCCAGTCGTCGGATCGTCGCCGGGGTCGTGTGCTGGGCCTTGAGTTTGCGCCACGATCGGGATCGGCCGGCCCGGTAGCTGGAGTTCTGGCGCTTGAGCACGCTGCCCTCAAAGCCGATCGACACCAGCCGGGCGTGTGTGCCGGGGTCGGCGGGCAGGGTCGACGCGACTCGGAGGCGCCGGTCTGCGGGAAACCGATCGGCGAGGACCGTGGTTCGCTTGAGCCATGGCCAGGCGTGGATGTCACCTTCATCACCGGCGGCGAGAACGTCGAACGCGACGTAGTGCAATCGGGCGATCGCCTCTTGATCGCCGCCGAACACCGCCCGGCCGACCGCCGCGAAATCCTGGACCGGGCTGCCATCGCGATCGGCAAGCGCGATCAGCTCACCGTCGAACACCCAGCCGGCCCCGAGCGCGGCGATCGGGGCGAGCAGCTCCCCAACGCTCGTGGTCAGGCTGGTCCCGTGACGCGACCAAGCGCACACCCGGCCCGAAGCCTTGGTCTCGACCAGCAGGCGGTAGCCGTCGTATTTGCTCTGGAGCACCCAGCCGGCACCCGCAGGCCAGTCAGAGGTGGAGGAGGCCAGCATAGGAGCGGGCGGCACAGTTCAAGGCTAGATCTGCCGGCCCCAGGGGCGCCCGATTTGGCCGGGAGACGTCGCGCGTGGGGAGTCAAACGCGCCGCTGCCGGCGGCCGCCCCCACCTAAGCTCAGTCCTTCGTGGTGTGCGAACATGCGTTCGTATGACAGCTCAGGGCTCGGCGGTGACCCGGTTACAGCGCGCGATCGGAACCCGAACACGTCAGCGATGCAGATCCGCGCGATCGCGCGCGAGTTGCCGACGGTGGGGCTTGAGGATGCGCTGGCGATCGCCTTGGCGCTGCTTGAGCGCGAGCCCGGATCCTTTTCCCGGACGGGGGCGCGTTGGGGGGCGCGGCTTGTGCTCCAGCGGCGTCTTGAACTTGTCGATGCGCAGCTGGTCCTCGCGTCGCTTGCCGCGCTTGAAGGGCCGACGGCCGCTGCTGGCGCCGAGGCGCTCGCTGAGCTGGCGCAGCGCAGCGGCCTGCACCGCGTACAGCGCCTACTGGGTGACTGGCTGGAGGCCCGCCCGGGCGTCCAGTAGCCGACGTCGACGCGGTAGCGGTGTTAGGCGCCGGCGTGCAGTCGCCGGTGCGCGAGCTGGTACACGCTGGCTCGCCAGTGCTCGGCGGGGTGTCGTTCGCCGAACGCGAGGACACGCAGCTCAGGGTGCCCGTCGCGGTCGACGCGGCCGTACATGACGATCCCCCACCGGCCGTCGGGCCACGGGATGCGGGTTTTGACGCATCCGCCGAGGTCTGTCCCGTCGGTCATCTCTGACCCGCAGCGATACAGGCGGCTGGCCGGGAGTCCGTCGCGCTCGAGCTCGGTCCGTGCCTGGGCGGCGACCTGTCGTCCGAGCGGGGTGACGTGCAGCAGGTCGTCGTCCAGTGCGTCCGGGTCAAACCGGACCGGGAACACCGGGTCTGTTGGCACGGGCGGCTCAGCCTTCGCCGTCGGGTGGAAGCACGTGAGGGGCGATGAGTCGCTCGAACTCCTCGCTGGTCATCGCGCGACCGCCGCCTGCGCGCTCCTCGATCGCCGCAAAGGAGGTGTCGGGGCGCAGGACGATCGCGCCGTCGTTGCGCTCCTCTTCGACCACGAACCGATTGCTGGTGCCATCGGGCCGGGTGACCGTGACCGTCTCTGGCTTCACCAGATTCAGGGTACCGGGCAACACTGTCAACTCCTAGCCGTTCAGACCGAGGTCGGCGAGCCGCCAGACGGTCGGGGTCACCCGCCCGTCGTGCTCAAGCGCGTACAGCGCATCGATGACCTGCAACTCGTCAAGGCCCGTCGCGCGGGCAAGCTCGGCCACCCCTGCGGCGTTGCAACGCGTGCGCAGCACCTCAAGCACCTGCCGCGCCGATTCGCCGACCGCGACGTTGGTTGACTGTGGTAGGGCTTTGGGCGTGGCGGTCATGTGGTGTTCTCCTGCTGGTCGGCGTGGGCGGCGTCGAGCTCGGCGAGCGCGCGCTGGCGTGGGCAGCCGGGCACGCACACGTACCGGGGCTTTCCAGGCTCGCGGTGGTTGTGGGCGATCAACGGCTTACAGCCCGGTCCGTGGTCGGGCAGCGCGGTCGCCTGCGCTGCGAACAGCTGTTGTTGGCCGGGCGCGGGCGCTGTGTTGTTTGGGGTCATCGGGCGGCGAGCTCGGCGATTGCGAGGTCGAACGGGATCGCGGCGGCGGGGATCGTCTGCAGCCGCTGTGCCTCGGCGAGGTAGTCGGCCACCAGCGCGTCGAGCTCGGCCTGTGACTCCAGGTCGTTGTCGATCAGGTGCGCCCGGTTCTCCGCGGTGACCCGCCCGGCGGGACGGTCGGTGACCCGGACTTTCCCGTCGACGCGCTGCCCGTACAGGATCCGGTCACCCCCGCGGGTGACGGCGTAGCGCGCCAGCTCGATTCGCTCACCCGCGGCCGGGCCGGCCTGTTTGGGTGCCGGTTGGTGTGAGGACTGGCTCGGCTGGTCGGGCTGGCGGTTCTGGCGCCAGGCGGCGTCTGACCCGTACCCGGTCGTCTCCTGGGGCGCGACGGCGGTGTTGTTCAGGCCGGTCGCGACCTGGTCTGCGATCAGCTTGCGCTCATAGTGACGCTGGCCGCGTGACTGCGGGGTGGTCCTCTTCAGGCGCTGGATTTCGGCGGAGGCCTGCGCCCCGGTCTGGGGGTAGGTGAACGTCTGGCCGGTCCGTTCAGCCAGCGATCGTAGGTACTGCAGCTGGCGGCTGGTGGGTTGGGACATCGATGGCTCCTTGCGTTGGGTGCGGGCATGGCCCGTCCCGACCACACCGAAGGAGCGCGCTGTCAAGCGATTGATAATGAAACCCGTCGTACCCGAGGCCTGCCCTGAGCTGGTCGGCCAGCACCGCCACGAACCGCGTGCCGCACCCGGGGCACGGTGAACGTTCGCGGGCCTCGGGGGCTCTCAATCGCTTGACAGCGCGCGGCGGTGTGGTGGGGTTGAGGGACTTGCTCGCACCCAACCTCCGAGGGGCACCCCCGGGGGCTTGACTCCCGTTCCCCCGCGAACCCGTGACGACGGGATGGTGAGAGCGGGCGGTCAGGCGGCCGCGGCCCGTTCGACCGGCTCGCAGTCCTGCTCGACGTCGGCGAGCAGTGCCGCGTCGATCCGGTCTGAGATCCGGCCGGTCAGCGCCGCGGCGCGCTCGAGGACCTCAAGCGGCGCGCTTCCGGCCCATGAGGCGAGGTACGGGATGCTGTTGGCGCTGGCGTCCAACCCGACCGTTTGACAGCAGCAGAACGCGATCGACTCGACCACGAGCTCCTCGGCGGCGTAGTCCAGCGTGTCGGCGTGACGCTCACCGAGCTCGACGGCGACCAGCGCGTGCCCGAGCTCATGGATCAGCACCGCGAGCTTGCCGTTGGGCGCAAGCCGCTCGGCGACCCCGATCAGCTTCTGGCGGTGGTTGCAGCTGCCGTCCGCCGGGCCGGTGTCAGCGCACAGCTCGACGTCATACCCGACCTCTGAGGCGAGCTTTACCAGCCGCTTGATCAGTTGCTCGTGGCTGTCGCCGGTCACCTCTCGGATCGGGGCGGTCAGCGGCGCGGGCTCGGCCGGCGGTGGCAGCCGGTCGACTTGGTCCTGGGCGAACACCGACGCCAGCCGCCAGTGCGTCCGCGGTCGCTGGTCGGGGTCAGCGCCGGCGTCACGCCATGCCTGGAGTTGGCGCTTGGTCGGTGGGCAGGGCGCCCAGATCTTGATCGCGTGCTCGCCCTTGCGCACGCAGTACCCGAGCTTCAGCCACGCCCCGAACCCCGCGACG